>Ga0209636_10003968_pt1 | contig 15118 bp, 12 predicted proteins | sample DeeMarSWOR152_54_FD_187464 | JGI IMG/M metagenome (GOLD analysis project Ga0209636, IMG submission 187464) | Marine sediment microbial communities from White Oak River estuary, North Carolina - WOR-1-52-54 (SPAdes) (version 2) | ecosystem: Environmental > Aquatic > Marine > Intertidal zone >...
CCTCGCATCAACCAATAATCCAGCTGTCAAAGCCGTCATCCCGAGATTCAGCCAATTCGACTGCTACACTGATATCCCATTTCCCGGTGGGCTGTTCAACGAATGGTTCATCAAACAATGGGCCCACCTAAATCATGTGCTGGACGAGAACAACGCCAAAGGAATGATAGCCCACATCAGCCAGCTACTTCATGAAGCAGAAACATCGTTTGCAGGCCAACTTCCAAAAAACTTTCGCCTACTAAAGAACGCACGTGCTCTGAAAATGGGTCGCCCAGCGGTAAAGGGTGTAAAACCTGTTGATTCCGACAAGAGTTGTCACCAACTGAAAGAAGCGATCCAAGCACACGCCACGAATAGCAGTGTCTACGAACTAGCTCAAGGATACGACTACCGCGACGACATTCGCAAGATCAATTCGAAAGGGTTCACGATCGATGATTTATGCATCCACTCCTTCAGAAAAGACACAGAACGTTCCAAAGCCGCCATCTACACTTGGGGCAGCTGGTTTGACTCAGCGACAGCAGACAACGTGATTAAACGATTTCTAACGTACAACAATCCTCTGAAAGCCATAATCGGCCCTTGGAGCCACGGTGCCAGATTCCACGCAAGTCCATACCAGCCATGCAACACACCAGTTGATCCAAGTGAGACTGTCCAGTGGCTCGAATGCCTCCGCTTTTTTGACCAGTATTTGAGAGGAGTCGACAGCGATGCAGCCTCGGAGAAAGTTCTTGTCTACTACACCTTAGGTGAGGAGAAATGGAAAACAACCAAAGTCTGGCCACCAGCCAACAGCACCACTCAACGTTGCTATTTTGCCAAAGACAACACCCTTTCTCAGGCAGCGCCAAAAACAAAGTCTGGAACCGACACATATACTATTGACTTCGAGGCAACCACAGGCAAGGCCAATCGTTGGCACACCCTGCTTGGGTTTGCCGTCGTCTACTCAGACCGCGCTGAACAAGACCATCGCTTGCTAACTTACACAAGCCCTCCGCTGACTGAAGACATCGAGATTACGGGGCATCCCATTGTGACCTTATACGTAACGTCAACAGCCACGGACGGCGGTTTCTTTGTCTATCTTGAGGACGTGGACGAAAGTGGCAAAGTAATTTATGTCACAGAGGGTCAATTGCGCGGCATCCACCGCAAAGTGTCTGCAGATCCTCCGCCCTACAACCTATTGGTACCGTATCACACATTCAAGAAGAAAGATGCCATGCCATTAGTGCCAGATGAAGTGGCGGAACTAACGTTCGGTCTGTTACCGACATCTGTGCTGTTTAGGAAAGGTCATCGAATACGCGTAGCCATCGCAGGACACGACAAAGACACCTTCGCTCGCATGCCATCACAAGGTACGCCAGTGATCACAGTGGCAAGGAACAAACAGCACGCCTCATTGATCGACCTGCCAGTCGTTCAACGCAATTAACAAAGGCTTCCGCCGATCAAGATGCGCTTGAAAGAAGGGAGCAAGGAAAAAAGAAGATTATTGTCCGCTATCTTTCGAGAATCTGTAGAAGACTCTGTTGTCTGGCAGTTCGACTATCTTAAGCCTAACTTTGTCTCCGATTTTAAGGTCTTCGTATTTCGAGTCATCGATTCTGGCTGAAATCAGTAAACCGCCTATTCTTACTATGCCAACGCAGAAGGGCACATCTTCTACAAAACCGAGAGGAGCGCCGAGCCTTATCTCAGTGAAAGCGTACAATTCACCTTCCACTCCCAAGTCAACCCATTCAAGGCTTTCAGAAAGACATTCAGGACACAAAATTCTTGGGGGCCATAAAAGCTTGCTGCATTTCTTACACTTCGTAGTTGTCAAGTGTCCTTCCCTAAGATTCTTGAAAAACTGGCTGATTCTTGTGTTCTTCTCATCTTGTAGCGGATAGAAATCCAGCATAAATGGAAGCCCTATCTTCTCCGCACGCTTGATCTTCTCAAACTTCACTTTGTTCATCTTGGCTCCCTCGAACAAACTAGTATAGAGTGTTGATTTGCCGCTCCACTCAGGCTGTGCTGAATTCCAATCTCTGCGCCTTTAACATACCTTCCCCTGTCAACATCTCCCCTAAACTGCTTCAAAATCTCAAAAGTATGATAAATCGAAGTTGCACCCAACGGGTGACCACAACCCATAATCCCTCCACTCGGGTTCACAGCTACCTTACCCCCAATGTACGGTTCACCGTCCTCAATGAATTTCCCACCCTTACCCTTCTCGCAAAATCCAAGCCCCTCATACTCCATGATCTCAGAAATCGTAAAACAATCATGCACCTCAGCAATGTCAACATCATCCTTCGTGATCTTCGCCGTTCTCCAAGCCTCCTCAGCCGCTACCCTAAGCGGAACCCACTCAGTCAAACTCGCCAGATTATTAATCACATTACCAATAGCACACTGACCAGATCCAATAAGATACATCGGAGTATCTGTATACTTCCTTGCATCCTCGGCCCGAACCAGTATCACCCCAGCCGACCCATCCGTCATAGGACAACAATCAAAAAGATTAAGCGGCGGAGCAACCACGGGCGAATTAAGCACATCTTCAACAGTAACCTCCTTCTGCAAATGCGCAATCGGATTCAAAGAAGAATAATGATGATTTTTCACAGAAACCAAAGCCATCTGCTCCTTCGTTGTGCCAAACTCGTACATGTGCCTCTGAGCCGTCACAGCAAAAATAGGCGGAGCAGAAAAACAATTAACCCCATCCCATTCCCGATCCAACACACACGTCATAGTCGTCTGAGCCTCAGCCATATCCGGCGGATACATCTTCTCCACACCAATAGCAACAGCAATGTCAGACATACCCGTCGCAACACAATTCCACGCATACCGGATAGCAGCCTGACCAGAAACACAGGCAAGCTCCGTCCTCGCAATAACCTTCCTAGGAGTCACACCAATGTACTCAGCAACCAAAGGAGCCACATAAGACAGAAAAGCAAACCTTTCAGGCTGAGCAGCCCCAACAAAAATGGAATCAACATCCTTTGGCGATAGGTTATCGACATCCTCAAACAGCGCCTTCCCTGCCTCTTGCACCAAGTCCCGCCAACTGGCTTCTCTTCTACCAGCCTTTGCTTCCCCACCCGCAACGATAGCAACTTCTCTCATAGAGACCACAAGTGATAAACGATCGTTTATTTCCCCTTATACTCTGGCTTCCTCTTCTCTATAAAAGCAGATACTCCCTCTCTATAATCCTCTGTAGAAGACAGTATGCCAAAAGCCTCCGCTTCGTGGACCAGCCCCGTCCCTTGATCTGTTTCAATGCTGCTATTGATGAGCTCTTTGGCTAGCCTTATGGCTATCGGAGGTTTACTCATGATCACATCGGCAAGTTCGTTAACAGCTGACATCAGCTTCTCTGGTGGGACAACCATGTTGACCAATCCGATTCTTTCAGCGGTTTTGGCGTCAATCATCTTTCCAGTGAATATCAGTTCTTTAGCTATTCCCTTTCCAACCAAACGTGGTAAGCGTTGCGTTCCTCCCCAGCCTGGAATTAGTCCAACATTTACCTCTGGCTGTCCAACTCTCGCCTTCTCAGAGACTATCCTAATGTCGCACGCCATTGACAGTTCTAGGCCTCCTCCGAGAGCGTAGCCGTTGATAGCTGCGATCACGGGCTTTCCAAGCTCCTCGATTGCCAAAGTCAACTTTTGTCCGAGCCTTGATATCTCCACCGCCTTTATCACCTTGATGTCCCTCATCGGTTTCAGATCTAGCCCAGCGCAGAAGGCTTTTTCGCCAGCTCCAGTAATCACTACAACCTTAATGTTATCGTCCTTCTCTGCATCATCAAGCCTTGAAAGAATTTCAGGAATAGTCTCCGCGTTTAGCGCATTCATAGCTTCCGGTCGGTTTATAGTTATAGTCGCCATCCCATCTCTTTTTTCATATAGAGTGTTCTTAAACTCCATAGGCTTTCACCTCTTTGTCCAGTCATAGAAGCCTTTACCAGTTTTTCTTCCAAGGAGACCCGCGCGAACCATTTGTCTCAACAGCGGAGACGGACTGTATTTCGGGTTAAGGTCGTCTCGTAAGACCTCAGCTATGGAAAGAGTTGTGTCCAACCCAAGGTAATCAACCAGCTTCAGTGGACCCATAGGCCAGTTCAGTCCAAGTGTTATCGCCTTATCTACGTCCTCTGGCTCGGCTATTCCTTCCCAGACAAGAGAAATAGCCTCGTTCAAAGCTGGAACCAAGATCCTGTTCACGATGAAACCCGCGCAATCCTTCTTGACTACAACTGGCTCCTTCTCCATTTTCTTAGAAACCTCAACGACTAAGTCTATAGTCTCGTCCGAAGTTTTCGCGCCGCGGATGATCTCTATCAGCTTCATGAGTTGCGGCGGATTGAAGAAGTGCACACCACAAAATCTTTCCGGACGACTCGTGACTGAAGCAAGCTCAGTTATGCTTATAGAAGAAGTGTTTGAAGCCAAAAAGGCATCAGACTTCGCTAACTTGTCAACTTCGGAAAGTACGCTCTTCTTCAGCTTTACATTTTCTGGAACAGCCTCAATAATCAAGTCTGCATCGGCAACAGCCTCTTTCAGATCCAAGGTTGGATGAATTCTTCCCAAGGTCTCATTAAATTCGCTCTCAGTGATCACGCCTTTCCTTAGGAACCTTTGCAGGCTGTTGTTAATCATGGACATTCCATTGTCGAGAAATTCCTGCTTGATATCTCTAAGACTGACCTCAAACTTCGCTACCTGGGCTGAAACCTGGGCGATGCCGTGACCCATTAATCCAGCACCAAGAACAGCTACTTTTTGAACCTGCAATTCTATTTGCTCCTGTTCAGAGCTTAAAATGAAATATGATCGAAGTATATAATTTCTTGGATTAGCACACGCAAGATATTTCATGAAAACTACTCGAAACCAAAGCACTCTCAAACAGCAAATTGTCTGTATGGGACATCGTGAGGGATTATAATCAAAAACAGCTCAACTTTTAATAGAATTGTCGGAAAATATCTCGTAGACATATAAAAACCGAAAGCGAGGGCATAGACGATGTTTGAGCTTATGAGTCTTCTGTTTCTCGGCTTCATTGTTGGCCTCAGCGGCGCCGTTCTCCCTGGGCCTCTCTTAGCCTTTGTCATCTTCGATTCCTCTAGAAAGCGTAAGATAACAGGCCACTTTGTCATCGTTGGACATGCAATATGGGAAGCAGTAGTAATCTGTCTTATCCTCTTTGGGCTAGGCAGCATAATGGTTCAATACAAAGACTTCATCTATGCCATTGGGGGATTTGTGCTGATCCTGATGGGAGCATTTATGATCAAAAGCAGAGCAGAAGAGGTCAGAATCGAAGATTCAAAAGTTGACTCATCCATACTCGGTGGGGTCTTCTACACCGTGTTTAACCCAACACAGCCTGCTTGGTGGGCCACAGCGGGATTTGCGCTGCTGCTTCAGGGATTAGAGCTTATGGGAATCATAGGAGTAGTCATGGTCACGGTAGGTCATTGGCTTGCAGACTTGGCCTATTACGCTTTCGTTTCATACATGATCTGCAAGTCTGGAAGATACATTAACCCATGGCAAAGGCAGATGGCAATCATTCTAGGACTTTTCATTGCCGCATTAGGCTTGTACTTCATGATTCAGGGGATTATGAGATAGCCATGCCCCAAAGAAGTGTTTTCTTGAACTAGTAATGTTTTAAAGCTCTAACGGAGCTATTCATCAAGACTAGAAGGTGAAGGTAGTTATGGCTTGGCTGAACTTGGGAGAGATCTTAGACGTTCATGCGAAGAAGTATCCGACGAAACTTGCAGTCAAGGACTGGCGCGACAAGACGTGGACGTACGCCGAACTAAACGCTAGAGCTAACAAACTCGCAAATGCGTTGTTAAGCATGGGTTTACGTAAGGGCGACCGCGTTGCGGTCATGCTTTACAACTGCACAGAGTTCGTCGAGATCTACTGCGCCTTCGCCAAAGCCGGGCTCGTGGTTACGCCCATTAGTTGGCGTTACGTTGGAAGAGAAATAGATTACGTTGTTGATGATTCAGACGCAAAAGCCATGATCATCTCTAGCGAGTTTGTTGACACGATCAATCAGCTTCGCCCGAGTTTCCGAAAGATTGACAGCGAAAACTACATACTCATCTCTGAAACGACCCATGAGGGCTACATGAATTATGAGGATCTGATAGCAGACTCCCCGGACACTAAGCCTGACGTGAAGGTTGACTGCAAGGACACGTGGGCGCAAATCTACACTTCGGGGACTACAGGTTTTCCAAAAGGCGTAGTAAGATCTCACGAGTCTTATGCTGCTTTTTTCTTGGTCAACGCTGTGGATTTCGGTTTTTCAGAGAAGGACAATGGAATGATCGTTATGCCTCTCTTCCATGTGAACTCAACTTTCTATGGACTTTTGTTTCCCTACATTGGTGCGTCTCTATTCGTTGGCAGAGACAAGGGTTTTGATCCTGTAGAATTGCTGAGCATTGTAGACAGAGAGAAAATCACCTTTATCTCGCTGATTCCAACACACTACAGCCTCATCTTGGAAGTTCCAAAAGAGACCCGTAGACGTTTCGACACAAGTTCACTGCGTAAGTTGTTGTGTTCCTCCGCTCCTGTCAGAAGCAAGATAAAAAGCCAGATTCTGGAGTGCTTCCCCAGTGTTGAGTTGTATGAAGCTTATGGCTCCACTGAGGCTGGATTAGTTACCGTACTTAAGCCTGAAGACCAGCTCAGAAAAATCGGCTCGATGGGTAGAGAGTGTTTGGGAGTGGACTCGATCAAGCTTTTGGACGAGAATGGGCGCGAAGTTGGAATCGGAGAAATCGGAGAACTTTACTCTAAAGGTCCAATGATGTTTGACGAGTATAATAAGTTGCCTGAGAAAACTAAGGCGTCGTTTAGAGGTGAATTTTTCAGTGCTGGCGACCTTGTTAGGCGTGATGAGGAGGGTTATTATTACATTGTGGATCGTAAGGATAACATGATAATCACTGGGGGTGAGCATGTTTATCCGTCGGAGGTTGAAGAGGTAATTTCTCAGAATGCGAAGGTTCGCGATGTTGCTGTGGTGGGTCTTCCGGATGATAAGTGGGGTGAAGCCGTCACAGCAGTTGTTGTTTTGAAGGAAGGTAAAACAGTAACAAGCGAAGAAATCGCTGAATGGTGTAGAGGCAAGATGGCTGGGTATAAAAAACCTAAGAGGGTCATATTTATCGATTATTCGGAAATGCCTAGGACTGCTACAGGAAAAATTTTACATAGAGAACTCAGAGAGAAATATGGTCAGCTTTGAAGAGTTCTAACACGCTTGGTGCCGGCCCTTACAGCTTTCATTCGAATCGGAAATGCGACTTTGTCCGTGTTAAGGATGTAATTACCCGTGTCCTTGAGCACCTTGCAGGGTCGTTTCAAAAGATTCAGATTCACTCCATGACGTGAAGATTCAAAACATTTTTTGGCCACAGACTTCAAAAATGTTTACACTCGTATGGGATTTCTGTTAGACTGCCTGGGCCCTGCAACAATTTCGTTCAAGTTAATAAGAAACTGCAAGATGATCGCCTTTTTAGGTAGCCTTAAGTGTCTTTCGATTATCGACTTTCAATGAATTGATGGAGAGATCATGGTTGAAGACTTCATATTTAATCTTGTTAACGATGTTGTGTTTGGCATCATCCTATCCTCTGCCTAAGATCAACCACTATAAGGAAGAGGAAGCACAATCATATGAAGCGCCTGAACGATTCACACTTGAAGGATTAGTTGAAAATCCACTTAACTTGTCTTATTCGGAACTTTGGAGTTTCCCTTTAGTGTCCGAAGTGGCGACCCTCCAATGTATAGGTTCTGGAGACCCTCCTTACGGTCCTAGTGTCACCTACAACTGGACTGGAGTGCCCCTTTTCTACCTCTTGAGCATGGCGAAAGTAATATCGGGCGATTACCGCGAGGTCATCTTCAACGCAACCGATGGCTTTTCAAGCAGTATACTGTTGGAGACTGCTATGCACCCAAGTACGATCTTGGCTTTGGAGGCCAACGGAACTGACTTGAAGCAGGTAGGAGGCTTCGCTGGCGGGTATCGCGTTGTTCTTCCATGTAGGTGGGGATACAAATGGGTCAAATGGATTAAACAGATAATTGTTGTTGATTTTGACTACAAGGGGACGTATGAGCAATGGGGCTATTCTGACGACGCAATCCAACTAAACTGTGCAATGTCTTCGACAGAGCCTCAGATTACGACTCTTGACGTGACGATGGTGGAAGATTATGTTGTGTATGCTCTGAGCAATTCAACAATAAGCTCCTCGTGTTTCGCGAATGGACGAATAGCGTTCAATGTTGATGGTTTAGAAGGAACACATGGATACTTCTATGCTTGTGTACCAAAAGACTTGTTGATGGACCCTTATCAAGTATACATAGATAAGGGGAAGATTGATCATGTTCAGATCCTAGATGACGTTAACGCATACTTTTACTTCACGTACGCTCATAGTGACGAGACAATTGACATCGAGATTGCGGGCATGCTTTTAAAGCCTCTGAAAAGAATAGTTGGACAAGGATACTCTGTAGGCATTAACATAACCGTTTCGAATTTTGGCGCTTCGACAGAAGATTTCAATGTCACGGTATATGTCAACACGACTAGCCTTGCTTCGACCGTTATTCAAGTGGTCAACGACACGTCTACAGTTATCACATTTCTATGGAACACGATAAACTGGAACCGAGGCAACTACTCCCTAACTGCAGTAGTGACCAGACTCTCAGACGAAACCAACTATACTCTATTTGGAAGAGTCTGCATCTCTATCCCTGGTGATCTGGACATGGATTTCGACGTAGATCTTTACGACGCCGTTAAGCTGCTAGTGTGCTATGGTGCTAAGAGAGCCAGCGTAAGTTATGATCCTGACTGCGATATAGATGGAGACGGCGACATAGACCTCTACGACGCAGTAAGGCTGCTTACGCACTACGGACAAAAAGACCCATAACCAATCCGCTTTTTTCAGCGTCCTGTCACCGGAACACTGTGGCGATTATGACGTGCGACGAAAGAGTGAAGTTTTGATCGCAATTGTGAAGAATGTGTACGTTGATCCGCATCCTGTGCGCGCCTGAGTGATCACGGTGAAAAGATTTATCTTTGTTTTCCTAGAGATGTGTGTGTTCTACCGCAAATAAGAAGGGTGAGATGAGAAAAATGCCATATTGCAAAAAGTGTGGAGCCGAATTACCCAAAGATGCAAGATTCTGCCCAGCCTGCGGGACTCCTGTAATTCCCCCAGAGAAGAAACACATAGAAACACACAAAACATTCAAAGTGACCGCCAAGCCCAAAGTTGTCGTCACCAACATTGCACCGGGATTCGTCGAAGTGAAGTCTGGTCCTAAAACTGAGGTCACCGTCGACTTAGACCTCAAGATCCCAGAGGACTTAGACTGGAACATTTCGCAGGATGGCAATATCGTTACTGTCACGTGTCGTGGGAGGGCTCTCTCTATCTTCGGCTGGCCGACATACATCTTTTCAGGCCGCCCAAGAGCGAATATACACGTTTCAGTGCCTGCAGAAGCAGACCTCAACCTCGAAAATCGCGCTGGCCGAATCACAGTCGAAGGCGTGAAAGGTACTATTGTTGCAGAGTCTTCAGCTGGCACAGTGAACTTGCAAGAGTGTGAAGGCGCTGTCAAAGCTAGGACTAGGGCTGGTTCTGTTGAATTGGATAACGTGAACGGCACGATTTCCGCTCGCAGTTCCGCTGGTTCCATCAGATTCACTGGAGCATTGTCGAAAGGTGAAAACTGGTTTAGAACTAACGTTGGAAGCATTGAACTCACACTGGAAGGTAAACCAGACCTGACTGTAGAAGCTTCTACAAAGATTGGACGAGTTACGTGCAGTCCAGAGCTGACTGACTTACACTATGAGCGGGGGCAGTATGTGGGTCAAATCGGCGCTGGGACTGGAAGACTGATTGCAGAGACTAAAACCGGGAGCATAACAATCCACAGGCAAGTTGCGCGTCCTTCAGCGGAATGACTCTATTCTTCTCTCCAACTCGTTATCAACGAACCGAGAATTATGAAGAATATGCCCACGCCTAGAATCACTGAGGTATTGAACAGAGCACTTGACACATTGCCGTAGACCATCGAATCTCTAAGCCCGTTATTCAAGTATGTCAAGGGAAGAACATTAGCGATCTGCCGCAAGAAGTCAGGCATGAATTCAAGAGGGAAGAAACTGCCAGACAAGAACATCATCGGAAATGTGATGGCATTTGCGGCAGCATCAGCAGAGTCTGACTCCTTAACGAAACGCGCGATAACCATTCCCATTCCTGGAAAGGCTATGGCACCTGAGATTATGAGAACTACCGAGAAGATGTTTGGGACGACCTTCAAGTCGAACACTACGACCCCAACCATTATGATGACTATTGTGGAAATTGCACCCATTACAAGTTCGTAGAGCACCACTCCAATGATCCACTCCAACTTTGAAAGGGGCGTTGTCGCTAGTTTCTTCAATATCCCAAGCTCTTTGTTTCTAGTGTTCCATGCTACGGCGCCGAAGACGCCTGAAGTCATCAATGTCATTCCGATAATTCCAGGAGCAAAGAAGTCAATGTATTTGAACGTTTCAGAAACTATGTTTTCGTGCTTAATTGAAACGACTTCCGGAGGACTCTGCCGGGTCACAACGGTATTAAAAATCTCAACAATTTGGTCTATCACATTCGATACGGTTGCAGACGCTGTGTCGACCTCCACTGGAACCATCTTAAGAATTATGCTGACATTGTCACCCGCAGAAACTGAACTATTGAATCCAGATGCGATTATGAGCATCCTCTGTACACCCTTCTCTTCAATGAACTGGGTCGCATTCTCTCCCGAATCAACCATGTGGATGTTCAATATCTCTGTCTTGTTCAGCATGTCGCAAAACGCCTTTGACCAAAAGGTTGGTACTCCACCTATCACGTCCTGATTCTGTACGTGCAAATCAAGCAATGCGCTCTCACTTACGCTGAAAATCGCTCCGAATAACAACATCAGCAACACTGGAAATGCGAGTGTCCAGAACAATGTGTGTTTGCTTCTGAACCACATCCTAAGCGCGCCCACAACAATGGCAGAAATTCTTCTCAATGCAACTCACCCTCCACAATCTTCTTTCCTGTAAGATTAAGGAACACATCTTCTAGTGTCGGTCTTCGGACTGTGAGTTCAGCAAACTCTGCTTTGTTTTTATTCAGTGCCAGAATTGCGTCGGGTAAGTCAGTTTTCTTTTTGATGGTGGCGAGGACGTCTCCATCGTTTTCTAGTCTCACATCCGAGAGTCTTCGACTTAGTGAATCGTAGACAGCCTTTCCCCCCTCTTCGACTATTAGAACAGTCTTTCCGCCATGCTTGGAAATTAACTTGTTAGGAGATTCCATTGCGATTATTTTTCCGTAATTGATTATGGCGACGGTGTCGGCAAGTACCTCAGCCTCATCCATGTAATGAGTTGTCAGAAAAATGGTCTTTCCCTTTTCTTTCAATCCTTGGATAAGATTCCACATGTCTCTTCTAGCTCTCGGGTCAAGTCCAGTTGTTGGTTCGTCAAGAAAAACGACCTCAGGATCGTTCACTAAAGCTGTGGCAATTGCGAGTCTTTTCTTCAGGCCCCCGGACAGTTTTTTGTACAATGCGTTTGTCTTGTCCTTCAAATCAACCAGCTCAATCAGCTCGTCAACATCCATACCGTCATCAAACATCTTCTTGTAGTAGCTTAGATTCTCTTTCACGGTCAGAAGGTCGAAAGTGTTGAAATCTTGAGGCAAGACGCCAACTCTTTTCCTAATCTCCTGCTGCCCTTTCCTTTCGTTAATGTCAAACCCGAGAATTCTTGCATCTCCTGAAGTTGGATTCCTAAGGCAAACCAGTATCTCCACAGTTGTGGTCTTTCCTGCGCCGTTTGGACCTACAAAGGCGAAAACCTCCCCTTTGTGAACCGTGAAAGATATGTCGTCAACGGCTGCTAGGTCTCCATATTTCTTCACAAGCGAATTTACCTCGATGGCAATCTCCTTCTGCAATTCTCTTCAGCTCTTCTAGCAACAGAAAAACATCTGAAATATATTAGTATTCTCAATAGACATTAGCCAGCCCGAAAACCTCAACCGCTGAGTTATTCCAAGGTTTTCAGGTAAGTCTCGAGTTTCGTTTTGACTCGGTATTCATCGTAGTTTCTCCAGTCCGTCGAGTCCACATCTAGTATCAGGCTCGAAACGCCAGTCATCTCCTGAACTTTCTCCTTCACTACGGTTTCTCCTATCGTCATCATCCTACAACCCCAATTCGTTGGCAAGATAACACCATTCGCCCGAAAATCCCTCACCAAACCAACAATCAGATTTATTCTCCCTTCTATGGTGCAGTTTGACATGTTCGACAAGTGTTTTCGAGCCAAGCTCTCATAGGGCTTCGAAGGGTCAAGGCTTCCAGTCCAAACATGCGAAAAAGTCTCAGCAACCACAACTGCACCTAAGCTTCTCAGATACGGAAACATTTGAAGGTCAAACCATAAAGGAAGGTTATCCCAAACCAAACGGTACTTCTCGTTTTCGACAACCCCCAACCCTTGCTTAACCATCTGTTCAAGCTCACCGCAAAGTCTTTCATAAAAGTCCACAGCTTCTTGTGTCCCCGGAATGCAGAGTATAAAATAGACCGCGGAAAACGCTTCTCTAGCCCCCATGGGAGCCGGAACCTTTTTTCTATAATCCTGAATCTTGAGCCAAAGCTCGCTTGCCTTATTCGAAAGTTCCAGAGTTTTCCTAAGCTTGCCTTCATCAAGCCTAATCCCAGAATGCTCTTCGAGAAGACTGATCAAATCTTCAAGCTGAGAAACATAATGTTGAATGTAATGGTCAGGCAGATTCTGTGCATTCGCGCTCTCAACATTGTAAGGAACGTCTAACAGAAGCAGAGGTTTTCTGAAAATTCGACTGGCAACCTGAAACCATTTCAGATGTGTGTCGCAAGCACACGTCGAAGCGACCAAAATGTCTGGTCTTGGTATTCCTCCCTCAGGCAGATTCTCCCCGTCAAAGAGGGAGCCAAGCACGCACCTCGGATACGAGCATAAGTCCTTGGAAAAACCTCTTCTTTCAGCCAACTCACACAAGGGAACCGAAACCCTTCTGGCAGCACATAAGGAAGCATAATTTTCAGGCCACACTGGAACAATGTCCATCGCCAGAAGGATTTCTACGGGAAATGTGGAGGCCACCCATGCTACGAGCTTTCCTTCCTCTTTTGCTTTGTGCGCCGCTTCATAGGAGGGCTTGACGTAGTTTTGATAGAAACCTCTAAGCGTTTCGAGTCTTCTCTCGCTCATTTGCGTTATTCCTCCAACATCTCAATAAAGGCTTCAATCCTTGTCTTGAGCTGTCCAATTCCACTCAGAGAGTGCTCCAATTCAAGACACGAAACCGGCAGGCTTTCGTTCTCTCTTAGTTCTTCAGCCAACAAGGGGGCATCAAAAGAGTGAACATCACAAGACTTCAGCGAAAAAATCAAAACACCTTCAACGTCAAAAAGCTTCACCATCTCCTTCACGTGGTTGAATCTCTCTTCAGAAGAATACATGAAAGGGCACGGAATCTTACATAAGTATCTTTCCGCAATAGCCATCATGGAATCTCCACTTTCTTTCACTAAGTTCCAAAAATACCGTGAACCAGTGCAAAGGTCGTCGGCAACAACGGAGCCACCAACGCTTTCAACAAGCTTCAACAGTTCAGAGTTTCCCATGACACTGCCTGAAACAAGAAGCCTTACACCTTTTTTGGGTAGGTCTTCACGACTCTCGATTTCTTTAAGTAACGCACGCAAAAGCTTGCTGTGTTCATCCTTCGGAATCATCATGCTTGACAATACGATTTCAAGGGCTTCACTTCCAGATAATGATGGAGGATTCCGCTTTCTTAGCTCATAAACACGCCTTAGTAGCCGCCTGTTCTCATTAAAAGCCTGAACGGTTTCCGCAAGATTTTCTTCTGAGATCTCAACACTGAATTCCTTCGTTAGCCATTCTTTGAACCTTTCAAGCTCTTCATGGAAGAATTTTATAGCGTTTTCCGTGGTGCTGTGGGGAGTGTTTATGAAATACGTTTTGTCAATTGCTGTGCGGTGTCTCCAGAGGTCGTAGACTTTGTTCTGGTTGTCACAGGAGTTTGAGACAACATGGCCGTCTAGGAGGTGGTATCTTCCTTTTAGGGCTTCGTTAAGACAGCATTTTGCAAACGAGCAAACATTTACTGGTAGGTAAACGTCAGCTAGCTTCGGGGGCTCAAGGCTTCCAAGGACTCTGATCGGAAGGATTCCCCCGGCATAGATGATTTCTTCTGGCGTGTAGGAGCAAGCATATCCTAGGACAGGCTTTTTTTGATGTTTCCATCCTTTGATGAACTTGTTCTCCGCGGAAATCAAGGTTCTAAACTGCTCTAGTATTTCCATGAAACTTCCGTCTCTCAACCTTAGCGTTAAACAGACTCATTCTTTTATTGTTTTTCACAACTTCGAAGTGAAAGCTTCATGGAAAGTGCCGTCTAAGCTTTGGAGAACAGGACGAACTTCAAGAAATCTCTAACCTCGCCTCCTCAAATAAGTGTCCTCCGAACTCTTCAACAGTTTAGTCAAAACATCATTCACAGGTGTCTGAATCCCGTATCGTTTTCCATAACTCACAATGGCTCCGCTCATGAAGTCAACTTCGGTCCTCCTTTTGTTCTCAACATCCACTAACATGGAGGGCTTATGAGCTCCACCCTTTTCTAGATAACTAGTAAATCTGGTGAGTGCATCTGCACCGAAATCGTAACCATCTGCTTTCGCCACTGCCAACCCCTCCGCCAACACGCTCACAGTCAAATCACGACTGAACTCGTATTCCATTGCTTCTTTCATGGTCTGGCCAGTCAAAGAACAAACAGAACACAAGGCAGAGTTCAAAATCGTCTTTTCCCAAACATGCCTTTTAATATCTGAGGCTTCCTCGGTTGCCAACCCGCAACCTGTCATTA
>Ga0209636_10003969_pt1 | contig 15117 bp, 14 predicted proteins | sample DeeMarSWOR152_54_FD_187464 | JGI IMG/M metagenome (GOLD analysis project Ga0209636, IMG submission 187464) | Marine sediment microbial communities from White Oak River estuary, North Carolina - WOR-1-52-54 (SPAdes) (version 2) | ecosystem: Environmental > Aquatic > Marine > Intertidal zone >...
CTCTTGAATAACCCGAAAACAAAAACGACCGTGACGATGATTAGCAAGAGCACAACGATCACCTTAATAGTATCACCTCTTGTTTTAAATTTATACCAGCCTTTGCCCGCACCGTCTTCCTGATTTGTGCTGCCAAGGCAAGAACATCGACTGCGCGTGCGTTACCGCGATTAACTATATAATTACCGTGTTTTTCGCTAACCACAGCGTCACCCACTGATTGACCCTTGAGTCCACAATCCTCAATCAGTTTGCCTGCCGCACAACAAGGAGGATTCTTAAAAAAAGACCCGGCCGAGAATCCCTTCGGATGCTTGCGCTGCCGGCTTCTCAGATTCCTGTTTAATTTCAGCAAAATAGACTTCTGTTTCTGCTTCTTCAATATGAGATTGGCGGCTGTTACGAACTCCCATTTCTTAATTCGTGATTTTCGGTAAGAAAACCCTGCCTCTATTTTTGTCCTAGTCTTTTCAATACCATACTGATCCATAAGAAAGACCCTTTCAGTAATGTCTGATATCGAGTTTCCGAAAGCTCCTGCGTTCCCTTTTATTGCGCCACCCAATGTACCGGGGATACCGGCTAAGAACTCGGCACCGCCGTAACCTTTCTTCACTGTCCTGGACAAAAAATCCTTGATGAGCAAACCACCGCCACAGCAGCAGCGACCATTGCGCAGGCTCATCCTTTTGAACGTCCCGCCCAGTTTCAGAACCACACCCCGAAATCCTTGGTCCGAAACCAGCAAATTTGTGCCCGCACCAATGATGAAATATCGCATATGCCTGCGCATAATAACCTTAAGGACTTCCTTCAACGCTTTCTTCGAATAAACATAAACAAAATACTGTGCTGCCCCTCCAATATTGAAGGATGTGTGTTTGGCCAATCTCTCCTCCATGATTACCTTGATACCGGCTATATTGGAAAAGGGATTCTTCACCGCAACTCCTTGAGCAGTTTCGATGCAACTTGATTGATATCGCCCGCACCTTGAATTATGATGATATCTCCGGGTTTTACGGTTTTTCTAAGAAACTTGAGAATCTGCGCAAACTTGCTCATGAAGAAAACCGAATCCTGTTCTCTGGCTATCCGTTTAGCCAGTGCACGACCCGATACGCCCGGTATCGGCATTTCATGAGCAGCATATATCTCGGTCACGATTACTACATCGGCGTTCAGGAAAGAAATCGCGAACTGGTCGAACAAGTGAAAGGTACGCGTGAAACGATGTGGCTGAAATACCGAAACGATGCGTTGATTTGGGAAGTAATCACGTAAGGTCTGCAGCGTGATTGCTATCTCAGTGGGATGATGGCCATAATCATCAAATACCCTTGCACCCTTTGCATCACCCATGTATTCGATCCGCCGATGAACACCGCGAAAATTATCTAGGGCATCCTTGATCTTCTTACTCTTAATACCCAGTTCCATACCGACACCAATTGCGGCCAGGGCATTAGCAACATTGTGCGTTCCGGGTAGATTTATTCTGAACCTACCTATAGGTTTCCCATGCAACCTGGCCTTGAACGATGTACCAAAATTATACTTATCTAATCCTTCCGCAAGCAAATCCGCCTCTGGATCCGTACCGTAGGTGACAACGCGGCGACGGATATCTTGCCTGATCTCCAAACTTACCGGAGAATCCACGCCCAAGAAAACACAACCCCAAAAAGGCACATGGTTGGCAAAATAGCCAAAGTGTTCTTTTATTTCATCAAGATCTTTGTAGTAATCTAAATGCTCGGCTTCGATATTAGTAATGACCGCATATGATGGATAAACACGGAGAAATGATTTATCTGATTCATCCACCTCACATACCAGGTAATCTCCGGCACCTAGTCGTGCCTGGGTCTTCCCGATAACGATACCACCTATTACTGTTGTCGGCTCCAAGCCACCTAGTTGCAGTACTTCGCTGACGATTGACGTGGTCGTTGTCTTGCCATGCGTACCCGAGATACAAACGGCGGACTTTAAACGCGTCAGTTCGGCCAGTAATTCGGCGCGGTGTATTACAGGAATATTATTCTGCCGAGCTTCAATCATTTCCGGGTTATCATCTTTTATCGCCGAGGAATAGACCACGACATCGGCCCCTCTGACATTCACTTTCTTATGTCCGTACGTAACGCGAATACCCAGTTTCATCAAACGCCGGGTAATTTCCGATGATTGCAGATCGGAGCCGGAAACGTGAAACGCGAGATTCTTCATAATCGTCGCCAGACCGCTCATGCCGATACCACCGATACCTACAAAGTGTAGGTGCTCGGTCCTACCGAACATTCCAGGTTTATACCTTTTCATATGCTATGTCGTGCATCATATAGTTAACGATTTTCTCTTCAGCGTCCTTGGGAATGCTTGTTGTTCCCTTCTTTTTCTTGGCTAGAAATTTGCGGATCTGTTCAATCATCATTTTAGCATTGACATCCCTCTCTTTACAGACTATTGCGTCACCAACTCGTGCAAAATATTCCGCATTGTAATATTGATGATTGTCGATCGCATGGGGAAAGGGTACGAAAATCACCTTCTTGTCAAAACACAAAATCTCATACCCAGCAAGTGCCCCGGCGCGTGAAATGACAACATCTGCCCGACTAATCACCTGCCAGGGGCTTTCAGTAAATGGTATGACTTTGGTTTGCCCATTCTTTAATCGTGCCACGCGTTCGTAGTCACTTGATCCAGCAATAATCGTGACACGCCATTTCTTTGGCAGAATATCCTGCAGCTCAAGAGCCAAATCATTCAAGCGGCGCGCGCCATGACTGCCTCCATAAAAAAGCAACGAAGTGCTACTACTTCTTTTCCTGTGTGTGGACTCTTTTTCTGCGTCCTTGAATTCTCTTCGGACTGGAATACCAGTGACCATCGAAATACCGTTCGGCCCGCCAATTGGCGGCAAACCAAAGAAAACCCTTTTCGCCGACCCTGAGAAGCGTTTCGTTGCCCTCCCCGGTACTCGATTAGGCTCAAACAGGTAGTACATGCTGCGATTCATCATACAAGAGATGATTAGAGGCACGGCACCAAAACCGCCAAATGCTATGCCGACCGCGTCTTTGGTAAGAGCATGGAGTCTATAAACCGCATAGACTAATGAAAATAGGAAGAACAATTTCTTGGTCGGTGATTTTCCATAGAAAGGATGTGCATTTATGGAAAATGTCCTAAGCCCATAGTCATGCGCAACTCTCTCCTCAAGAAATCCGCGGCGTGTTAGGAATATTACCTCAAGATTTTTCCTCTTGAGTGCTTGGGCCACAACCACCGCGGGGTAGTAATGGCCTCCGGTGCCAATTCCACCCACAATAACCCGTGGCATTCTCGGGAGAACCAGTTGCCTCTCATCACCCTGAATCACAGAATCCTCCTGCGTGATGCTTGCAGTATGATACCGATCGCAAATAGGTTGGCAGCAAGTGACCAACCGCCAAAAGAAATAAAAGGTAGCGGTATTCCGGTCGGCGGTACAAGTCCCATACTCACACCGACATGAATCAGGAAAATAAGGAAGATGGAAGCATTCAACCCCAGAACAAGCAGTCTTGTGAATTCGTCATCTACCTTGCTGGAAACAGACAGGCCCCGTACATAGATCTGCCAATAGAATGAGAATACAATGATGCATCCTACAAAACCGAGTTCTTCGGCGATATGCGCAAAGATGAAATCGTTATGGATACCCGGAAGGAATAAGAACTTCTGCAGACCGGCACCCGGGCCCTTCCCGAGGAGCCCGCCTGATCCAATGGCAATGAGTGATTGACGGACCTGATATGTTGGATGAGAAATGAAGTTAGAAATACGATATTGAGCATGTGGGAAAATACTGATGAAAGCGGCCAGTACTGCCGTGCTTGCTGCACATGTGGTGAATAATAACCTAACCTTTACACAACCATAAATCATCATCGCGACAAGTGTGGCCAGACATATCACGGCCATGGAAATAGAAGGTTGGATCGCGACCAACACAATCACAAAAAATGAAATAACCAATATCGTTGTCAAACCACTTCTCGTGTTGGCGGTTTGTGGATGGCTGGCAAAAAAATTGGCTAAGAAGAAAACTAGCCAGATCCTGACGAATTCTGACACCTGTAAGCCAAACGATGCAACTGCGAGTGATCTTTTCGCACCGAATTGCACACGACCGGCAAAAATTGTTAGTAGCAAACTTATGACTATTAGTACCATCAATGGGAGTAGCAGCTTCTTGATCTTCTCGTAAGGGATAATCAACCCGAGCAGAAGAAAACCAAATGCGATTAACACACGTTTCAAATGTGCCATGAGATAGTAAGTAGAATCTTCGCCCTGGCGCATCGCGCGATAATACGACGAGGAGTATACGAAGACGACGCCCAATATAACAAGACAGAAAACAAGGAATAGTAGTACCCGATCAATCTTGCTGTACGACACGCCTGAATGCCTCCCCTCTTTCTTCGAAATTGCCATAGTAGTCAAACGATGCAAACCCCGGATTCAAAATAATGATGTCACCAGATTCTGCAAAATCTCTTGCCTTGTTGACGGCGTCCACCATGTCCTCGGCGATAGCATATTTATGAAATCCATGCTTTTTGAAATAATCGGCAATGAATCGAGCATTTTCACCGAGCAATACACATGCTCTAGCATCCTCTATCAGAACATCAAAATAATCCCTGCCTTCATCGCCTTTATGCTTACCACCCAGAATCACGATTTTCGGTCCTGTAATTGCCTGTAAAGAAGCAACTGCTGCCGTTGCATTTGTGCACATCGAGTTGTTTATATACCTTATTCCACGAAATGAGCCCAGATCTTCCAAGCGATGCGGCAGGCTCTTGAATGTTCTGATGCCCCGCTCGATATCTTGATCACTTATTCCGATGATCTTGGACACAGCGATAGCCGCGGCTATGTTCATCAGATTATGCTCGCCTGTGAGCGGTAGTTTTTCGGTCGAAAACAATTCATCGCTTTCATAGTGGAACTTGCTGTTTATGGAAACGCCTTTCTCCGTATGATAACCGAAAAATACAGCCTTTGATTCGAGACTCCTTGCTACGTTTCTTACCCAATCGTCGTCATAGTTCAGCACAGCGAAGTCATTATCTTCTTGGTTGGCGAAAATCCGTAGTTTAGCGGCCTTGTATTCATCAATATTCTTGTGCCAGTTAAGGTGGTCAACACTAAGGTTGGTGAGTACTGCAATATGCGCATGGAAACGCTCAATGCGCAAGAGCTGGAACGAAGAAACTTCCAGGACATAGTATATGTAAGGATCCTCAAAAAGGGCCTGAGAAAATGGAATGCCCGGCGCAATATTACCACCGAGGAAATTCCTTATTTTGGTTTCATTCAGTATGTTGCTTACGAGAGCCGTAGTGGTGCTTTTACCATTTGTGCCCGTTACGGCAATGATTTTTGGATCATCGAGTTCTCGATAAACAAAATCGATTTCGTCGATGATCGGAATTCCCTTAGCTTCTAATGTCTTGCAGATTGGACGGTTCGCAGGAAATCCGGGTGAGGTGATCACCAAATCATAGCCGTTACCAGAATGCATCTTTACCTGCCCTTGGCTAATCATTTCCTTAGCGCTCCCCGAAAGTTTCTGTAAGTTTTCATCAAAGAGGAAAACCTGTTCGCCCTTTTTATAGAGATATTGCGCCACTGGCAAATTGGCTCGACCCAAGCCTAATAAAAGAACCTTCATAATCTTACCTGATTTTAAGGGTCGAAAGTGCAAACATCAAAAAAATGATTCCAATTATCCAGAAACGCACAACGATTTTTGGTTCTACCAGACCCTTGAGCTCGAAATGATGATGAAGGGGAGCCATTTTGAAGAATCGCTTGCCACCGGTGTAGCGGAAATACACGACCTGGATCAATACCGTAAGCACCTCAATCACGAAAACACCGCCTACCAGAATTAAAAGAATCTCTTGTTTGATTAGGACTGCCGCGGTACCGATTATTGCGCCCAGGCTTAGCGCACCCGTATCACCCATGAACAACTCAGCTGGGTAGGAATTGAACCACAAGAATCCGAGACTTGCACCAAGGATTGCGGCACAATAGACAGTAACTTCACCACCCGCTTTCAAAAAAATGATATTCAGATAATCGCTGATCACTGCATGCCCTGCGGCATATGCAAGCGCGGCATACGCAAGTGCGGCCACACCTATCAGACCAATCGCCAGACCGTCCAAACCATCCGTCAGGTTGACGCCGTTTGAGGAACCGACTATCACCATGATGACAAAAATCGGGTAGAACATCCCAAGGCTTATAACATAGTTCTTCACAAAAATAAGATTCGTCTTGGTAGCATAACCTTCGGGCCCGTAGAAATATAAGAATAAACCAAATGCCAAACCATACGCTATTTGAAAAATGAGTTTGGTTTTTATGGACAGACCGCGCGGCTTTTTCTTATAAATCTTCACATAATCATCCCAGAAACCCAGTAACCCAAAATAGAACGTAGCGCTGAAGAGGATGAGTATATAAGTGTTGCTCAAATCACAGAAGAGAAACGCAGAAATAAGAATAGAGAGCAGTATTAGAATACCGCCCATAGAAGGTGTGCCTTCCTTCGAACGGTGGCTGTCCGGCACTTCCATCCTCACGCTCTGGGTTACCGATTTACGGGACAACAGATTCATGAACTTCCTGCCAAAAACAAGGACGATGAGAATGGCAAATACTGCTGCGTAGGCGCTTCGAAACGTTATGTAGCCGAAAAGCCTCAGCGGGCCGAAATAGTCTTTCAATGGATACAACAACCAGTATAGCATTTTATCTCACCTTCCATTCACTAAAAACAATAATCCATTTCTCCATCATCGTAATAATCTCGCTAACCCGTTGACGAATTTCTCGAAACGGAGTCCCCGTGAAGCCTTGAATAAAACAACCTCGTCGCCGACTATTCGCTCACTAAGATAGGAAAGCAGTGCATTCTCGTCGGCAAAGTGCTCACCGTCATAGTGGCGTGACTCATGCCCGAACGTCACGAACAAATCCGCATGCTTCCGTGCGTATATGCCGATATCCCGATGTAAACGCTCAGTCTCTTCACCTAATTCTAACATATCACCTAATACAAGTATTTTTTTCCTTTTCAATTCCGCCACGAAATCTATTGCTGCCCGCATTGACACAGGATTGGCATTATACGTATCATTAATTACCAACAGACCTCTTATATGTATCGGTTCCATACGCCCGGGTTCCGGCTGCGCCTCTGCGATGGCAACCTTCTGTATTTCGTAATCAATGCCCAATGCAGAAGTCAAAAGGATCGCGGCCAGGCAATTGTAAGCATTACCTATACCCAACAGGTTTGTGAAAAAATCGCTGTTTTTGTATGAAAAATAGGAGCCATATTCGGTTATGTGTAAAGCTTCAAGCATATGAGTAGAGAACTCGATGATGTTGTCCCTGCCCGATATGTTCACACCCTCACCAACCACAGCCATGCCATCGGCTGGTAGCGACTCGATCAAAGAAAATTTCTCCTTCCTGACGCCATTGACCGAGTCAAGTCCCTCCAGATGACCGGGCCCGACATTTGTGATCACACCGACATCGGGTCGGGCAATTTCGCACAAACGCTTGATTTCACCGGGTGCATTCGTTCCCATTTCAACGACCAGATAGTCCTCAACGCCCGATAGCCTTAGTACGGTCAAGGGCAATCCAATGAGCGAGTTGTAATTCTTGTTTGTGCACAACACCTTGCTGTGCATACCCAGTATTGCAGCGACCAGGTTCCTCACCGTGGTCTTCCCGTTGGTACCAGTTATCCCGATAGTCTTTACTGTAAAACGACTCCGATAATTGCGTGCGAGTTCACCCAGAGCAAAGAGCGTATCCGACACCAGAATTTCTCCGGGGATCGATTGGCTCTGTTCGACGACTGCAGCAACGGCCCCACGGTGCAATGCATCCGCAACGTATTGATGGCCATCAGTCCGTTGGCCTCGCAACGCGAAGAATAATTCTCCGGGTTTGGTTCTCAAAGAATTGATCGATACCCCACGTACCAATTCCTGCCGTGAGCTCAATGTTCTACCTCCAATCATCCTGGTTATCTCCTCTAGCATGAGCTCGCGAAACATCTTCTAGCCACCTCGGCATCATCAAAATCCAATTTCTTATCGTTAATGATCTGGTATTCCTCATGACCCTTGCCTGCTACTATTACAGTATCACTTTTTTCCATTGCGTTTATTGCGAACCTGATTGCATCGGTTCGGTCCGCAATTACCTTATAATTGTCTCGGACCACGCCTTTCTTTATGTCATCGATGATCTTCATAGGCGATTCGCTGCGTGGGTTGTCTGATGTAATCACAGCCAAATCAGCAAGCCGAGTGGCAATCGCCCCCATCTGCGGACGTTTTGCTCTGTCACGGTCTCCGCCGCAACCAAATACGAGAATCAACCTGCCTGGAACATATTTCCTCATCGATCTTAGAACATTCTCGATTGCGGACGGTGTGTGTGCGAAATCCACAAAGACATTGTCAGCAACCCGTTCCATGCGTCCGCGCACCGTCTTCAATGTCTCGACACCCTGAATTATATCTTCTGTATTAATACCCAATGATACGCACGTTGAAAATGCGGCGAGAATGTTATACAGATTGAATGCACCGACCAGAGAAGATCTAACCGTGTAGCTTTGATCCGCATATCTGATTTCAAGCCTCAAACCAGTGAGTGCTTCGTCAATTACCCGTGCCTGAATATCACTATCTTTTGAAGTACCAAAGGAAATCTTGCTACGTATTGGTAGCGTTCTGATTTCTCGACCGACCTCGTCATCATTATTGTACACGCAGTAACCGCTCGGTTTGAGCAGAGAGAATATATGAAGTTTAGAATTCTTGTAGTCATTCATTGTCTCATGGAAATCAAGATGGTCCTGAGATAAATTAATGAAAACCGCGGCGTCGAATCTGATATCTTCGACGCGCTTGAGTTTGAGAGCGTGTGAAGATACTTCCATGACCACCGAACTAATATTATCATCCTTGAATTCTTTAAGCATCTTTAGAACATCAAGGATCTCTGGAGTGGTCCTGCCGGCCTTGCGTTTAGTCTTGCCCAGATAGTACACGGTTCCTATTAACCCGGAATTTCTTCCTGCCCGCGAGAGAATCGAGTGAATGAGGAAAGCAGTGGTCGTCTTGCCATTTGTGCCTGTTATACCAATCTTGGTTAGATCATCGAAATCGCCGTAGAACCGGATCGCCAGCTCTCTCATTATTGCGCGCGTATCGTGCACGACAACCTGCGGCAATTCTGTTTTGGTCTTGATCTGAGTAACGACTGCTGCGGCACCGTTCTTTCCCACATCATCTATATAGCTATGTCCATCATGCTTTGCACCCTTTACCGCAATAAACAACGATCCTTGGCTGATTTTTCGTGAATCGAATTCAATTGATTCAATATCAACATCTTTCATGTTATATAACCGAGCTGGAATTCCTGCTATCAATTCACTTAGCTGCATAGTGGTGAGAGTTAATCTGGTACACGCTCTGTGCAACCTCCCTGAAGACCGGCGCGGCGATTGTGCTTGCCCAGTAACCACTCTTTGGTTCATCGATCATGAGTACAATCAGATAGTCGGGTGCCGTGGCCGGGAAATATCCTACGAACGTCGCGATGATTGCGCTGTTTGAGTACCGACCATCCACAACCTTTTGCGCCGTCCCGGTTTTGCCTGCTATTTTCATATCGTTAAAGGCGGCGGCTGTTCCGCTACCTTCTTCCACAACCGCGCACAGTATATCGGTCACCCTGTGTGCGGTTGACTCATCAACGACGCGCCTTATCCTGAGCGGACTCGTCTCGTGGATAGTTCTCTGGATATTCCTAATTTCTTTTAATACTGTCGGTTTGTTTAAAATTCCTTCATTGGCGATCGACTGGTACGCCATTGCCAATTGAAGCAAGTTGACCGTAAGACCCTGACCGAAGACCAAAGTCGCGAAATCAATATCATTCATCTTGCTTGCTTCGGGTATTCGGCCGCGCACTTCTCCAGGGAACTCAATGCCGGTTATTTCCCCAAAACCAAAATCACGCACTAGGAGAAGAAATCCTTCGCGGTCGAACTTCTTTGATACCTTGACCATCGCTACATTGCTCGAATGTGCAATCGCCTGCTTCAAGGTGACAATACCGTAATCGCGGTAATCATTTATCAAATGACCGTGTACTCTTATCTTCCCGGTTTCCGTATCGATTACGTCAGTTGCTTCGGCACCATTCTGCAAAGCAAAAGTGAGCGGCATTAACTTAAACGTCGAACCAGGTTCGAATTCATCACAGATTATGTGATTCCGATGATCACCGTTTCGGCCAACATTAACCATGGCTAGAATGTTACCCGTCTCTGGCTCAACAATCAAACCAGAAACCGATTGAGCGCTCTCCTTATCTAGACAATCCTTCAATTTCTGATAAAGAATTGCCTGTAATTGCAGATCAATGGTTAGATAAATGTTGCTACCCGGCTGGGGTTCTTTCTCGGGGTGATTATGATAAGGGAAAACATCACCGGTCGGGTCTTTCTGATATACTGCAAATCCTGACTCGCCACTGAGTACATCATCAAACTGTAGTTCTAGACCCTCGATGCCCCGGTTATCAGAACCACATTTTCCTATCAGGCTGGCGAAAATCTCGGGCATGTTATACCGACGATTCAAATCATGAGTAAAACCAATGCTCGGATCATCTATCATGAGATAGCGGTCTCGTTGTTTCTGATCCACCTTCATTTCGACCCAGAAGAATTCGCGGCTGGCAATCTCTCGCTTGATTTGACTAACTGATAGGCCTGAAATATTTGCCAGTTTACGTCCCAACCTAGCCACATCACGTGAATACCGTGGCGTACAGAAAATCGAGAAACAAGGTTCAGATGTAGCAATGGGTGTACCATTACAGTCGTATATATTACCCCGTGCGCCCAAGAGCACAAATTTCTTTTCGTGCTGTTGTCTGGCTCTCAGCTCGTAATACTCATGTTTGAAACATTGAATGTAAAACAAATAAGAAAAAAAGACAACCGAAATCAAGAAGAGTAGAAAATTCAAAATCTTCGTACGGATCACTCAACGACTCCCAGGATATCATCTTTTTCCGGAAAGTAGTAACCCATTGATTTTGCTGCTTCTTCAATGTTTGCAAGATTGGCAAGGTCTATCAGATCGGATTCCAAATGCTTTTTCTGATTCCTTAACTCAACCACTTTATCTTTCAACGCCTCTTTTCTTACCTCGATCTTGACCAGCTCACTTTCAATAAAAACAATCAGAAACAGGTAGGCGATGATACCAATGAAGATAATCAGGATGCGCATTTCTCACTTACCCTCAACCGGGCACTACGGGCCCGGGGATTCTTGGTGATTTCATCGTCACCAGGTTTGATTACCTTTTTGTTCAAGAGTCGCGCGCGGCCTTCATCCTTCAATGCACGGAAAAACCTCTTAACGATTCGATCTTCGCCTGAATGATATGATATGACAAGCATGCGGCCATGAGCGTCCAATCTTCGAAAGGCAACAGACAATCCCTCTCTTAGATTTATCAGTTCATTATTCGTCCAGACCCTCAAGGCCTGAAATACTTTGTGCAGGTTCTTCTTGAGATACCTCGGCGGCACGATATCTTCAACTACCCTTCTTAAGTCTAGTGTTGTAGTGATTTTTTCTCGCAACCCATATATCTGTTTGGTAATCTTCCTGTAGTTACGAACGTCTCCATATTCTCTGAGCACTTCCATCAAATCCTCTTCTCGTGTCCTGAGCAGCTTTTCACGAAGACTCGGATAATTCGGAGACATGCGCATCAGTAAATCACCATCCCGTTCGAAGCTGAACCCACGCTCAGGCGTTGTGAGCTGATGATATGAAACACCTAAATCGAAGAGAATACCCCTGACGTGTTTGACCTTGATTTTATCAAGAATTAAATCTAGATTTATGAAGCTATTTTCAAAGAGAAAGCAGCGATTGCTGTAGTTTTTAGTCACCCGCTGGCTCTCTGCAATCGCTTCCGGGTCACAATCGATACCCACGAACCTTGCCTTTCTCGTACGGCTCAGCATCGCAACAAGATGTCCGGCACCGCCAACCGTACAATCGCAGTACACGCCTTCATCCCTCAAATCGATCCAGCGCAAAACTTCATCTACTAAGACGGGTTGATGAAACACCTATTGCCGTGCCATTTAGTTAGGCAAAGCTCTTCAGTGCTGCTCGTCGCGATGGGTATATTTCAAAAGGATAAAATCCGTATAGCCTCAGGATATCGTAAAGGTAGGGTGATACGTTTACGAGTTTTATGTCACCCCCGAATTTCTTGAATTTCTGCTGATACTCGATAAGCCAACCCACAACCTTGTAGTTTATGTGGCTCACCCGCGAGAGGTCGATGATTATGTTGAAATCACCTTCCTCGATCATCTCCTTTAATTTGACTTCAATCTTTCCAAATCCTTGCTCATCGATCTCGCCACTGGGCAAAAAGAACGAAACCTTCTTATCCTTTATTGCCTCAACTGCTTGTATTTTCATCTTTCCTCCTTCTCAAACCATCAATGCTCTCAGCATCATCTAAATAGAATTTCTCAACTTCCTTACTGAAAATCTCGTAGTTCTCCGGGGACCATAATTCCATGTAGTTGATCTCACCGACAATGATGACATCTTTCGTGATCTGAGCATGGATTAGCAGAAAATCTGGTATGAGTATCCTGCCTTGAGCATCGAGTCGGTCCTCCTTGATGCCAAATGTAAAATGACGTCGGTAGCGGCGCGACTTGAGATAGTCCATGGAAAGAGTGAGAAGCTCTCTGTTCTCGATTTCCTCCCAGACCTTCAGGGGATATACGGCTATTTCGTGATCATACCCTGGAGTAAGAATAACCCTGCCCTCTGATTCATGGTTCAATACATTGCGGAACTGACTGGGAATCGCCAGCCGCTTTCGGTCGTCCAGGATATGAGTATAGAATCCTCGAAATCTAATGTTCCCCATTTCTCCCCATTTCAACCCATTTTACTTATTATTGATTATTTGTCAAGTACCAAAGTACACTATTCAACATGTATAAAGCTTTAAATTTCAAGACATTTTTGCGTATGCATGATTCTTGTTTTTCGATTTAATGGGTTTGTATATTTTTTGTTAAGGGATATGAATATTACGGGTTGGTTCTACAAGAGGGTGTTGCTACAAACTAAATCATTCCGTCTTCTTCAACCTGGCCGCAAAGACGCCATCCGTGTTATAATCACAAGGTAGTACCTTCAAAAATTCATCACCCTGGGGCGTGAATTCCTTGGCCTCTTCGATCACGAAATTTGGATTGTCCTTGAGAAAAAGGGAAATAACATCTTCATTCTCATCTGGCAGAATACTACACGTTGAGTATATTAACGATCCTCCAACGCGCAGAAAAGAACTCGCATTGGTCAACAAATCGTATTGAAGCTTCGCCAATCTCGTGATTACTTTTTTATTCACGCGGTCTTTCACCTCGGGTCGCTTTGCAATAACACCGGCATTTGTGCACGGCGCATCCACCAAAACCTTGTCGACACCTGTAAGTTTGTAGTATCGACCATCGGCAATAACGGGTCTGATCGTACGAATGCCTAACCGTATCGCGTTATCGACGACTAATTTTAATCGTTCATTACTGATTTCAACTGCAATGATCATTCCTTCATTATTCATCAACTCGGCCATATAGGTTGCCTTACTACCTGGCGCCGAGCAGAGGTCAACAATCCTCTCTCCAGGTTTAGGATCCACGAGATGACATACCAGTCCTTGAGCCTCATCATGGATCGAAATGTAACCCTGCTTCATCAAAGGGCTATTTATTATTAAACTCAAATGATCGACTGATTTGAATTCCCTAAACCAATTAGCCGGCCTGAAATCCAAGCCGCTCAGTCGCATCCTCTCCTTCGCTTCCTCAACACTGTTCTTTAATAGATTGATGCGTATATAAGGCGTTGGGCGGATCTTGAAACACTCGATGATCTTCTCGCCTTCGACCTGATACGCGTCCATGATCTTCCTGAAAACCCACGCACGGGGTTCACGCAAAACCTGAACGCGTTTGTTTCTGATTACTCCACGCAACACCGCATTGATCAGGCCTTTCTCTTTTAGATTCCGTCCGAAGTTCACTGCTTCATTAACGATCGCGTAGATAGGTATGCGATCAAAGAACAAATACTGGTAGACCGCAATTCTCAGCACATTCTTAAGGATTGCATCCATCGAGAAGAAATCGCCGGTAAGTGTCTCCCTTATTATTTGATCGATTTCGTCACGATGACGCAAAGTACCAAAACCCAACTCGTTCGCCAGTTGTCGGTCTTCATCTATCAATTCATTCTTCTCAAAAATTGTGGCCAATGCATCCTTCAGGTTCTTTCCTTCTTCTACTTCGCATAGCGCAATAAGCGCTGCTTCGCGCGCTGTCATCCTACCACCTCTCCTTCTTGTATACGGTATCCATTAATGAAATCGAGGGCTGATATTGCCTTTCTGCCCTCTGGCTTGACCTCAAGCATTACGAGTGAACCATCACCCGCGCCAACGTACAACTTCCTATTCTCGACACAGAGCCTACCCGGTGATAGTTTCTTGTCACCCAGCTGGACCAAAGTGATTATCAATTCCTTGTTGCGAAAAAACGTTTTAGCTCCTGGTTTTGGAGATAGTGCGCGAATATGATTATAGATCGTCATCGCTTTTTCATACCAATTGACCACAAGTTCCTCCTTCTTCAACTTCGGTGCACTAGAAACTTCCCCCTTCTGCTTGACCGTACGATAATTACCCGACTCAACAGCGCGTAGAACATCGACAATCATCTCCGCACCAAGACCAGCGAGTTTACTAGAGAGCGACCCGTACGTATCATCTTTTTCAATAGGAATCCAACGTTGCTCAATCATATCCCCATGATCGATCTTCTCATCCATAAAAAAAAGCGTAACACCTGTCTTTTCTTCACCCGCCATAATAGCTCTCTGAATGG
>Ga0209636_10003970_pt1 | contig 15116 bp, 7 predicted proteins | sample DeeMarSWOR152_54_FD_187464 | JGI IMG/M metagenome (GOLD analysis project Ga0209636, IMG submission 187464) | Marine sediment microbial communities from White Oak River estuary, North Carolina - WOR-1-52-54 (SPAdes) (version 2) | ecosystem: Environmental > Aquatic > Marine > Intertidal zone >...
CTTTCAGCATCTAATTTTTCACATTCTTTTTGATACGGATATCTTTCATAATTACTTCGTGTCCATTCCCATACATTGCCGCTCATATCAAGCAAGCCAAAGGGATTCATTCCCCCGGGAAAACAACCGACTACGCTGGTGGTGCCAATTCCGGTATCTTTGTAATTAGCCTGACGGGGATTCGGTTCATTGCCCCAGGGGTATATCCTTTTATCGCCTCCCCTGGCTGCTTTCTCCCATTCGGCTTCAGAGGGCAAAATAAGCCGCCATTTTTTTGAAGAAAGCTTTTGCTGGATTATCTTTCCCTTTTGCCAGGTATTTATCTGAACTTGATCACCTAACTGCTGTTCCATCCAGCGACAAAACGCCAGGGCTTCGTACCAGGTCACGCCGACCACTGGGTGATTTAGCAATTTATAGGGTTCACCGTAATCAAATGGTTTGGTACGAAGATTATCATCTTGCCAGAATTTCACTTTTCCATCCTGCCAAAAATTCTCCTTTTTAGCTTCGCTCCAAAATCGAGGTTCACCATATCCATTTGCATTGATAAATGCATTGAATTGCTCATTTGTAATTGGATAGCGACTGATATAAAAATCTGGCAAAGTTAATTTATGTTGGGGGAGCTCTTCATCATAAGCATCTGTATCCAATTTTTGATCACTGCCCATCCAGAATTCGCCGGCCGGGATATGGCACCATAAGATATCAGGCAGTCCTGTTTTTTCGTGTAGATATTCACCAACGCCGGGTCGGGGATCGCCGAGTTTGGCAAGGGTGCGCCCAGCAGCGACTCGCCCCACCGGCTGGAGCTTACCTTCGGCTATCAATTGAGCCAGGCGCTCGTTCACGCAGTGTAACAGATCACGTCCCAGGTTGCTGTCTTTTACCCTCATTAATTCTATTTCCAGCAGGACATCGCCGGCCAGCCAGGCTTTTCGCCAGCCCAGTTCAGTCTCTATGGCGCAGCGGGGACACAATTCGCCCACCAAAGCCAATGGCTTATCGGTATCGATGCTAAGATAGATTAATCTCCCCACTGCCAATAGAATCACTTCCCGCCATAATGCGCCGTGCTGCACCAGTTCGGCGGCTTGCTGCGCAAAATTCGCCTGGGAAGACAGGTGCGCCCCGGATAAATATTCCTGAAAAGTGCGATGCGGGAACGTAAAAATTCCTGGCGCCCGTTCCAACAGCAAACCGGCGCGCAGCTTCATGGTTTCAATGATCTGCTGTGCCCAGTTGCGGTCATTATTTTTTAAATTTGCCAATGCTTTTTCCAGCCTTAGTTCATCAATATCTGCCAGGGCATGTTCATCATCCCCGGCCCTGCCTTTGCCATGGGCTTCAAAGGCTAATTCCCACAAAATCTTTTTCAGGTCCACTTCAGATCGCCCAGCATCGAGCAGCAGTTGGCGCAATTCTGGTGCCTGATCCTGGCCGCCGATCTTTATCTGTTCCCAGCGCCACAGCAAGATATCAATGGTTTCTTCGTAAAGCAGGGCGCGGGCTTCGGGCAATCTGCCTTTGTGGGTATGAACCAGCGCCATCACGGTCAGTAGCAGCGGATTGGGCGCTAACCGCCACATATCCGGTTTGCGCACTGCCCCTTGCAACTTCGAGGCTAAAGTTTTTCCCTCGCTTTCAGTTTTCACACTGCCCAATCGAACCAGCTCATCGTACCAGGCAGAAATGAACTGGTTAATCTGGTCTTCGCTGAACGGCGCCAGCTCGAAAGCGGGAAAGTTCTGGAGTTGCCAGTCAGGATCTTCGTAAGACAGGGTGCGGCAGGTGACCACAAAACGGCAGTTACGATAGCGATTGGCAAATGCTATCACGGCATCCCGCACGAACTTCCGCTGTTCTTTGGTCGGCACTTCGTCCAGCCCATCCAGCATGAGGATCGCCTGCCCATCTTCCAGTGCATTTTTCAGCGGTTTTTCGACTTGCTTGAGATTTTCTGCTTTAAGTCGCCTGGCAATGAATTTCCAGAGATGTTGTGATTCATCAGCCGGTTTATTGGTGGGCGCCTGTCTGGAAAAATCGCGCAGCAACACCTGAATGGGGAGCAGGTCACTTTCGTGTTTCTTCCAGCCGGGCAAATTATCCAGTTTTTGGGCATTTTCGCTCAATCCATTGGCAGCCAGGCAGTATGTCAGGTGGGCCAGAAAAGTGGATTTGCCAGAGCCGGGGTCGCCCAACAGCACCAACCAACGGTTATCAATCGTCGCTTCCAGCGCGGATAGCGGTCGCGTCTCTTTTCCTTCCGCCTCAAGTTCCAATGCCCTTGAGCGTTTTTGTCTTTCCTTTTCTTTCGGCACCGGGGTTTTGGTATTCAACTCCACATAAACCTGGGCCAGCCCCAATTGTTTCTGCCTGCTTTTGGGATCACTGCGACCAATGTCGATACCGCGGAGTGGCAGATATTGGCAGGTGCGTAAAATTTGCTGGCGATAGATCTGCAGCGCCTCGGTTTTATCTTTCGGCAGTGAACCCATGTAGCGAGTGCCATGAAAGTGAGCATCGCCTTCAATGATGATTCCGGCAGCCCGGGCATCCTGACCAAAGGCAGCCGGACCAGAAAATGTAATTTGATATTTTTCGCCGGCCTGCTCCAGAACCTGTTGCGCCAGTTGCAGAATCGTTGGATCCCAATCAATGGCTAATTCGGCAAGGTATTTTTTCAGGGGCTTTTCCCAGGTATCGGGATTTTTCTCATACTGTGCTAAGATAAATTCGCCGGATTCCTTTTTGGCAAGGCGCTTTTTAATCAAATCTTTGATCTTTTTATAGGCATCGGCGCCAGCTTCTGCCAACGATCCACTGGCAATTGCTGATGCACCGGCTGCTAAGGCAGTTAAAATGAGCGTGATGGGGTCCATTTTATACCTCGTTTTTTAATGCTGACCGCCTGATGATGAATCATCAGGTTAAAATATACTCGTTACGGATTAAAATTTCATGATTGTATATGTCATTGCGAGGACAGAGTGTGCGAAAACCTATGAAACTGCTGTCATTCCGAATGGAGCGAAGCGGAATGAGGAATCTCTATATTTAAGCAAACCAATGACTTGAACAGATTCCTCATCCCGATAAATCGGGATTCGGAATGACGTGTTTTACTCAATGATTTATGTTTTCACACAGTCTGGGAGCGAAGCGACGAAGCAATCTCCTGATTTACAGATAGTTATGAAATTGCTTCGCTTCGCTCGCAATGACAGCATTCTATGAAATTTTTACCCGTAATAAATATATGTAAACATCATAAATGATGCTAATAAATAGTTATTATAAAACCAATGCATACTTCAGCATGCTTCCCCCTGTTAGCCATGTTCTTCGGGACAGGATGATCTCCATCTAAAAAGTGGCGCCCATTTGATGAAAAATTCAGAATGCTTCAGCATTCTTCCACATCTTAGCCCCATGCCTCGGCATGGGGCGCGATAAGATGTTTTACAAATTAGCTTTTCGTTGCCCGCTCCAATCTTTTCATCACCGAGAAAATAAACGTTGCCGAAAGCAGGCAGCAGGCGACCAGAATTAGCCATAGTGCCCACAAAGGTACTTTATCCCAGAAGAATCCGATGATGCTGAGCAGGTAATTGCCCAAAGCCGTGGCAGCGAACCAGCCTCCCTGCATCAGACCTTTATACTTTGGTGGAGCGACCTTTGAGACAAATGAAATTCCCATCGGGCTGAGGAATAACTCAGCAACGGTTAAAGTAAAATATGTCCAGATCAGCCAATAGGGTGAAACCAGCATATTGGCAGGCGCAACCTGACCACCCAGTTCTTTGGGACTTGCCAAGCCAATTGATCCGATAATCAGCACTGTAAACGCCACACCAGTGATGATCATCCCGATACCAATCTTGCGGGGCGCCGACGGTTCTTTGCCTTTTTTATTTAAGTAGCTGAAAATACCCACAACAATGGGAGTCAGGGCAACAATGAAAAACGGATCGAAATGTTGAAACTTCTGTGGAGTAAATGGATTGACATCATCATAACCCTGGTATCTCAGGTAAGCTAGGACAGCGAATACAACAAAAGCGATGGCGCCTGTTGTTCTGACAACACGACTACTATTCTTTTTAATCAAGAAATAAAGCCCCAGAACTGACAGAAATATCGGCAGCAATCCGAACAGGTCGAACCATAAATTGGTTGCTTTCCCCACGCTGGGTTGCGTATAATCCCTGGCAAAATAGGTCATGGTTAAGCCGTTCTGATGGAAAGACATCCAGAAGAAAATGACGACCAGGAACACCAATCCCAGGGCGATCAATCGTTCCCGGGTCTGCTGGGGAGTGAGTGTCACAACCTGGTCCTTCATGGTTTCGCTTTTTGCCTTCTGTTTTTCTGTGAAATCGACATGTTTATAAAATTTTCGCAGTCCCCAGAAGATCAGCATTGAAACAATAAGGCTGAAACAGGCAACGCTAAATGCATAATGATAGGACTTGCTCAAGGCATTAATATAATTTTCAGAAAATTGCCCAAGCGTAGCCAGCGTTACGCTTGCCTCCTGCGATTGAGCAATTGATAAATATTCGCCGGCATCTGCCAATTTATCCTTTAAAAAACTATGTGCCAGGGCGGGTATTCGGGCATCGTAAACATAGTTATACTTCGACAGAATCCAGTTGCTGACTTCTTCTGCCGCGGTCGGGGCGAACATGGCGCCAACATTGATCCCCATGTAAAAAATATTGAACGCTCGATCTCTAAAGGCGCCATATTTTGGATCATCGTATAAATTGCCAACTAATGCCTGGAGGTTCCCTTTAAACAATCCAGTTCCGAGGGCGATAACAGCAAGAGCTGTAATCGTCAGGGGAAATCCAGCGCCCATAGAAGTCGGCAAAGCCAGCAAAAAATAGCCAATAAACATAACCACCAATCCCATCCCTATGGTTCTGCCATAGCCAAATACCTTATCAGCCAGGAATCCCCCTAATAGCGGAAAGAAATAGACAAAAAACATGAAAATGCCATATACCTGGCTGGCTGCGGCAGAGGACATGCCATATTTTGCCTGTAAAAATAGAACAAAGATGGCTAACATGGTATAGAATCCAAACCGCTCACCCATGTTAGCGAAGAAAGCGACAAATAATCCTTTCGGGTGGTTTTTGAACATAAAATTCCCTCCAATTTGGTTAGGTGTTTGCTTAACTATTTAGTGTCCATTCTAAAAGAAGACATGAAATTCCAATCCTCAATTTTCAAATAAATAACCAAAACGTTGTCTGTCTGGAATTTGAAATTTTAGTAATTGGAACTTATTTGGAATTGGGATTTTGGGATTTGGAATTTATCTCTTTTCTTCTTCGAATTGCTTCTAATCTCATAAAATCCTTGGCATTATCATTCCGATCAATAGTCATTTGATCAATCGCATGATCGGTGCCCCCAGCATGGCGAATCACATCATAAATCGGTTCCCAGATACGACCGATGCGATATTTTTCAGAAATACGCAGCACCAGATCATAGTCTTCGCCATAGTTTCGGCAGCTATCGCTATCGTTCATGCCGAACCAGCCCAGCTCTTTAATCACCTTGATATGTGCCGAACGGGGCGCTCCGGCTCCGTTTATCCGCAACAAATTATTTCTTCCGTTTTCCTCGGTCCATTCATCATGCGTCACTACTGGAATTTCTTCCATGCGGGAAACTTCACCGGTAACATCATCTTTGTTCCAGACCTCATACGATCCGATCACCATGCCGATGCGATCATCAGAATTGAATACTTCGATAATTTTTTCAATCGCATCAGGTTTCAATCGATCATCAGAATCCAACTGGACATAATATTTGCCCCGTGCCTGTCGAATGCCTTTATTCAAACAATGACCGATGTTATTTATGTCTTCTATGATGAGTCTCACCTCAGGTTTACTGGGATCATATTTCTCACCGCCTGTTAGATAAGGTCTCACTCCTTTTATGGTGGAATCGTCCTGACCGCCATTCACAACGACGATCACTTCCACATTCTGAACCGTCTGTGCCTGAACACTTTCAATCGCGGTAGCAATGAATTTCTCTCTGTTAAACACCGGGATTACTACGCTGGCAATGCACTTTTCAAATTGTTTAACTTCATCAGGTAAATATTGAACGTGATGATAATTGTCTCCCGGTGCTAAATAAGCGTCAATTCGCTTGAGATGTTCAGTTACCGCATGTTCCATTTCCAGTTGAATTTTTTTGCCTGAAAGTAGATAATCAAAAACATTGTGGCTTTTTGCTGCGGCTCGGACCAAATAAGTATACCCATTCCTGGCAGCCGCAATATGAACCACTTTGAATCGCTCAGCAACTTTTAATCTCAGATCATAAAGATAAGCTGCTTCATATTTTTCGTTCAATCCTCCTATTTCATCAAATACCTGTTTTGGAAAAAATAGAATCGCTCCAAAGTCCATATTATCCCGCACACGCCCTTCATGATAATCGAGCAAATTAACATCTTTGGAATTCCCATTCGCATCAATGAGACGATAATCGGAATAGATTAGTCCCAGATTTGAATGACATTCAGCAATGGATAAAAATATCTCCAATGTACTGAGCCGAAATGTTACCTGCGATTGAACATTGTTGACGAGCATGATGAATTCTCCCGTCGCATTGGCAATACCATGATTCAGAGCCTGAGCACGATTTTTAAATTTGCCCGTCAAATGCCGAATGCTATCATGCACTTTTAATTCAGGATAATTAACATTGTCACCTTTTTCATCAATGATCAACAGTTCCCAATTATCGTAATTCTGATTGATTAAACTTTCAATCATCTGGTTGTAAGCCTGATCATTATAGCCTAATTCATTGTTATAGATCATGATAATAGTAATTCTTTTCATTATTTTTGCTCCATTTTGAATTGCCTGAAAATATTTCATAAAGATAAATTTAAATAACTATTTTTGCAAGGGAAAAATGAAAAAATTCTAATTTATCATCGGAATTATTTCGTTAAAAAGCCTTTCGTCATTAAACTTATTTGAATTCGATTTTGCTGGCGATGTGAATAGCGTTTCCAATCAGGTATTTGTCTTCTCGACGGACAATCGCAAAATTAATCTGCTCTCCCTTTTTCGAATTCTTCTTGATGGTTACTGATCCATTCTTCTGCCATCTCATCTTCATAAGGAAGTGGAATATAAAGTGTAGTCGAGGCAATTTCTTTATCCCCAGCAAGTCGTTGAACTACTGGGGCATCTTCTAATGTGAAGGGTCAGGATGAGGCGTTTGGTTTGTAATATGGGGTGTTTTTTAATTTTTTGGCGAATACAAACATTACTCAGGTATCTAAAAGAGAGGAAATTATAAAAATCTTAACATTCTCAATTTTGGCTAATAGGTAATTGTGTAACCTGAATTCTTTTGCAGTGCTTCCTCAATATCTTCTCTTTCTAAATATGGAAATGATTCCAGAATTGACTCTGGAGTCTCACCAGAAGCAAGTAATCCAAGAAGCCGTGAAACAGGAAATCGCAAGCCGCTGATACATGGTTTCCCGTTGCAAATTTCAGGATTTGTGGTTATTCTTGGGAAAGTCATTACAATCCTCTTGAGTCTATAAATCTATTCATTTTTCTTTTTACGGTAATATAGCTTTGTTAATTAAAAATGTCAAGTCAAATAAAATATTTCAAGCATAATCCTTTTCCATCTGTTTAATTTGCTCAATGATTTCTTCGACAGGCTCAGAGATCTCAGGGGGAAGTTTGTGATAGTTTTTATCACCTGTGAAGTACAACAGGGCATAATACAACGGTTTAAATCTTTCTTTCAAATTTAGATCAGGTGTTTCAAAATATTCTGTTACATAGTTGTATTGCTTTTTGGCGATGAGGAGCATTAGATATTGATTTAAATGCCACGTATATTTTTCAAGAAGATTATTATCTTGTAAAAGTTCATTAATTGTTTTAATTGAGTTTTCAATCTGATCGTTCCATAAATAAACTTTTCCTAAAAACTGGCTATGAAGTACAGTTTTTTCAAGACTTACTGCCTCTTTAGAAAATTTTAAAGCTTCTTGTTTATGCTTTTTTTGTTCAAAATACAGAACCGCAAGGTTATGCATTGCACCCGCATGTCCTTTTTCCACAGCCATTGAATAATGCTTTTCAGCTTTTTTGTAATCCTTGAATCCCTCATCATACAAGAGTCCAAGATTATACATTGCGCTCGCATCCCCGTTTTCCACAGCCATTAAATAATACTCTTCGGCTTTTTCGTAATCCTTGAATCCCTCATCATACAAGAGTCCAAGATTATACATTGCGTTCACATGTCCTTTTTCCACAGCCATTGAATAATGCTTTTCAGCTTTTTTGTAATCCTTGAATCCCTCATTATACAAGAGTCCAAGATTATACATTGCGCTCGTATCCCCGTTTTCCACAGCCATTAAATAATACTCTTCGGCTTTTTTGTAATCCTTGAATCCCTCATCATACAAGAGTCCAAGATTATACATTGCGCTCGCATGTTCTTTTTCCACAGCCATTAAATAATACTTTTCAGCTTTTTTGTAATCCTTTAACTCATTTTGATACAAATATCCAAGTCTAAAAATTGCACCCACATTTCCATTTTCTTCAATCATTGCAACATAAGTATCTGCTTTATCAAACTCATTCAAAACAGTATATAAGAGCATAAAGTAAGGATATACTTCCTCTTTATTCTTTATTTTTAAAAGAACGTTTAAAGCCTGTTGATATTCCTTGTTTTGATAAAATTTTTCGTATTGTTCAAATAATTCCTTATCAGGTTGAGATAAATCCGCAGCCAAGCTTCTATCTTTTTTCGATAAATACTCCTTCGTGGCACGAATCAATTCATATTCGGTATCCATATCCAACTTTGCGGTTTTTGCTAAAGCTTCAGTGAGATAATAAGCAGCCTTGGGATAATAGCTACCTTTTTTAAGAGCCTGTATTTGCCTTTTTGCTCTTTGAGCAAGCTCCTCTTTCGTATACCATGATTCTAAAAACCGGACTAACCATATCACTTTAGTCTGACCGCCCTTAGGTGGAAGTCGCATTAAGTACCAGATATTAAAGAAACGTTCTCTCAAATGATAAAAATGCAATTGGGTGTTTGTCGCTGCCCTCTGGATGATGAATACTTTCTCCAACTCCCTGATAAGGGTAGATACCTTATCGGTTTTCAGGCGGGTGTTAAGAGAAATTTCTTTTGGGCTTATTGCGTCCCAATTGAGGGCAATGGTGTTAACCACATCGCGCTGCAATGGTGTCAGGTCATCCATGCGGTGTTTGTAAAGCGGGGTTACCCTGTCCAGTACCTTTTCCAGATCGCTAATGGAGTTGCCCTCTTTGTGGTCGATAAAAATTTCAAACAAAAGAACTATGGTGCGGATAACGCCTCCGGTGAGGATACGCAAGCTTTCTACCCTGCCTGGCTGGTTTTCAATAATTGATTTGATGGCTTCTTCTTGTTGGTACGCTTTTGCCAGCTCTAATAACAGCTTGCGTGTTTCTTCTTTATCCAAACCGCGCAGTTGTTCTTTCTTAAAAAATTCATAAAACGCATGTTCATATTTGAAAAATGCTTCCAAAACCGCGGAAGTAGCGCCAATTATACGCAGATGGGGACAGGTCATCAGGATTTCACGCAAGCGGTGACTCTCCATGTCATCAAAATTCTGGAACATCTCCCCTAAATTGTCAATAAACAGAATTAATTTTTTCCTTTCTTTTTCAAGCGACTGAATCAACATTTCGAAACAAATCCGTTCATAGTCATTTTCTTCACTATAAGCATCACACATTTGCTCAAATAATCCAGAAAAAGCAGGGTTTCTATCTTCCAGTATGTTTGCAATCGTTTCCCACAACTTAAACAAACGGGTAATGCCGTAATATGCTTCTTCTTTAAAAACAACAGGAATAAGCCATTTATTTAAATCATTATCATTTTCAATCTCATAACTCAATCTTAGCAAAAGCGTGGTCTTACCTGATCCCCGCTGTCCTTCGATGAGGTAATGCTGTTCGGGGTAATTCATTTTAGAGCTTTTGATCTCATTAAACAATCTTTGAAACAATTCGCAACGAACCACAAAGCTTTCAATGAGCTGTTCCTTGCTTTGCTCGTGTGGGTTGTAAAGTATGGCAACCGAAGCCTTTTCCATTTATTTCCTCTCTTCTAATGAAGGATCACGTGCCACGTACTCTCAAAGTGCGTGGCACGAAAAACGACGATAGTTGATTGATGCTTCCTGGTGTATAAAAATCTTGTTTGGGTCATTTAGATTTGGAATTTGAGATTTATTTGTTATTTGGTTTTTGTGATTTGTTATTTGCGCTTTAGCGAGTTATGGATTATGTATGTCTACAACATATTTACGCCACCAATTTCTCAAAATCGGCGATGTAAAACAATAATACGTCTCATCCTTTTCCTGTATGCTATAAATATAGCCATCAAAAGCTAATGTTCGCAATACAATGGGATAACTTTTGTCAAGCTTGTACTTATGAGCTAATTTCTCTATCAGGCTGATGCTCAATTCATCGTGTCGAGTTAACTCATGGAGCAATTCTAAAGCAAAAGTATATTCGTTATCTTTAAATGTTTTTGCCAGGCGGCTGTAATAATGTTCAAAAAAGTGATTATTCCGTCTATTGGTAATTCTGGAAAAAGCTTCACTAACAGATTTGTTGTTGATGGTTTGTTCGGTATTTTCGTATTCATCAATGATTTCCTGTACTGCTAATTGAATGTAAAAAGGTACAAACCACTGAATTTTATCCAATAAATAATCAATGGAACCTTCTTTAATGGCTATATCATAACTATTAAGCAAGTTGGTCGTCAATTCTTTAGCTTCCTCTCTATCAAGCGGTGTAATGTCTACAGTATTCAAGTCATTTATTTCTTTGGTTGCATTTAATTTCTCAGCCAGCGTATGAAGACCAATCGAGCCAGTAATAATGAATAGGATATTTTTATTTGCCTCCTGTCTTACAACACGATTCGCCTGTAAAAAGTTCTGTGCTGCATCTTTGCCGCTTTTCCTGAAAACGTTCTCGACCGTTTGGGGAAATTCATCCACCATAAGAATGATCTTATTCTCATGAATTTCTAACTTTCGCACTAGATTTCTGAAATCATTAAAATAGCTTATTTCTGAATCATTTAACTCAAATCCTAATTCACCTAAATTAACACTCTTGATTTTACTAAATAACTCGCTCACTTTTTTAGAAATCTTGAGTAACCTGTCAAAAACATCACTTTTTAAAAGTTGCCTTAGTAATTCTTTAAAAAAGGATTCTGTGTCTTCAATAGACTCGGTAATAATATAAATAAAATAATAATCCGTCTCGGGCTTATCCTGTAAGCGATACATGATAGCTGTTTTGCCCACTCTCCTGGGAGCAGCCATGTAGACGTTATCACCAGAGTCCAATCTACGATATATTTTTTGAATGACTTTATCTCTCGGAAAAAAGTTATCCCCTCTTGGAATCCCTCCGACAATGTTTTTCATTGGATTTGCTCCGTACTATTTTAATAGATGGATAAGACTTCAAACAACTTGCTTTAATGGTAACTGTTTAGTCAGGTGAAGAAATTATCTCGTAATTGGAGAGAAAGGTTAATTGGAATTAAGGCGTCAGCCTTTTAGTCTCACCACTTCCATAAAATCCTTACGGATTAATTCCTACTTCATCTGGCTAAACAAATACTTTTAATGTAATATAAATTTCTTATTTCAATATGTCAAGAAAAAAATTCTTCCAAAAATTTATACTATTATTCAAGCTACTTCCGAAAAACAAACCGATAGCTTTCTCGATTTTTCATCTTTAATTGAATTCTATGATAAGTAGATTCTACTTCAGAGTGATTAATAATCTGTTCATTCTGGTCCAATACACCTAAACCAAAAGCTTTTTCAGAGAAACAAGAAAAATGGCAGATAAATTCCCTATCTTTCAGTATTTCATAACTTATCGAAAAAACTTTATCTTGAAATTTTAAACTTGAAATAGTATAGGTATTCCCTGGAATCAATAATTCCCCAGGAAAATTCGGACATAATAAAAAAGAATTCTGAAAATCGGGCTGGTATTCTCGATAACCGATTAAACTTCGGATGATATGAAGCGATAATGTTGCAGCCCATCCATAGCCTTCGGAACCATAAGGTTTCTCGAGTCCCCAGCATTCAACTGAAATTCCAGGCATTGGCTCGCCTTCCTGCCAATCCCTGCGATCCCAATTTTTATAAACCCGATTAACAATATCAAAAAGCACCTGTGATGCCAATTCCTTGAATCCCACTCGCCAACAGGCTTCTATATACATAAAGAAAAACGATGCCCATTCCAGCCAGTATTTGGGATTCTCTTTGAAATACTCAAACCATTTTTGTGATATCGCTAGTTGATCTTCCGAATAAATTGCAGCAAAAAATGGAGCTAAATTGGTAATATCCCGGTAATCTTTTTTGTTCACCCAATCATTGGTTCTCGTATCAAAATCACAGAACCAATTTCCCTGCCACATTTCCTGTGTCTTCTTTTCAAAATCCTGATACACTTGTTTCCAATATTCATTTTCTTGATTCAAACATGAAGCAAAAAAGTTTAATATCTTAGCCGATTGTGCCATAGCAGCCTGCAAGTCAACCGCTCTTAAATGACTCACAATTTCACCGCCGGTCGGCTGTTCAATCAGAAATTTGATTGAATCATCCTGTCCACTCTCCCAGCTACAATGGTAAACCGCCCAACCTTCTTCATCGGTTCGATTCTTCAGCCACCAATCAAGATATTTTTCCAGGTATGGTACTAACTTCGTTAACCATTCTCGATTAAAATGTCGCATCACAATTGATTCAAAACAATAAAATGGGAAACACCAGGCAGGAGATGTCCCGCATTCGCTCCCATCTTCTGAGATCATATTCAGCGAACCGTCTTCACGAGCACAGGGCACTTGTGAGTCCAGTGCATCTTGAAACAACCCGAGAATCACTTCCTGGCTGATTTCGGAATGGGCATAACTCATCATCAACATATCAAGAGCAGTTTCCGCCATAACGATTCGAGGTTTTTGAATTTGCATGGCATCCCAGCGAGTGGAAAAAATTCCGACTGGCTCTCGCAGGTTCATCCTCAGCGTTTCCCAATCATAAACCCAGCCTCTTTTCCAATGATCGGGCCAATCCCCTTCAAGTTTCGGGCATGATTGCCAGAATTGTTCATCTTGTTTTATTCTAGCATTTCGAGTTGTATTTAATCTTGGTAAATAATTATCAGCCAATTGTATCGTTTTATCTTCACTCACACTGCGGGCAAAAACGCAGTTCGTTTTAAAGGAATCTTGTGCGTTTATTTCAACATGAATATGAATTAAGCTGAAAAGAGAAGTATTTGTGGTTGAGAAAAAAATTTTTTCTGATTTTTGTAATTTATTGTTAAGCCTTGCCAAATTATCACCGAAAATATACTTCTGGCATTTCACCGAAGGTTTTAATGTAAAACAGTAGCCTTCTGCAAAGCTTTTTATAATAGCAGAATTCGTTATTTCATCAAATCGTCCGGTAAGTCCAAAATCCCAGAGACCTGTTTGCCGATAATTCAGATACACAGATTGAAGAAATAGCAATGATAAATCAGCAACCTTTTTATCTATTAAATTAATTTCAACATTTGTAGGCAAAACGTTTTCGTCAGCCAGAAAAAACTCAACCATAACATCAAAGTTTTTCCAATGCCAATTAAAACGAAAAAGATTTTTGCTGTGATAAGAGCAGGTGAGAGGAACATCCTTCTCCTTAAAATCATCTTCTGTTAACAGCTGATGATTGCCAAATTGAATACCTACATTTAAATAAGCTCGATAAACTGGAGATTGTGCATTTGGAAACAACCATCCAAATCCACAAGGCGGGTTAACTCTTATTACTCCGCTGCGATTCAATTTCCAGGTATGAAAAGGATTGTCAAGATATCCGAACGGGGTATACTCACCTTGAGGGAACATTAAATTTTTCCATGATTTTTGGAAGGGCAAGATTCAAGATGTATAATTATATATTATTCCACTTCTAATCGAAAAGCCTTCTCCAGCACATTGCGAGTCACTTCAGGTATATCCAACTCGCTTAACTCTTGCTGGAAAAACCAACCCGCATTTGTAACATCTGATTGTGGTTTTAATTCACCCCCTATATATTTCGCAAGGTAATCAATCAAAATATAATGATATTTTACCGTTCCATCCCTGTCTTTGAGTATTAAATCGACAACCGAAATGACATCTTCAGGTTCAATATCGATGTTACATTCTTCTTTGACTTCGCGTATACCTGCCTCTCGGACGCGCTCACCGAGTTCAACCATTCCGCCAGGTAAAGACCACAATCCTTTGCTTGGCTCGTTTCCTCTTTTCACTAAAAGGACTTCATTTTCAGCATTAAAAGTGATGACTCCTACGCCGACTATTGGCGCTGAAGGATAAATACGGGACATTCACACTCCCCAGTTATGCTATGCAAACATCTTTTTAAATCTATTGAAATCAGGAATTGTTATCTTTCGACCAGTTCGCTCAATCATATTTTCATCTTCAAGATAACGAAAAACACGAGAAATCGTCTCGCGTGACGTTCCAGCCATATTGGCTAAATCCTGTTGAAGCGGAATTTTAGGAATAACTACCTGACCTTTTCTGATCCTTCCGTGATCCTCAGCAAGCGTAATCAGAGCCGAAGCTACTCTACCCATAGCATCCTGAAGGGAAAGGCTTTTGATTTGCGAATCGCTTTTCCGAATGCGGGCAGCTAATTCCTTCATCAAGCTAATTGAAATTTGCGGATAATCGGCTAATAATCCTAAAAAATCACCTCGTCGAAGCATTAATACTTCTGAATTTTCAATCGCAGTTACACTGGCAGATCGCGCTTTCCCATCGATAAGGGAGAGTTCTCCAAAAAAATCTCCAGGTTCGAGTATTGAAAGAATCACTTCCCGTCCGTCATCACTTATCCGAGATACTTTAACCCGACCCTTTTGAATGAGAAATAATGTGTTACCTGC
>Ga0209636_10003972_pt1 | contig 15112 bp, 13 predicted proteins | sample DeeMarSWOR152_54_FD_187464 | JGI IMG/M metagenome (GOLD analysis project Ga0209636, IMG submission 187464) | Marine sediment microbial communities from White Oak River estuary, North Carolina - WOR-1-52-54 (SPAdes) (version 2) | ecosystem: Environmental > Aquatic > Marine > Intertidal zone >...
CGGCAGGCCCGGCTTTTGAGGGAAGTGGTGTCAAGCATGGTATGAGGGCAGGGGCCGGGGCTATCGAAAAACTAACCATTCTTGACGACGGTTCTATCGAGTTCAAGACAATCGGGGCAGGTCACCCAGCAGGCATTTGCGGGTCAGGTCTTCTGGACACACTTGCTGAATTGTTTATAAATGGCATCATAGACCGCACCGGCCGACTCAGAACTAATGGGGATTCGAGATTAACAGAGGGTGACGAGGGCCTGCAGTTCCAGATAGTCCCTGCACAGAATGAGCATCAGGAAATAGTTATCACCCAGGCGGATATCAACAACTTGGTCCGGTCCAAAGCCGGAGTCTTTGCCGCCATTCGTGTGCTTATGGAATCAACCCAGACGAAACTGGAAGACTTAGACGCGATTTATATAGCAGGGGGGTTCGGAAATTTCCTGAATGTTAAGCAGGCCGTTACTATCGGGATGCTGCCCGATGTGCCATTGGAGAAGATTCGGTTTGTGGGTAACACATCAATTGCAGGAGCAAAAACTGTTCTGCTGAGTCGAAAAGCGTTGGAAACAGCTGAAAAAATTGCTGAGAGTATGACATATTTTGATTTGATGAGCCATCCAGGATATATGGATGAGTTTGTTAGGGCGAATTTTTTGCCCCACACGGATTTGTCACTGTTCCCATCGGTAGTTAAAAGTATAAGAGTATAAATAATATGACAACGACCATTGCTATAAGCGGCAAAGGCGGTTCAGGTAAAACAACACTGGCCGCTATGGTTATCAAGATTTTGTTGGGCCAAACGCATGGCGCCATACTTGCGGTGGATGCCGACCCTAACTCTTCTCTGGGCCTGACTTGTGGAGTTGAGCCGGCCGGCACCATTGCGGAAATTCGGGAACAAGCCCGTGCGAAAAAGCCCAGCGGTGGTGTGGACAAGCTGCGCTCATTTGAATACGGTATCCAGCAGGCAATTACCGAAGCGACCGGGTTCGATTTGCTTACTATGGGTCGGCCGGAAGGGCCGGACTGCTATTGTGCCGTAAATAATATGCTGCGAACGTTTTTGGATAAACTAAGCTCGCAGTATCAATATGTGGTTATAGACAATGAAGCGGGGATGGAGCATTTGTCCCGCCGAACAACTAATAACGTCGACTTATTACTTATCGTGGCTGAACCTACCGTTCTCGGAACTCTTACTGCCAGAAGAATCATTGAGCTTGCTAAAAAATTGCCAATAGTTGTAAAAGAAGTCGGCGTTATATGGAATAGCACGAGGGTCGATGCCGTGAAAGGTGACATCGATAAGTTTGAAATTCCGCAATTTGGCTGGATACCTTATGATAAAAGCATATTCGATGCTTCGATGCAGGGCAAAACGGTTTTTGACCTTGAAGATAACAGCCCGGCATTTCTGGCAGTGCGGGAAATACTCGATAATAAGTTAAAGCTTAACAAAGTGGTAACTGATAAATGATAATCTATTTATGGAGGATTTTAAATGCAGGTTCCTGAAGTTACGGAGGGCTTTACCGGCTCGGTAAATCGAGTTACGCTTGGGGCAACCAAAGAGGCCGGCGGCACTCGAAGCTCAACAGTAACCGTCGGCGGCGCACGTAATGTCGTCTATGGCGGCTCCGGAGACGATGCCGGTGAAAAGCCGGTTATCGCTATGGACGTGCTCGATATCAGGCCTGACAATTGGCCGGAGCCACTGGCCGGACCCTATAAAGATGTGTTGGGCAATCCAGCGGCCTGGGCAAAAAAATGCGTGGAAGAATTAGGCGCCGAGCTGATTTGCCTGAAATTCGACGGCATTCATCCCGACCAGGGTGACAAAGATGCCAACCACGCTGTCCAGACAACGAAGGACGTTTTGCAAGCTGTAGGTGTGCCGCTTGTTCTCTGGGGCTGCGGAAACGACGAAAAGGACAACCAGGTTATGCCGAAGGTAAGCGAGGCAGCTAAAGGCGAGAACTGCCTCATCGGCACCGTAACTGAGGATAATTACAAGGCTCTTACTGCTGTTGCCATCGCCGATGGCCACAATCTTATCACTGAAGCTCCGTTGGATATCAATATAGCCAAGCAGGTCAATATCCTGGTTTCTGATATGGGCTTTCCGCTGGAACGAATAGTAACTTTTCAGGCCACAGGGGCGTTGGGCTACGGAATTGAATATGCTTATTCAATTCAGGAGCGCCAGCGCCTTGCTGCACTGGGTGGCGATAAGATGATGGCTATGCCAGCTATTTGTGATGTGGGTTATGAATCCTGGCGGGCCAAGGAGGCCAAGCTGGCCGACGCACCCGGCTGGGGAGATGTTGGTGACCGAGGCCCAATGTGGGAAGCTGCTACCGCTATCTGTCTGCTGCAGGCCGGGGCTGATATTATTCGTATGCGCCATCCCAGAGCAGTGGCAACCGTTAAGAATTTCATCAATCAAATCTGGCAAGGGTCCACAAAAACAAAATAGGAGGCAGTTATGATACTAATTGGAGAACGGATTAATGGGATGTTTAGCGACGTTAAAAATGCTATTGCCCAGAAGGATAAGAAAGTTATTCAAGACCTGGCCAAGAAACAAACCGAAGCAGGTGCGGCGTATCTGGATGTGAACGTGGGCACCGCTGCGGCTGACCAGCAGGCAGCTATGCAGTGGCTGGTTGAAACCATCCAGGAGACCTGCAAAACGCCCTTGTGCCTGGACTCCCAAAAACCCGACGTTGTCAAGGCAGGATTGAAAGTTGTTAATGCTGAAAATGGTCTTATCTTGAACTCATCGCCGTTGAATAAGAAAACCGACGAGGAGATTTTGGACAAATACATAGAAATGGCACAGCAGGCAGGACCAAAGTCAAGCATCATCGCCCTTACTATGGACAAAAACGGTGTACCCCAGGATATTGATACTCGCGTGGCGATTGCTGCGGAGGTTGTGCAAAAGGCAATGGAGAAGGGTTTTGATACTCAGCGGTTGCTCATTGACCCCATCGCTCTGCCGGTTAAGGTGCCGAATGCCCAGGTTCAACCAGGCAATATACTTGCTGCGATGGACCAGATAAGGTATCTTGCTGACCCGCCGCCACACATAACAGTGGGTCTATCAAACATTTCTCAAGGAGCAGCGGAAAGGAGCTTGATAAATCGTGTATTCCTTGCTATAGCTGTCTCACACGGCCTGGATTCTGCAATCGCTGATGTGCTCGACGAAAATCTAATGAATATACTCGCAACCGCTGAGATGCTGATGAACAAACAGATATATTCGGACAGCTTTTTGAAGGTCTATACAGCGGCCGGCAAGGCTTAATTATTGCAGACTACAAGGCCAAAAAAGGGCTATAAACGGCTTAATAGCAAAATAGTGCAAAAAATAGCTCTACTGTTATATCTGCTCTCAGCGGCTTCGAGCATAACGCTGGGCTAAAAATTTAGATAAGGAATAGATTAAGATTGACATTTTGCGAGGAAAGCATAAATGGGTAAATCAATTAACAAGTTCACTTATACATATTAACGCAGTGCTGAAAGAAAGGAAAAATCTATGAAGCTTGACGCGACAAAGATGAAGGATTGGCAGATTGCCGAGGTAGCTGAAGAAAACATGCCAACTGTGGAAGAATGGCGGGAGAGAATGGGCTTAGAAAAGGATGAAATGCTTGCCTATGGGAGAATAGCTAAGCTAGATTTCTTGAAAATTATTGACCGTCTCAAGGGTAAGCCTGATGGTAAGTACATAGAAGTGACTGCTATAACTCCTACGCCCTTGGGTGAAGGCAAGACCACTACAACTATGGGTATCCTCGAGGGCATGGGTAAGCGAAGACTGAATGTGGGTGGTTGTATCCGCCAGCCCTCAGGTGGGCCTACTATGAATATCAAGGGTACTGCTGCCGGCGGCGGCATCGCATTACTTATCCCAATGACCGAATTCTCCATGGGGCTTACTGGAGACATTAACGACATCATGAATGCCCATAACTTAGCGATGGTTGCCCTTACTGCTCGAATGCAGCACGAACGCAACTACGATGATGAACAACTGAAGAGGCTAACCAAAATGCGACGATTAAATATAGACCCCACGCGCGTGGAGATGGGCTGGATTATGGACTTCTGCGCCCAGAGCCTTAGGAATATTATCATCGGCCTGGGCGGACGTATGGATGGATTTACGATGCAGTCCAAATTCGGTATCGCCGTTAGCTCAGAGCTTATGGCTATGCTGTCCATTGTCACTGACCTGCAGGACCTGCGCAAAAGAATGGACGAAATTACAGTTGCGTTTGATAAGAAGGGTAATGCAATTACCACTGGGGACTTAGAGGTGGGTGGTGCCATGACTGCCTGGATGCGCAACACTATCAATCCCACTCTGTGCTGTACGGTAGAGTATCAACCGTGCATGGTGCACGCCGGGCCATTCGCCAATATTGCTGTGGGGCAATCCTCCATAATTGGTGACCGAGTCGGACTGAAGCTGTTTGACTATCACGTTACTGAGAGTGGATTTGGGGCCGATATCGGCTTCGAGAAGTTCTGGAATGTAAAGTGCCGCTATAGTGGGCTCAAGCCGCATGTATCGGTGCTCACCACGACTATCCGCGCATTAAAGATGCATGGTGGTGGGCCGAAGGTCGTCGCCGGTATAGACCTGCCTGATGAATATAAACAAGAGAATGTGGGACTCGTCGAGAAAGGTCTGCCCAACCTGCTGCATCACATCAATACTGTTCGAACCTCAGGCATTAACCCAGTGGTGTGCATTAATAGTTTCCATACCGATACTGAGGAAGAGATTGCCTTGGTTCGCAAGGCTGCCGAGAGCGCAGGAGCACGCTGTGCTGTTTCCAGTCACTGGGCTGATGGCGGTGATGGTGCTTTGGAACTGGCTGATGCCGTCAAGGAAGCATGTGAACAGGAGAATGAATTTAAGTTCCTTTATCCCTTGAGAATGAAGCTCAGAGAGAGGGTTGAAAAAATCGCGAAAGTAGTTTATGGTGCTGATGGCGTTAGCTGGACGCCCGATGCAGAGGCCAAGGCTAAAAGTCTGGAGTCTGACCCCAAATATGATGATTATGCTACTATGATGGTGAAGACCCATCTCAGTCTTACCCATGACCCGGCTCTAAAAGGTGTGCCCAAGGGATGGATGTTGCCTATCCGTGACATATTGATATATTCAGGCGCCAAATTCCTCTGCCCCTGCGCCGGAACCATAAGCCTTATGCCAGGAACTTCGTCTAACCCCGCCTTCAGAAAGATTGATATTGACGTCAATACAGGGAAGGTACAAGGCGTGTTCTGAAAGACCATTGGATAAACCACGAATTGACACAGATAAAAAAGGATAGCAGATTGCTGAAAAAAGGAGTGATTGAGCAATGGCAGCACAAATTATAGATGGTAAGCAAGTGGCTGCAGATATGCGGGCGGAACTAAAGGCCGAAGTAGCCAAGCTAAAAGAAAAGGGCATTGTCCCGGGCCTGGGGGTTATATTGGTTGGCGAAGACCCCGCATCGAAGTCATACGTTACAGCGAAAGAACGCACCTGCGAAGAAATAGGTATTTATTCCGATGATAATCGTCTGCCTGCAGAAACCTCGCAGGGAGATTTGATAGCGCTGGTCAAGAAGATGAACAACGACCCCAAAATTCACGGCATTTTGGTGCAGCTGCCCCTGCCCAAACACCTTAATGAAGCCGAGGTTCTTCTGACAATCGACCCTGCCAAGGACGTTGATGGCTTTCATCCAATGAATGTGGGCAAAATGGTTGTAGGCGAAAAGGGGTTTTTGCCCTGTACGCCGCACGGCGTTATTCAATTATTGATTCGCAGCGGTGTGAAAATTGAAGGAGCTAACGTTGTAATCGTCGGCAGAAGCAATATCGTAGGTAAACCTTTGGCAAATATGCTTATTCAAAAACAGACAAACCGAAACGCCACCGTTACGGTCTGTCACACTCGCACCAAAGACTTGGCCCATCATACAAGGCAGGCGGATATTCTCATCGCTGCTGCCGGCCGACCAAACACGGTTACAGCGGATATGGTAAAAGAAGATGTGGTGGTGATTGATGTGGGCGTCAACCGCGTAGAGGACGCCACGAAAAAGAAGGGCTACCGTCTTGTAGGTGACGTCGATTTTGAAGCAGTGAAGGAAAAAGCCTCGCTTATTACACCGGTGCCGGGCGGAGTCGGCCCAATGACAATAACTATGCTGCTTTATAATACGGTAGAATCAGCCAGGAGAGCTGCTGGTCAAACTTAAGAATAACTGCAATCAAAAATCTCAAATGAAAACAAGGAGAAGATAAGTGACCAAGCTCAAGGAAGCCTTGACGGCTGGAAAATTTGTGGTAACGAGCGAAGTTGGTCCACCCAAAGGCATCAATATTGATAAGTATCTCGATGAGGCCGAGCCCTTAAAGCAAAGAGTTACTGCTTTTAATGTTACCGACCTTCAAAGCGCGGTGATGAGGTTCGGCTCGCTCGCTACCTGTCGCCTTTTAATTGAGCGGGGCATGGAGCCGGTGTTGCAGATGACCTGTCGAGACCGCAATCGGCTGGCTCTGCAATCTGACCTTTTAAGCGCCTATGGGCTGGGCATTAGGAACGTTTTATGTATAACCGGTGACCATCAGAGCTTAGGTGACCATCCCCAGGCCAAGGGAGTGTTTGACTTGGATTCAGTCCAACTGCTCGCCGCCGCAACTAAGCTGCAGCAGGGAAAGGACCTTGCGGGAAATGACCTGGAAGCGGCGCCTGAATTTTTCCTCGGTGCAGTGGTTACTCCGGAGGCAGACCCGCTGGAACCTCAAATTATTAAGATGAAAAAGAAGATAGAAGCAGGAGCCCAGTTTTTCCAGACCCAGGCCGTCTACGATACCGGGAAATTCAAGGAATTTATCAAACAGATTTCCGATGTTGGCGTACCAATTCTGGCAGGGCTTGTGATTTTGAAATCTGTCGGAATGGCCAGATTTATGAACGCCAACGTTGCTGGGGTTAACGTGCCGGATGAGCTGATTGAGGAGCTTAAGAAAGATAAGGAGAAAACCAAATCCGGCCAGACCGGAGTGGAAATTGCCGTGCGAATTATTAACGAGATTAAAGACTATTGTCAGGGCATTCACCTGATGCCGTTGGGCTGGGATGATAAAGTGCCGGCAATTCTTGACGGAGCCGGCTTATAAAACAAACGAAGATGGTTAGCCAAACTCAAGAGCTATAGAGGAAAAAATGGATACAAAAAAATATCCTGTAATTTGGCTGCAAGGAGCAGGCTGCACGGGCTGTTCTATATCTGTTTTGAATGCGGTCAGTCCCAAAATCCAGAATCTTTTATTGGATGAGCTGGTCCCCGGCCAGCAGCTTAATTTGCTGTTTCACGGAACAATAATGGCTGGCCAGGGCCAGCCGGTCATTGAGGTTCTGAGGGACACCGAAAAGAACAGAAAGGGCGGCTACATATTGGTTGTAGAAGGAGCAATTCCTACTGCTGAAGGTGGCATTTACGGCAGTATCGGCGAGCAGGATGGCAAGCATCTAACCATTGCCAAAAGTGTAGAAGAGCTTGGGCGCAACGCCTTGCTGACGATTGCCGTTGGCACCTGTGCTACTTTTGGCGGGATTCCTGCAGCCAGGCCTAATCCGACGGGTTGCAAAGGGGTAAAAGAAGTATTCACCGACAGCGGAATTGACACCCCAGTGGTCAATCTGCCCGGCTGTCCTTTACACCCGGAGTGGTTTACAGGGACGGTGTCTGTTGTTCTCTTTTCAGGGGCACAGGCCCTTGATTTGGATGACTTGGCTCGGCCGAAGCTTTTCTACGGCAAATTGATTCACGAAAACTGTCCCAGAAGAGCCGATTTTGATAAAGGAAAATTCGCTCAAAAATTAGGGGATGCTGGCTGCCTTTACCAGTTGGGCTGTAAGGGACACTACACTTATGCTGATTGTCCTCTAAGGCAGTGGAATAATGGTGTTAGCTGGTGTGTCAAGGCCGGCTCACCGTGCCTCGGATGTGTTGAGCCGGAATTTCCTGATGGCACCTCACCACTTTATGAGAAGATTACTTTTGAGGACCTCAAATGACCAAAAAGATAACAATCGACCCGATAACAAGAATAGAAGGTCATATGGCCATCGAAGCTGTGATAGATGACGGCGTGGTCAAAGACGCCAAAAGTGCAGGCACTCTTTTTCGAGGATTCGAGATAATCCTGCAGGGAAGAGACCCTCGTGATGCCAATCGCCTGACCCAGCGGATTTGCGGCGTCTGTCCTACCGCTCATGCGACGGCATCAGCATTATGTCTCGACAGCGCTTTCGGTTTGGCTGGTGAAATCCCGGATAATGGTAAGCTTATCCGTTGTCTTATCCTCGGGTCTAATTTTCTGCAATCACATATCCTGCATTTTTATCATCTTGCAGCACTGGATTATGTGGATGCAGCAGGTGCCGTCGGTAATTTAGCACCTTTTATCCCACGCTATGAGGGTGACTATCGAATATCCGGCCAGGCAAACGCTGAGTTGGTAAATCATTATCTAAGGGCGCTGGATATCCGGCGTAAATGTCAGGAAATGCTGTCAATCTTCGGCGGGAAGATGCCCCATAGTGTAGGCATTGTCCCGGGCGGAGTTACCGAAAAACCTACCGAGGATAAAATCACCAATTTTTTGTGGCGATTAAACGAGATACGCGATTTTATTGACAACGCTTACATTCCTGACGTGATAGCGGTGGCAAAGGCTTACAGTGATTATTGTGAAGTTGGCAGAGGTTGTCAAAGACTTATCGCTTATGGTGGTTTTGACCTGCCAGATGGCAGACTGTTTAAGCCCGGTGTGATTTCCGAGAATCTCAGTTCTAAGCAGTTCGCAAAGGAAAATATTACTGAGGATGTGAAGCATTCCTGGTACGCTGATTCAACCTCTGGTAAGAACCCAGCACAGGGCCAAACAAAGCCGGATGTTAAGAAAAAAGAAGCTTATTCGTTTATGAAGTCTCCGCGGTATGAAGGCAAGGTCTGCGAGCTTGGGCCTTTGGCACGAATGGTAAGCAATTATGTGCAAGGCGACGCCAAAGCAAAGGAATTGGTTGATTCGCTACTTAGCCAGGTCAATGCTGATGTTGGCGCACTATTTTCGGTGCTTGGCCGGCACGCAGCAAGGGCGTTGGAGGCCAAGCTCGTTGCCGATTCTATGGTCGATTGGTTGCAACAGCTAAAACCCGATGAAACTGCGTATGTTGCGCCTGAGATTCCTGACCAGGCCGAAGGAGTAGGACTTACCGAAGCTCCACGAGGTTCTCTGGGGCACTGGATAGCTATCAAGGATAAAAAGATTGACCGTTATCAGGTTATTACACCTACTGCCTGGAACGCTTCACCAAAAGATGACAAAGACCAGCCCGGAGCGGTGGAGCAGGCAATAATAGGTACTAAAGTCAAAGACCCAGATAATCCTTTTGAGCTTGTTCGAATTGTGCGTGCATTTGACCCTTGCCTTGCCTGCTCGGTGCACTTGCTTGATGTCAAGGGGTGTCAATTAGGGATATTTAGAGTTGTTTGATATGCAGGGCAGAACCGGTACTAATTTATTGGTGGGTTCGCAGAAAAGTTGCCGTGCCGGACGGGTTTTAGTCCTTGGTCTTGGTAATATCCTGCTTAAGGACGAAGGTGTTGGTGTGCACGTCGTTGAGCAGTTGCAAAAACAATCTTTGCCCGGTAACGTAGAGGTTGTAGATGGCGGAACTGCCGGTCTGGATGTGCTTTTGCTAAACCAGGGCATAGACAAGTTGGTGGTCATTGATGCAGTTAGAGCCGACAAAAAACCCGGCACTATTTACAAGGTTCAGTTCAAGACCAAAGAGCTGGACAAACTGAACCAAATTTTCAGTCACGGCTCAAAGATTAGTCTGCATCAAGTGGCTCTGCTCGATGCGTTGTCTATTGCCGAAAGGACCAATTGTGCACCAAAAGAAATTGTAATTATTGGGGTAGAGCCTGGAGAAGTAGATTGCGGATTGGAATTAACGGGTGAAGTTAAACGGAGAATTCCTGATATTGTTAATACAGTACTAAGCGAAATCAAAGATGATATTCACAGAGAACAAACCAATAGATGAAATCTTGGGGTCGGTTGCACAGGAAAAGAATATTTTCCTGCTGGGTTGCAATGGCTGTGCTGAAGTTTGCGAAACCGGCGGCGAAAAGGGGCTTTCGGCGATGAAAGCCGAGCTGGAAAAAGCTGGCAAGAACGTCATAGGCACGACTTTAGTAGATTTTCTCTGCAACAAGCTGTTGGTAGCAACGAGGCTCGCCAGAGAAAAAGACAAACTCAAGCGAGCGGATTCTATTTTAGCCCTGACTTGTGGAGTTGGGGTCCAGGCGGTTTCTGCGGTAGTGGATAAGGTCGTGCACCCTGGAGCAAATACGATTTCCCTGGGCGGATTGCAGGGGCTTTGGCCGTCAGATGAACGCTGCCAGGCATGCGGAAACTGCGTTCTGGATTACACCGGTGGTATTTGTCCTGTTGCTTTTTGTGCCAAAAGTCTGCTCAATGGGCCGTGTGGTGGTGCTCAGGACGGGAAGTGTGAGGTTGACCCTGAAAGGGATTGCGGCTGGCTTAAGATTTACGAGCGCCTTGAAAAGCTGGGGCGGTTAGAAAATCTAAAGAAAATCTACGAGCCCAGAGACCACAGCAAGATGTTGCCTTCCGCTGACTTGCGGAAAACCTCGTTTTATGACTTGGAGTTGTAGACCGATAGCTTCCGAGCAGTGCCGTCTACAATAGTGAAGATGAGGATGTTGCCGGGTCTTGCACAAAAAGTCACGGATAGCTACCACCACTTCATATAAACCTTACTTATAGCAAATTGTTGCAGCTCGATTTTGCTCTTGATAAGTTCGATACAGCTACAATTTTTTTACCGCTTGGCTACTACAAGAGTTGACGCAATGCCTGACAAGTTGTTATACTGTAAGTGCTTAAAAATTTATGCGCCTGTAGCTCAATTGGATAGAGCGTCGGTCTACGGAACCGGAAGTTAGGGGTTCGAATCCTCTCAGGCGCGTCTGCTTAATTCTTGACTGCAAAGAATGTCTATTTTGCCGCTAAACACTGCCAACACCTATCTTGATGGGGCCTGGTTGCAGACGGGCTTTGGCCTGGCCAATCAGATAAAAGCTGCCCGTAATGCAAATCAAATCGCCTTTACCGGTAGCGTTTTTTGCAAGCTGCAATGCTTCCCCCAGGCTCGTAGCTGTCTGGTACATCTTGTCGCATATTTCGCAGTACATATCCGCCAAATCTTCCGGTGATACTGCTTTCGTAGAGTTGCTGCGGGTGAATATCACCTTATCAGCCCCATATTGTAATTCACGCAGCATTCCTTCGATGTCTTTATCGTTGTTGCAGCCGAATATTATCACCATAGAATCGTAAGGAATGTTTTGACCTATTGCTTGTATCAGGGCCCGGATGCTCGCTGCATTATGCGCAGCGTCAATCATAACCCTTGGGTCATCGCAAATCATCTCCATTCGGCCCGGTAGCGAAACCCGGTGAAGCCCGTCTGTTGCCTTTTCGTTATCTATTTCGTAGCCGCTTGACTTGAGTTTATCCAGCATAGCCAGTGCCAGTCCGCAGTTGATTGCCTGGTGTTTGCCGTGTAATGGCACCCGTAGATGTTCAAATTTACTTGTTGGTGTCGTCAGGCAGATTCGCGTATGTGGCCCATCCTCTGGTGACGTTTCAAAGCGATATGAAAAATCAATATCGCCGCCGGCTACGCTCAATGGCGCCTTGATAGCGAGGGCCTGTGATTTTAGAACACGCATGGCCTTTGGTTCCTGCGGAACTGTAACAATGGGTACACCACGCTTGAAGATACCAGCCTTCTCCCGGGCGATGCTGTCTATAGTGCTCCCAAGTTGCCGCTGATGGTCGATACTCAAGCTGGTTATGCCGACCACTTCAGGTCGGATAACGTTGGTGCTGTCCAATCGACCACCTAAACCGGTTTCAATCACGGCAATATCTGCCTTCGCATCCGCGAAATGCATAAACGCCAGTGCGGTCATAATCTCAAAGAAGCTGAGGGATTCGGTCTTGGATATTTTCTCTACCGGAGCATAAATACGGTTCAATAGACCAAGCATCTCCGACTCGCTAATCATTTTCGAATTGACCGTAATCCGCTCATGCAAACTCAGCAGGTGCGGCGAGGTATATAATCCGACCTTGTAATCGTTCGACTCAAGCATCCTGGCCAGCATTGTGGCGGTTGAGCCCTTTCCTTTTGTGCCGGCTATATGAGCTGTAGCGATTTTTTTGTGTGGGTTACCAATTAAAGATAGAAGCTTTTCCATCCTCTCAAGGTTGAACGTGGTGGAATTATACCTTGGGTACTTCTCCTTTTCGTAGTCAGTCCTATCGAGCAGGTACTTAACGGCCTCTTTATAGCTCTTAAAGGGCTTTTTGCTCTTAACCTTGACAACTTTGGGAGTACTCTTCCGTTTTTGTTTCTTTCTGGTTATCCTTGTCGCTTTTACCATGAAACTATAATTTTAACATATAAATGAATATAAGTCAATATCAGCACGTCCAATCCGGCAGAAAATAACCGCAATTACACTAAGTTATAGGACGTAACAGCTTGCCAATGAGGAAGTTAAAGAAAACGCACATTAACGCTCGTTTTCTTCGGCGCAACGCCGTTGCATTAGCAAAACCAAACGCGCAATTAGAACCACTTATAATAAGGCGACTATTGACCCCCGCGGTTTTTTCAGCGTTTTTCTAAGCCCCGGCCATCCCTTGATACCCTGAAGCAGTCAGCGGTCAGAAACTGTATCGCAAGGCCGTATAAACATTTGTATTATTCTGGAACTGGCCGAAGAAAGTATGTGGATAGTCGCCGGAGAATATATTACCGCCCAGTTCCACCGCTAAGTTATCACTAACCTTGTAGCTTACATTCGGGCGCATATACGCATCTTTATCCGATGGCGAATAATAAGTAAACAATGAGCAACGCAGATTCTGACTCATCAAAAGCTTGGTCAAGCGCACCGTTATTAAATGTCTGTCCCTGTCCCGCCGAGGCCCGGGCTGTAAATCCTTATACCGGCCGTAATCCATCATGTGCTCGACGTAATACTGAATCCCGCCAGTAAAGTCCCTGCCGATTTCCTGTGTATATCCTATCAGATATCGTAATTCCGAATTATTGATAAGAACGTTTTTACCACTTTGGTCATCTGCCGATTCGTAGTAACCGAATTCCAGATTTCCTATACCCTTACCCACGTTACCGCGAATACTTGCTCCATAGACATTTAAGTCGGGGAAAATTGCCTGGCCGCTGGTATTTTGTCCGCCGGGACTTTTCCAGTAACCGTGGTAGCCGTACAGAGCAAACTCATAATTGCTGATATTTTTATAAAGTCGCGCCGCAATTTCAAAATCTCTGAGCCACTGGTTCGGCCTGTCGGTATGGACTATTGCATCCTCACCAACCAATCTGTCCAGCGTTGGGTTCCAGTATGAAATGCGCTCGCCGTTTATAAAGCGGTCCGGGTCGAATTTAGGCGTATAGACGATATCCAGGTTAGCCCGGTCGCCGAATAAGCTCATCTTGACCGCATCGGATGGTGCTTTTAAATATTCGGTATCTCTGCCGATAAAGAAGGACTGCCAGTCTTTCGGAAACAAATCGTTAATAAAGACAAGGTCACCAGTCCCCCATGTCAGGATTTGCCTGCCGAATTTCAAATCCATAAAATCGAAAGGCCTGGTGAATATATATGCCTCGCGCAGGTCGAAGTGGCCCTCTTCGGAAACCATATCACCGAACACATCTGCCTTGAATTTCAAATCTGCCCACTCCGGATACGACGACAATTCAAGCTGCAGCCGGCTCTCCATAACCGACATATCTTTTTCGTATTTGTCTTTTCTGATTCGGTATCCCGACCTTATTTCATAAAATCCGTGCGTTTCTACCGCGAGTTCGGAAAACAATGAACTAGTGCCATTTTCGTCACTACCACGGGCAACTGCCGGGAAAGTGACACTCGTCGCAGCCCAAATCAAAAGTGTAATTATTATTCTTGGGCAGCTCACCTCATCGCCTCCCGTGGCGGCCTGTGAAGGTATCGTTCCGTAAATATATCTTCAAGTTCGATGTTATATTTGATGTCGCTGAATTCCATTTCCGTCTTGCTGCCGGTCTTTAAGTCTCTAACCTCTGATTTAACAACTGTTGGAAACTCCTGAATTACTTCAATCTTCTTGGATTCGATAACACGATAGAGTTTACCTTCCTTGTCGTAAAATTGCATTTTCATAGGCACGAAAGTTTTGCGGTCTATTGCAACATTGTAATAGCTAAACTCCACGGTATCGGGCTGCTTCGGCACATTTTTGACTACGAAAACTTTATCTGTGGTCTCAATAAGTTCGTGCGTATCTTCTTCCAGACTTCTGCCGGAAACATCCTCGTATAGGAAGTCCGAGCCGACAAAGCTTGTGCGCTTATCACCGGCAGCTATTCGCTTTACCAAATCAAGAGCAGGCAGATACAGCCATCTATCATCGTCCTTTTTCAAGTCAACGTGTTTATGAACTAGGTAAACCATTTTGCGAACGTCAGCCGGCTTTAGAAAGTAAACATAATACTTCTGGTCGCGGCCGTCGTTGACGTCTTTACGCAGGATGATAAACTCACGTTCTCTGGTTTGTCCCTGCTTGTTTGTGATTGTTATATTGACTTTTGCCTTGCCATCTTCGCCTTGATAATACGCCATAATGTTCGCTTTATTGACTATTGTGTTAACATCAGGGATTTCTGTGGTTGAATTTGGCTCATCTGCAGCAATAATCGGCAATGAGAAGCAAAGCACAATTATTGCTTTTAACAATAGTCTCATCTTACACCTCCTTTTTTTCCTGCTGTTCAATAACTTTACACACCTGCCTGCGTGACATTATCCCGCACACAAGCGCCATTATCGGTATTACTATTATACTGAACCACGCCAGCCCGCTCCAGCCGAGCTTCCAGTACTGATGCAGGTTCACCGCTATCAAAACAGCC
>Ga0209636_10003973_pt1 | contig 15110 bp, 12 predicted proteins | sample DeeMarSWOR152_54_FD_187464 | JGI IMG/M metagenome (GOLD analysis project Ga0209636, IMG submission 187464) | Marine sediment microbial communities from White Oak River estuary, North Carolina - WOR-1-52-54 (SPAdes) (version 2) | ecosystem: Environmental > Aquatic > Marine > Intertidal zone >...
TGCTGGGAATACCGAGGCTGTCAAAGTAGTCCTTGAGACTGGGCATCTCAAAGGCGAATGGGTCACAATACCTGACGAGCAGGAAAATGGCTCCATCGGCATTCCATTCTCTGGAGATATCTTTCAGATAACCGAAGCGGCTTTCTAGATCTGCCATGTAGTCTTTCTTGACCTCGCCGAAAATGGTTTCTCTGAAGGTGCGGGCACAGGTGATCTCCGTTACATAGTAGTGAGTCAATCCATCTAATGGGTCATCAGTGAGCCTTACATCTGCTCTGTAGGCCCTGATCCCCCCACAGCTCTCATCCATCACCACGTTTGCCCCGGCCTCGAATATTTGCATAATATCAAGAGCATCTGTGGTGCTGCTCCATACGAGAAGCCGGGCCGGTTTCTTCTGAGGGCCATCCGTGCGCTCTTTGACTTCGCTTATGATCTGGCCTAATAACTCATTTCCCTCAGTTACAGGGAGGCTCATCAAAGCCTTTATCACTTGAAGGATTTCTGTTCCTGAGATGAGGGGAGGCTCAGGTTTTGTTAACTCATACAATTCTCTTACCAGGGCTCGCTGTCGGTTGTGTAATTCAATAGCTGCCTTGACTTTGTCTGGGGACAGCTCTTTCCCCGCAAACGACTCTAACGACTTCTTGAAATCACTTATTTGCCCCTTATAGTATTCCAGAGCCTCCGGGCGAAGGGTGCCGGGCATATCTATAAAGTGAAAATAGGAATAGTTGATATAGGATTCCCAGACACGTGCCGTTTTCTCTTGAGGGTCGCAAGAGTGAGTTACGACTATCCCATCTAAGAAATCATCTTTGCCCTTCAATGCACAATCAAGGCAACTGCGCATGATAGGGCAGAATGCCGTGGGCAACGCTCTATCTGCCTCAGTAACTGGCTCTGTCATATCCCCGTATGTCCTGTAGGAGATCAGGTCAAGCGCGGTGATTATTTCGAGAGGAACATACATGCATGGATAGCCTATTATCTTCTTCCCTTCTGCCTTGAGCTCTTTGACCCTATGGGACCTATTACCGTAGATCTCCTTAGCTTTACCGAGACCTTTGCTTTCATCTAGCATTGTCGATGCCTCACTGAATTGAAATTTGCCGACTTCTCACCATTCAAAGCCTTCCTGCCTCCTTATCCTCCTGTAGTGCTCCATAGTTTCCTCAAATGGCTCGGCCCTGCCTATGGCCTCTTCAGGGTCAAATAACCGGAGGTCTACGATATCTCCTTCGATTGTTAGTGAAGGGACCCTTAGCCTTTCCATTAGTATGTTTGAGACATATGGTAAATGTGTGGAGGCGCTGCGACAGCTGATCAGGGGATGTAGGAATGCCCCATCACATTTCCATTCCTCGGCGTATTTCAAATAAGGATATGCGAATGAGCCCGCTGGCACCTTTTGTTCCAGAGCATCTTTATAATAGCCAACATAGACCTGCAAGCTGAATCTGGTCAGTCGTTCTAAGGGATCGCTGAATCCGCTTAGGTCCAAAGGTATAGGGGGGCGATAACCAAAGCTCTCGACCACGAAGTTCCATCCTCTTTCTGCTAATCTATCGAAAAAGCCCAGACTATGCCAAGGCGGGAGCTCGGCAAATAATAGACGATAATTCTCTTGAGCAATGGCTCCTATATGGTTATCCACCCTATGTTTCACCTCACCATACATATTTTGAAAGCATTGCAGGGAGTCCTTGAGGTCGCCCATAAGGAACAGAGCTGGGGACATAGAACTCCAGAAGTCCCTACCATGCATAGGGCACGGTTTTGCCTTGCGCAATTCGTTGGTCTCGTGCCAGAGCCGGTTAATCTCTATCATAAGGTCCACTGTTTCACTCAATCTATCCCAGTCCATTTTCTTGCCCAGCGTACGCTCGACGAAGGCAACAAACTCCCTTGCATGTTTGACTCCCAAATCAACCATTCGCTCATAGCAGCCTTCCATGAATAGTTCCTTCACCCCGGGAATAGGTGCTTCAAATGTCCATACCGGAACGTCCATATAACGACCCAATGCTTGGAACCATTTGTACCTCGCATCGCACACAGCAGTCGAAGCCATTAGGAATATAGGTTTCGGCATCCCTCCCAGAGGAGCCTCTGGGGGTATTTCCCCTTTCAGTTCTTTCATCATCCTTGATGTATAGCCAAGACTAGCCCGACTATAGCCACAGAGATGTGTAGGAAAGCCTTCGGCATCCGCCCGGTCCAGGTAGGACTGGGCAACTCCCATAGCGGCCATAGCAGCACCGTAATTCTCAGGATACACCACTTCTAAGTCCATGGCTTTGATGATAGGGTCACCATAGTAGAAATTGAGCATAGCCCACACTGTAGGTTTGCCCGCCCTCATAGCTTCAACGCTCTTTAGATATGTCTCATTTACTTTAGCTCGAAGAGGGTACATTGATTTCAGCCGGTTTATAACCCTCTTTTTTGCTTCGTCAGCCATGTCCTTTTACCTCCATGCCTTATCCAATTCACAAAACGGCTACTCTAAATTCACCTTCAATCCCTTTTCCCTGAGATACTCCTTCACCTCTCTGATGCTTAAAAGGCGGTAGTGAAAAACAGAAGCGGCTAGTAGAATCTGTGCTCCCCCCAAGACTACTCCTTCATAAAAATGTTCCAGCATCCCTGCACCACCTGACGCCACTACTGGTAGATCAACTACATCTGAAATGGCCTTTGTAAATGCCAGGTCATAGCCTGCCTGGGTTCCATCTCCGTCCATGCTGGTGGGAAGGATTACACCCGCACCCAGTTCCTGACACCTCTTGGCCCATTCAATCGCATCTTTACCCACCGGTCTAGTACCACCTGAGACCACTAACTCGAAACCAGATGGCATCTCTTTGTTCCTTCTCGCATCTATGGCCACCGTGATCCTCTCTGTGCCGAATCTTGTCGCTGCATCTGTGATAAGATCAGGATTCCTTACCGCCGAAGTGTTCATAGAAATCTTATCCGCTCCGGCCTCCAAGGCCAGATCAATGTCCTCTAGAGTAGATATTCCTCCTCCTAAGGTAAGAGGAATATCAATAACGGATGAGACATTTCTCACCCATTCCAGCCGGGTTTTTCTGTTCTCTACCGTGGCCGCTATATCCAGCATGGCAATCTCGTCGGCTCCCTCCCTTTGATACAGGGCCGCATTTTCTACAGGATCGCCAGCGTCTTTCAGATCAGCAAAATGGATGCCCTTGACCACTCTACCCTCTTTCATATCAAGACAAGGCATTATTTTAATTGTCTCCACAATGGCTCCTTTCTTTGCCTTAGCAACGATTTCTTAATCTTGAGACTTCCCAATCACATTTTCATCTTCCCCCTTGAAGAGGGGTCTTCGCCATTCAGGCCTCTCTTCCCGTTTGCTAGCAGGGAACTTCGCCTAAAAGGTTAATCAATTAGGACAAGTGCTCGATTATGATATTTAAAATCCTACGGATGGGCTCTGCTGCTCCCCAGAGGAGCTGGTCTCCTACAGTGAAGGCGGTCACATATTCAGGCCCCATGAGCATCTTTCGCAGTCTGCCCACGGGGATGGTCAGTGTGCCGTTGACCATTGCAGGGGTTAAAGATTGAAGGGTGGATTCTTTATGGTTAGGGACCAGTTTCACCCACTGGTTGCCCTCTTCAATCATTTCCGAAACCTCATCAAGTGCCACATCCTTGTCCAGCTTGATGGTGAGGCCCTGGCTGTGGCATCGCATTGCACCCACCCGAACGCACACGCCGTCTACGGGAATCGATTTCTTCGTTTGTAAGATCTTGTTCGTTTCAACAGACCCCTTCCATTCCTCCCTGGTCTGCCCGGATTCCATAGGCGAGTCGATCCACGCAATGAGGCTGCCAGCAAGCGGAACCGTAAAATTCTCAGTGGGGAAGGTGTTACTTCTCAACTCCCTTGTAACGATCTCATCAATGGCAATGGCCGTGGATGCAGGGTCATCAAGGAGGGTCCTGGAGGCATCGCCGAGGACAGCCATTTGTGCAATCAGCTCTTTCATGTGCTTTGCGCCTGCGCCTGATGCTGCCTGGTAGGTCATGGAAGAGATCCATTCAATATGACCGCAAGCAAAGAGACCTGAAAGGGCCATGAGCATCAGACTCACGGTACAGTTGCCGCCCACGTAGGTCTTGATACCCGATGAGAGTCCAGAGTCGATCACGGCTCTGTTTACGGGATCGAGGACAATAATGCTGTCATCCTTCATACGGAGGGTGGAGGCAGAGTCTATCCAATAGCCGTTCCACCCGTGCTTGCGCACTTCTGGGTATAGCTCTTTGGTATAATCGCCCCCCTGACAGGTCACAATAATATCCATCGAGGAAAGCAGATCGACGTCAAAGGCATCCTTTAGCGGAGGAATGTCAAGACCCACATCAGGGCCTTTTCCGCCGACGTTTGAGGTGGTAAAGAAGATCGGCTCAAAGCCTTTGAAGTCCTGTTCTTCGCGCATACGGCCCATGAGGACCGATCCAACCATGCCTCGCCAGCCCACAAAGCCTATTCTCAACATGGTGCCCTCCATAATGCTGGATTTTTGGAAAAAAGTCATTTACCATAGACCTAATCTCCCCTGACTTCAAGGAAAAAATTCACATCTCTACCATATCTCCCAAGGCTTGGGAGACCGATTCGTGGACTACCAGCTCTGCCGTAGAATCAAGAGGCGTTTCATCGCGATTGATGATCATCAGCTTTGCACCGCTTTCAACGGCGTTGACGGGTACTGAAGCGGCAGGGTAGACCACCAGCGAAGAACCCAGTACAATGCAGAGATCACATTCCCGGGCGTGGGTCATGGCTTGCGCCATCTTGTCCTGAGGCATGGCCTGCCCAAAGGAGATAGTGTCCGGTTTTAGAATACCGGAGCAGTCATCGCAGTAAGGCACTTTCACACCCGAGCTTATTCGCTCTTGGATGTCATCCCTGTCATAGGACTTTCCGCAGCTCAGACACGAAACTGAAAAGGCAGTGCCGTGAATTTCAATGATTTTGTCCGGCGAGTTTCCCGCCTTGTGGTGGAGCCGGTCGATGTTCTGGGTGACAACGGCAATCAGCTTTCCTGTATCTTCCAGGGCTTTAATCGCCATGTGGGCACGGTTTGGAGCAGCATCTTTCATGGTTTGGTAAAACTCGGTGCTCATCTGCCAGTATTTCACCCTGGCCTTTTGATCCGCTATAAATTTGTCGAAATAGAAATCCGATGGATCGTACTTACTCCAGACACCTCCCGGGCTTCTAAAATCTGGAATGCCCGACTCGGTACTCAGTCCGGCCCCTGAAAATACCAGAATCTTTTCAGCTTCTTGTATCAGTTCTGCGCCTTTAGCAATCAACGAATCCATACGCTACCTCCTCCTTACTTCTGTGTATTGATAATGAACGTGAGGCATCTCTATTAGATACAGTCTATAAGAAAAGGCTTCCTTGTGCAAAGCATAAAATGTATAAAGGGTACTACAGTTAGTAACCTCCAAAAGTTGAGGCATTGTAGAATACCGATCAAGCTATCCCTCAACTTCAGCCTTTAAAGGTTACAGAAATGAAGAGCCATGCCCAAGGAGATAACACACTGGCTAATCGCAGCCCAGGTGGCAGATGAATTGAGGGGCACTGCCTTAGGCCATGCAACGGCATCCAATCATTTCTGCCTGACGTTGGGTGCGGTCTTTCATGACGCCTTATTCTACCTCCCGAAGGCGAGCAAGACAGCCCGCTTCCTGGAGCTGGCTTACCAACTCCACGGAACCAAAGGAGAAGACACCTATGACATTGTCCGGAGGCTGGCTGACAGCATTAGAGATTCGAACAGACCCGGGCCGTTGATGGCCTTCCTGGTTGGTGTCGTCTCTCACATCTATGCCGATGCCCTGTTCCACCCATTGGTCCATAGCCTCACCGGGAACTGTTTTGATCCAGACCCTGCTCAAAGGACCAGGGCCATACAAGCACATCGCCGGTACGAGACCTTGATGGACCTCTATTTCTGCGGTGGGCCGGAAAATCTGAAGAAATATTCCCTGAAACATTATCTCAAAAAGGCCCAAATTCCGCCTCCCCATCTCTTTGATGAGGCCCTGACCACTGTTGCCAAGGAAAAGGGGTTGCCAGGTTTGAGCCATGCCGTGGTCAGGGCCTTCAGAAACTTTGCCATTATGCAAAGCCTATACAAGAATCAAATCCTGAGCAGCCTCCTCTACTGCCTGGAGCGATTCGTGCCCTGCAGCCTCAAGGAGATCTCCGCTCTCTTTTACTCACCCCAGTTGACTGCCAAACTGCCTGAACTCTCAGCAGTCATCAGCTACCAGAACCCAGTTACCGGACAGGCATTCTCACAAAGCCTTAAAAGGATTTTCGACACCACGGTGGAAAAGAGCGTTGCCTTCTGCCGGACAATCGAGGCGCCCATCGTGCACAAGGTGCCTCTCCAATTGACCGAACGTGGGCCTTCACTGGAAGCCGGGCTCGAATCGTTCGTCAAGAAAAGGGCAGACTGAGAAATCGCCTTGACCGGATGAGAAGGTTCCTGCTTTCTTTTGGCAAACATGGCCCGAATTATCTTGACACAGTTGACTTCCCCGCCCCAAAATTAGCCCCTGGTGCTTCTTTGAAATGCCTATCAAAGTTGTCCCTTGAAACAAGCCAAAGGAGATGGTATCTACCTATGATATATGAAGATATAGGTGACCAATTAATAAAAGGAGGTTCAAATGGCTAAGGTAAGAATCACAGTTGTTAAGAAGGTAAACATCAGGGATCTGTATGGTGATAATCCTCCAGCCGCTTTTGATGAGAGCAGGATTGCTCCAGAGTGCGACCGGTTTGGCACAGGGCAGGAATTCGTGATTGACTCGCATAATTGTCCGCCTGGTTTCTGTAACTGGGCATTCGCTGACATACAGAGGGACCTTGTGCATATCCTGTATGGAGGGTATTATCCTTGGATGAAAAAAAAGGGAGTAGCCATCTCATGCTGCACTGACGGTCTTCGGCCTGTAATCTTCAAATTGGAGAGAGTAGAGGCTTAGCTTTGGGCAGCCCACACTGTCCTATGCTGGCCCACAGCAATGGCGAGTTGTGTCCCTGGAGCTATGGCGATTCCTGATTTGTCTCCCTAAATCTCTTCAATACCCCGAGGACATAGTCTATATCATATTCAGTATGCTCAGCCGAAACCTGGAACCTTATTTCCTCATCCCCTTTGGGGACTACCGGATAATTCAATCCAGTAGCCAGTATACCGTGCTCGGTCAGATATTGAACCAGTTCAGATGTCCTTTTCGTATCTCTGATCATCAGGGGCACAACCGGATGCTCACTTTCTAGAATCTCATAACCCAAATCAACGAGCCCCCTTTCAAGGCGTTTCGTAAGCTTGCGGAGATTTTCTAATAGCTGTCCCCCCCTTTCGCTATCTAGAATATCCAGTGCTTTCAGTGCCGAGCTTGCCTCTGAAGGTGTAATTGGATTGGAATATATATAAAAGGGAGCTGTCTCCCGAAGGTAATTGATGATCGTAGAAGTTGCCGCTACATAACCGCCGTTTACTCCTAGGGCCTTTCCCAAGGTTCCAACTATTATGTCTATGCCTTTCGCACTGGTATATTCCTCGGTTCCTCGTCCAGTCTTACCAAAGGCACCTATACCATGAGAATCATCCACAATAACAATAATGCCTCCTTCAAATTCTGAATCATACCTCTTGGCAATTTCTGCAATGATATCCAGTGGCGCATAGTCACCCCTCATACTGAAGATTCCATCTGTAATAATTAAGAGTCGCTTTCCTTTTCCGATAGCATTCTTTATTCTATCCTCCAGATCAGTCATATCCAGATGTTTGTAAACCTCCTTTATCTTGGGTCGCGAAAGCCTGATAGCATTAATAATACAGTTATGGTTCAGTTCATCACTGATGACAACCGTCTCATTGTCTATCAGTGGTGACACAATGCCCATCACCGTGGCATAAGCGGAACTGAAAACCATTGCCGACTCTCGATTATGGAACTTCGCCAACTTGTCTTCTAATTCAATATGTGGCTGATAGGTGCCGCTAATAAAACGGACTGCTCCAGGACCGGTACCATATTTTCTCGTGGCTTCTTCTTCTGCCTCAATGATCTCCTTGTGCAACGACATCCCGAGATAAGAATTGGAATTCATTCTTAGGAATTCTCTTTCTCCACGGCCTTCAATAAAGAATCGTGGGCCTTTCTTATCATCGGCTTGCTTTACTCCTGTTATCACCATTTCCTTGCCCTTAAGAGTGCCTTTTTCTCTGAGTTCATCAAGTTTTTCACTTAATACGTGCTCTAATTTATTAACTGACATTTTGCGCCTCCTATACATCAATTAACCACAAGACTATGCAAAACACATGAGAACCCATTTCGGCACCCCATAAATTTATCCAACAATCAGTTAGACGATGTCTTATCTGATTACTGTTACTGCGTCTATCTTCCTGTCTCCAGCAAACAGATCTTTTGTGCTAGTCTATGTTTATTTTAAGTTTTTGAGATACGTTTTCTATCATATCCTTTGTCATGGATTCGAGGTCATATTCTGGCTTCCATCCCCACTCTTCGCGGGCAGCGCTATCATCCATATTGTTTGGCCATGACTCAGCGATCGCCTGTCGGACAGGGTCCACTTTGAAATCCATGGTGAATTCCGTAATTATTCTTTTGATTTCAGCGGCAATATCCTCGGGTGCAACGCTCATAGCTGTCACATTAAACGCATTTCTATGTCTGAGTCTGGACGGGTTCGCTTCCATCAGGTCAATTGCCGCTCTCAGCGCATCTGGCATATACATCATGTCCAGATAAGTCCCTGCCTTGAGGTAACAGGTGTATTTCCGTTGCTTAACGGCCTCATAGAAAATCTCAACAGCGTAATCCGTGGTGCCGCCACCAGGTAGCGTCTTATAAGAAATGAGCCCAGGATAACGAACTCCCCGCGTGTCTACCCCAAATCTCTTAAAATAATAATCGCAGAGCAGTTCACCAGCGACTTTCGTTATGCCATACATTGTGCTGGGACGCTGAATCGTGTCCTGTGGCGTCTTATTGAGAGGAGCGGCTGGACCGAAGGCACCGATAGAACTCGGAGTAAAAACAGAGCATTTGTATTCACGTGCCACTTCTAGCACATTATAAAGGCCAAACATATTCACATTCCAGGCAAACTGAGGATTTTGTTCTGCCACTGCCGAAAGTATCGATGCAAGATGATAGATGGTATCCACCTCATATTTCTTTACCATCTCGGCAATCGTACTGATCTCTGTACAGTCAATGAAGTGGCATGGACCGGATTCAAGCAGGGCTTCATCTGGTTTTGTTTTATGGGCTGTTCCTATGACATTTTCGTTACCGTAGTTTCTTCGCAAGGCCATTGTCAATTCGGAACCTATCTGTCCTGCGGCACCGGTGACTAAGATTTTTTGCATCTTTATCCCCTGATTTTGATTGACAAGAATTAGCTTTTGGGTACGGTCAGTATTAGGATACAGGCACTCGGGCGTCAGAGGGAAAGCCATAGTGAGATATGGCATATATACTTGATACGGTCGTTGGAAGGCTTATTGGGACTTGGCTCCGCTTGCTCACTTCACGCTGCCACAGGTAATGAGTAAGCTCTCACCCCCTTTCAGATACACGTCCACTCATTCCAGTAGCCACTCCAGATTGAGTTCAAACAGCTTCCCTCTCGTGGGTTCTCCATTCTTCCTGTCCCACCCCATCATCTCGTAGAAGAGATCTTTTGCCTCCTCAAGATCTTGCCTGGCGAAGGTCTGTCCTTTATTCGGCCCATCAGGAAGAGGTTCAAAGAGCCTCTCAAGCCAGGTGTGATTTTGTAAATCTTTTCTGTTTATCTCCTCCTGAAGGAATTTCCAAATGATAGGGAATCCCCCTTTTGCTCAAGGGAGTATAGGTAAATGAGGCCTGTGCGTCAAGCGAGAAAGCCTCTAAACCCTGGCATGGATGATCTGCCAATTCCATAACCTCAACTGGCTTTCCATGGGCATTTTATCCATATCTCAAAGGCCCTCGAGAAAAAAACGCGATCCTTACCGCTGTCAAATATCCTACCTCCTGTTTCCACAATTCGTTACCGACGATGTACGCAGATCAACTTAGAACTTAGTGTGACCCTGCTCACGCTTGGGTTTCTAAGAGGGATTTGGCCCCGGGTTGACGGTTGACCAAGACCATGCCTAGACTGACTAAAGTCAGGGCCACGATAAGGCTGGGGCTGATCACCTCGCCCAGGATAACGGCTCCGCTCAAGAACACGCCAAGGACTGGAGTGAAAAAGGAAAAAGCGTGGAGGAGGCTGACTGGGTAGCGGTGAATCAGCTCGAACCAGACGAGATAGCTTAAAAAGGCAACGATGATACACTGGTAAAAAACCGAGAAGCCTGCAGCCAAGGAAAAGCTGGATACAATGACGTCTTCCAGAACGATACTCATCAAGAACAACGGGGGTGCAGAAAAAAAGACCTGGTAGAAGAGCGTCTGCAGGGGCACCGTCCGGTGGGACAAATATTTCTTTACATAGACGGTCGTAGACCCCCAGAGTGCGGCGCCGGCGAGGGCCATGAGATCGCCGGGCAAAGCACTGAGGGAGAAAGACCCCACGTCCCTCACGAACAGGGCAACCACACCGGCAAAGGCCATGATGAGACCTGCAGCCTTCCATGGGTTGAGGCGGTCGCCCTTAAGGAAAAAATGGGCCTCTAGTGCCACAAAGAAGGGAGCGGTGTACAAGAGGATATAGGTTCGGGAGGCCAGCGTGTATCCGAGTCCGGTATAGATGAAGCCGAATTCGGAACCAAAAAACAGTCCGACCACGATTCCGTGAAAAAGGATCCTTTTGGAGGGAAAAAGACTGACCCCTTTGGCCTTCATCCAGACGTAAAGGCACACACTGGCCACCAGAGAGCGTAGGCCGGCCATGAACAGGGGGGCCAGCTCGCGGGCCCCAATCTTAATGATGGCCATGTTAGCCCCCCAGATCAGAGCGAGAACCAGGAGGACAGCTATCGGTTGCCAGCGGAGTTGGGCCTGGTACATGGGCACTTTCCTGTCTTAAATGATAAAAAGGCGTTTTTCGACTAATGCACGATAGGAGGAATATGGTCGGGTGTCAAGCAGGTAAGTCTCTATATGTTGGTTCAAGGTTATCCGATTAGTCACGGGCTTGTTCAGTGTTTGGGCAGGAGTGATTCTTGGCTGCTTTCACATTAAGTTGTAAACGGTCACTATCTCTTCCATATCAGAATCCACAAGGACGGCCTTACCTGTACACTTATCTATGGATTGAATTAGCTGCTTAAGGTGTTTGATGATACGTTCTTTATCCTTCTTGTGCAGCCTGTACTCTAGTGTATCACCTTGTCTCCTTACAGGGGTTCCATATTTTAGAATTATATCGATATAATCTTTGGGAATCCCTCTTTGCTGTGATCTTATGCTGGCATGATTTGATATCTTCATAAGAACACCTCCCTTAATTTGTTTGCGATGTGTCTTCGGGGTCAATTGGCGTTCTATTTTCCAGCTCTGATTCTATAGCCATATAAAGATTGTCAATTACTGCCTGTATTAATTCCAATCTTTCTACAATAGGATCATAATCTATCAGTATTTCTCTTAGTCTTTTTTTTGCTTCATCTGCCCTTGAAGAAAATCTCTTTATTATATGCAATGCCTTTCTATGGTTCTTCTGCGACTCCTCAAGCTCTCTGAGATACTGCTCTTTGAGTCTTCTGTATGCTTTAACCAAATATTCCACCAATAGGTCACGTGGAATTCGTAGCCTTTTAGAGGTCTTGTTTAGTTGATGGAACGAGTGTTTACTGATAACATAGGTCTTTCGAAGAGGACGATCCAGTTTATCCACTCTTCGCTCACTTAAGCTCTTCTCGGGGAATAGCTTCATGAGAGAATCAAAGCTATCCGAGCATAGCGTTTCGAAGAGCTCTTTCATTGTGATCCCATGCTCTTGAGCCAGACTCTTCAAAGTATTGCTGGTCTCTTCAGTTAGTTTGAAGGTTGTTCGTTCAGACTGCTTGTCCTTGAGTGCAGATGGGCGCCCCACCAATAGAGATCTACTATCGGACGAAGGAGTGATGTCTGAACTTTTGCTTCTTGGTGACCCCTCAATCATGCATTTCCCCAAAAGTAATGATGCTGGCAGATCTAGTAATTAGATTTTTCAAGATCGCAGATCTCTTTTATCATATTACTAGTAACTTGTCAAGAGAAAACACACCTGATTATTAAATTTGTTGTGGGTTACCAAAAAGATCTACAAAACCCCCGTAATAATTGCTTGAAATAATGCGCTGTTTTACCTGAGCTCACCGAATTCTGGCCTGAAGTCAATATCTTAGAGATATCAATAGGAATCCTGATACCTGACAAGGGGAAACTCACAAAATAAGAAGACCAGGGATGGGTCTTAACATGTGGCTCTCTATCCTTAGCCAGTACACGGGTTTTAAATAGGCTCTCTATGGGTGCCTTCTATTGGACAGAAAACTTCCCCGTGTCATCAAATCCCGTGTAAATGCATTCATAAGAAAGGACAAGAGGGCCGCTGAGCTTATCCTGGGGAACGAAGGACTTCCGGGAAGTTTCGCTAGCTTGTCCTTATCCTCAGAGGGAAGAAAGTTGATAGGTTAGCTTCTCAATGGTTTGAGATGCCTTGCTATATGCCCTTATCTTGAAGGGGTTCTCACCCTGGATATCCAATCTCTGATATGTGAATCAATATCTGGGCTATCTCTTGTTAGTCATGCAGGTTGGCTACTTTCCTATCATCTCTTTGAAGTCGTTTTCGTCTAATGTTTGTATCCCTAATTTCAACGCATTATCATATTTTGAACCTGGATCCTTGCCTACGACTACGTAATCAGTTTTCTTGCTGACTGAGGAGGACACTCTTCCCCCCATATCCTCTATTACTTTTCGAGCCTCGTCTCTGGTAAAAGAATCCAGGCCTCCAGTCAAAACAAAGGTTTTGCCTGAAAGGGGGATCACTCTTGCTTCGACTTTCTCAGCCGGGAATTTCACCCCTCCCTCTTTTAGTTTCTCAAGGACCTTGCGATTCTTAGGATTGTGGAAGAAGTTGTATATACTTTCTGCCACTATAGGCCCGATCTCATGAACCTGAGTTAAATCCTCAGTGGTCTGTTGGGCCAAATTATCGATGGATTTGAAATGCTGTGCCAATACCCCGGCCAGATGGTAGCCCACGTTTCTTATACCCAGGGCATATATCAATTTGGTTAAACTTGGGCTTCTGCTTTGGTTGATGGCGTTAAGCAGGTTTTCCGCAAGCTTATCGCCCATCCTTTCCATCTTCATTAGATCTTCTCTCTTCAGAAAATACAGGTCTGCTTGGTCCTGGATGATTTTTTTATCCACCATCTGTTCCAAAAACTTGTATCCCAAGCCGTCCATGTCCATAGCCTCCTTGGAGACAAAGTGGGCCAGGTTTTCCTTGATCTGAGCGGGGCAGGCAATTCCCGTGCAGCGATGGACGGCTTCTCCCAAAGGTCTTTCTGCCTTGGATCCGCAGACCGGGCACCGGTCCGGCATGGTGAACTTCCTTTCTTTCCCGGTTCTTTTCGAATCTACCACCTTCACCACTTCTGGAATCACATCCCCGGCCCTTTGGATTACGACAGTGTCACCAATCCTCACATCCTTCTTCTTTATTTCATCCTCATTGTGCAAACTGGCCCGACTTACTTCCACTCCTCCAACCCTGACCGGTTCCAACATGGCCACGGGTGTTAGGGCCCCGGTTCTTCCCACACTGACGATGATATCCTTAACTCTCGTGTGTTCCTGCTGAGCCGGGAATTTCCAGGCAACTGCCCAGCGAGGGCTGCGGGAAATCTCGCCCATTTTTTCCTGTAAGGAGAATTCATTAAGCTTTATCACGATCCCATCAATCTCATAGGGTAGATCATTTCTGAGGCCCAGTATTTTTTCATAATATGCCTTGACCTGCTCGACACTTTCGCATAGTTCAACATACTGGCTAATCTTAAGACCCAGCTCTTTTAAATAGAGGATACTATCCCAATGGTTGGCTAACCTCTTTCCCTCAACCCTTCCTGTTCCATGGGCGAACAAATTGAGTGGTCTGGTGCTCGTTACTTTAGGATCAAGCTGTCTAACCGATCCAGCGGCAGCATTGCGTGGATTGGCAAATAGAGGCTGCCCCATTTTCTCCCTATTTTTGTTCAGCCTCTCGAAGTCCTCCTTGTTCATGATTACCTCGCCCCGAACCTCGATTAGATCGGGGTTTGGTTTCCCCATAAGTCTCAAAGGAATGGACTTTATGGTTCGTAGATTCAAGGTGACATCTTCTCCCACCACCCCATCACCCCTGGTGGAACCCAAGGCGAAAATCCCGCTGTTAAACACCAGTTCCACTGCCAGTCCATCAAATTTCGGCTCCACGGCATATCTAATCTTCTTCTCACCTGGTTTTGAAAGCTCTAAAACCCTGCGGTGAAAGTCCAGGAATTCAGCCTCGGAGGTGGCTTTGTTCAAGCTCAACATCGGGAGGCTGTGCCTGACCGTCTTGAATTCCTCTAAAGGGGTGGCGCCCACCCTTTGGGTAGGAGAGTCAGGGGTGATAAGGTCCGGATGTTTCTTCTCCAGTCCCGAAAGCTCATCAAAGAGTCGGTCGTATTCAGCGTCAGAGATCTCCGGATTATCTAAAACATAATATCGGTAGTTGTGATAATTTATCTGTTCCCTTAATCCTTGAATCCTATCTATGACTTTCTTGTGAGGCGTGCGCATGGCTTAATTCATTCTGGTGCTTTGTAGGTGTGGGAGTTGTGTATTTGACCCCTTTCAACCCCCTTCATAACGACCGTGGTCCATAACGCTGTAGAGCCAATATCCGATGCAACTCATGATCTGCGAGAAGTCCCTTTTCTCGCAAGATTTTTCCCAGCTTTCTGTCCATTCTACTCAAGGCCCAGCTAATGTCTTCGTCCGTCGCATGTCCCAGCTCCCTCAGTATCTCACCGAGCTTCCTAGAGGCCTTC
>Ga0209636_10003974_pt1 | contig 15110 bp, 11 predicted proteins | sample DeeMarSWOR152_54_FD_187464 | JGI IMG/M metagenome (GOLD analysis project Ga0209636, IMG submission 187464) | Marine sediment microbial communities from White Oak River estuary, North Carolina - WOR-1-52-54 (SPAdes) (version 2) | ecosystem: Environmental > Aquatic > Marine > Intertidal zone >...
CATCAATGCCGACTACGAGGAGTGTGACAAGCTCGGCCGAAGACTCGGTGCAGCCCTTGCGGAGGCCGAGGAAATACGGGTCACCACGCCATTGGGCACGGATATTCGAGGGTACGTAAAGGGTCGGCCCGTGCAGTATGAAACGGGATTGTTTCGGAAACCAGGCCAGTTTGCAGCATTTCCCGATAGCGAAATCAACATTTCTCCCCTCGAGGGAACAGCCGAAGGAAAGGTCGTGAGCGATGTAAGCGTGATGAGTGTCGGCATCACGCTCTACGATCATGTTACGCTGATTGTCAAGGAGGGAAAGGTAGCTGACATTCAAGGGGGCATGGCAGCGGCTAAGCTGCGCCAAATTCTTGAATCGTTACATGATGAAAAGGCCTACAACTATGCGGAGTTCGGCATCGGTCTCAATCCCGAAGCACGGTTAGCAGCCACAAACTTAGAGGACCTCGGCCGCCTCGGGAACTGCCATGCCGGTATCGGCAGCAATTTTGCCATTGGTGGCAAAGTCCTTGCCCCCAACCACATCGATGCGATGTACAAGGATACGACGATCTACTTCGATGGAAACGTGGTGCTCGATAACGGGGTGTGTAAAGTCTGACGAGACGGGCACTGATCCTTTCAGAATCAATGGATCCATTCCAAGGCCCATATCGCAACGTCTTGTTGAAAAATGGAAAGCCATGCCAAACGCCCTCCTCAGGAAGCCTCTTCTGGAGGGGCCTTTATGATCACGGCCGTAAGGGATTCAGTAGTGCTCAAATTGACGGTCGCGTGCTTTACCCCTGCGGGAATGAAAACCGCGGAACCTGGTCCAATTTCCCTTCTGCCCTCCTCTGTTTCCGTGATTCCCTTTCCCGAAAGGACGTAGATAACCTCCTCCTGGTTTGGGTGGGAGTGAAGTTTATGGACATAGCCGGGGAGGTACTCGGTTATATTTACTTTGAGGTACTGTGAACCGACGCTTTGAGGTCCCACGAGATTCTTCGTGAGCCCCCAGTCAACCTTCTCGAAGGCAACTTTATCAGCGAGGACAATCTTTCTCATCTTACCGCTCCTTCCCCATTATAGAACGGACATAGTTAAGTGATCCTCATAGCTCTCCACCTAACGTAGATCCTCCTGCTTCCTTCGATTCATGAGCGTCACGCCAGCTAAGACGGCAACCCCGAGGATGTCCGAATAGATGCTGGGAATAAATAAACACAGGGCAGCAAATCCCAATACAACCCTCTCCACGATGCTGGCCCTCTTCAGCCAGTAGCCCTGCATCATCCCTCCATAGGCGATGAATCCAATTGCAGAACTAGCCATTGTCTCTATCACCTGTGCCGGAGGGCCATTGAACAGTATAGGGGTATACACAAAGAGAAATGGGGCAATAAAGAGGGGCGAGGCCAATCTGACCGCGGCAAGCCCCGCTTTATAAGGGTTACAACGGGCTATCGACGAAGCGGCAAAGGCCACGAGGGCTACCGGCGGGGTAACTCCGCCAGTTTCACAAAACCAAAAGACAACCAGGTGGGCTGTTAACAACGGCACTCCGAGCTCCATAAGGGCAGGCACGGCAAGTACCGAGAGGAGGATATACGTAGCCGTTATTGTCACGCCCATACCGATAATGTAGCCACCCACGGCGGTGAGCAGGATGGTGATAGGGAGAATTCCCCCGGATAAGGACAGAACGATGGCGGAAAACTTGATGCCCAAGCCCGTCATCGTGACAACCCCGATAATGATTCCAATCACTCCGGCTGTAGCCCCCACTGTCAATGAATTTCTTGCGCCCGAGACCAGGGCATCGAGCAGCTCCCGGGGGCCCATGCGTGTATCTCTCCGGACATAACTCAAGAGCACTGCTGACATGATAGCGGCGAAAGCGGCTCTCTGCGGGGAGAAACCAGCAATTAAAACTGTCAATAAGATAGGGATGGGAAGGAGAAGGTGGCCCCTCTGTCGGATTACGGTCCATAGTTTCGGTAATTGGTCCTTCGGTAATCCCTTCAATCCCTCCCGGGCAGCGATGAAATGGACCATCATCCCCACCCCGAGGAAGTAGAGAATTGCCGGAACGGCAGCCAGTTTAATGATCTCCAGGTAAGAGGTATCCGTAAACGCGGCAATGAGGAATGCTGCAGCGCCCATAATTGGGGGAAGGAATTGACCGCCAGTCGATGCCGCGGCCTCAACGGCTGCTGCAACATGGGGTTTATACCCCGCTCTCTTCATCATGGGAATGGTATAAGACCCTGTAGCCACGGCATTCGCAGCCGAAGACCCGGTAATCGACCCGATAAATCCGCTGGAAACAACGGCCACCTTGGCCGGACCCCCCCTCGTGCCACCAGCTATTGCACGGGAGAAGGCCTCGATAGCGGACCCTGCGCCTGCGGCCTGGAGAAAGGATGCAAATACGATGAAGGGAAATATGAAGCTAGCATAGGTATTCGTTACGATACCGTATATCCCCGACATACTGACCCCGAGAAATTCCACAACCCTGATCGTCTTATATCCAAAATGGGCCAATATCCCGGGCACATAGGGGCCGAAATACGCGTAAAGCACGAAGGCTGCCGCTAAAATCGGCAAGACGTATCCAACCACCCGCCGCGCCATCTCAAAGGAGAGGACGATCACAATGGCACCCACCACGATATCCATCCAGTTGGGGTTTCCTATCCGATAGGCATAGGAGGGATACTCAATTATCCAATAGCCTATCGCTGTAATAGCGAGGAGACACAGCACACAATCGAGCACTGGTACCCTATCTCGATCTCGACCTTTCCTGGAGGGATAGAGGAGGAAGCAGAGGATCATGGTAAACAAGAGGTATCCGCCGCGATGGATTTCCGAGGAGATAAAACCAAACCCACTGGTGTAAATAAAGAGGGCGGAAAATCCTGCGGCAGCGATGCTGGCGATTAAGGCCGATTTTCCACCCAGGTGTCGCATTTTGGTGTCGGCTTCTTCAGCCGTGGTCTTCCTCATCGGAAAGCCTGTCCCCTTGAGAGATCATTCCCGATCAAAAAAGAGCAATTTAGGGCACCATCCAACAGTCACGGATGCTATTTCGCACTCTGACTCTAATGGACAGTGCCCTAATCAGACAATCAAAATCTTACTTCTCCATTAACTCCGCAGGAATAGATTCGCCTTTCTCCTTCCAGAATTTAACTGCTCCAGCGTGAAGGGGAATCCCCATGGATTTCATGGCCTCAAATGAGGCATTCAACGTTGTCCACTGCCGATGGATCCTCCCTAAGGTCTTGGCATTCTTGGGATCAAAGGCGACCTTCATCAGCTCATAGATCATTTTGGATTTGGCCTTCTTGTGCGCGACCCAATATACCATAAAGGCTATGCACGGATATTCCTTCTGCCACGTCTTGTACACTCCTGCCGGCATGATGCTCTTCTTGTAAGCGGGAAATTTCGCAAGTACCTTTTTGAACTCCTCGTCGGTCAGCTCAATGAGACGAATCTTTTTCAGCGCCTCCACCGTCACAATTGCGGGCATGGGTGCGCTGCTGAAGCTGATTGCTCCAACCTGACCATCGAGCAATCCTCGGCCACAGGCATCGAAAGTCCAGGATTCCGGCTTGATTTGATCCCAGATGCCAATGACTCTCATGATATTCTCCGAATTAACCGCAGCCCCACTTCCCGCCGCACCGACGCAGACTGTTTTCCCTTTAAGATCCGCCATTGTTTTTACGTCACTATCGGCGAGGACAACGAAGTGGTGCCAGCTTTCATAGACGCCGCAGAGGAGACGGAAATCCTTGAATGGGCCCTCCTTTTTGAAGAGGCCAACACCATTATAGCTATCATACGCCGTTAATGAATGGGTCAACCAGGTATCCAATTCGTGCTTTCTCCCCAACCGATTATTATCAGTAGACCCACCCGTGGCAATGGGCGTCACATTGAGGTCCTTGAGCTCTTTGTTCATAACTGCTGAGATTCCCCCGACCATGGTAAACCAGGACCCTCCGGGGTTGCTCCCGCCGAATCGAACGAATTCCCGTCTCGCCTCAGCTGTCCCAACCATGATCCCGACCATAAGTGAGCAGATAAGGAAACTGGCAACCACCAATATGATGCTGTAAAGCTGATATCGTTTTTTCATGAAATACCCTCCTTCCGTACCTTTGATTCATCCTGACATGAGCCTATTATTCGCCCTGAACCAAGCAGCTTCACCTCCTTCCTTCCAAAGGATTTAGCAACCCTTAACCCGATCTCTTTGCTTTGTCAAGAACAATTACCCCGAGATCTCCTCACAAAGCTCACTTTGGATAAGCCTCCGGGTTGCTACCCAAAAATAGGTTGACAACAAATCTGCTCCACTATTATTCAGTTACCAAACAACGCCTCCGGTAATGCGCGTAGAAGGAAAGGAGGAAATTCAGATGGAACTTGCGAAGACCTTTGCGAAATTCGTCGTTCACACCGAGTTCAAGGACGTAGATGAGAGCGTCGTTGATTACGTTAAGAAGTTGACGCTCAAGCAGGTAATGGGAATGCTCGTGGGCTCGGCTGCCCCGACTTCAAAGAAGCTCATACGATACGCCAAGGATAACCTCGGAAGGCCGGAGTGCGGGGTTTACGGATGCGGCTTCAGGACGGATGTAGCCCAGGCAGCCCTTCTCAACGGTTTTTTTGGACACGCATCGGAGATGGAAGACGACCAGTTTCCCGGGGGCGGTATCAGTGACTGTACGACCTGGCCTGCTCTCTTGACCGCTGCGGAGAAGTGTAAGCTCTCGGGGCAGGAGACAGTGGTGGCCCTGTATGTCGGGCAGGAAATGCAGAACAGGATCGCCATGTGGGCGGGGGTTGTCACAGAGCCTCTCGGAATAGCCAACCTCCCCTTCATCGGGATCTATGGGGCCACGGCGTGTTGCGCCCGGGCATTTGAATTGACGGAGGAGCAGACCAAGGCATCACTCGGCTTCGCGATGGTCCAGGGACTTGGGTACATCCACACCTGGGGAACGGATGCACATTACTGGGAATCGGCCACTGTCTGTCGCAATGGTGTCCAGAACGCCATCATGGCCAAAAATGGCGCGACGAGTAATCCTGCCATAGAGAAGTGTTTGGACATGTTGGGGGGTGGTGATGGAAAGATCGAGTTTGACAGGATGATCGAGGGATTGGGACAGCCACCCTACTACACCAACTATACATGGATCAAGAAGTGGGGGTTTTGTTTTCAAAACCACAATTTCGTCGATAACCTCGCTGATCTCATGAGGGAGAACAAGGTCAAATCCGAGGATATCGAGGAAGTCACCGTACATTTTGATGAATTACGGTTTATCCTTGACCGCCCGGAGCCGAAGAATGCCGAAGATAGCCGGTTCAGTATTCAGCATATCCTCGCTTACCAGATGGTTCACGGGGAGTGTGGATTGGATACCAACACGGAGAGGGCAGTGCATGATCCTCGGATGGCCGAGGCGAGGAAGAAGGTCAAGATCGTATACCATCCTGAGTATCCGAAACGATATTACGCGGGAGAGGGGCGTCTGGATTTAAAGCTCAAAGGCGGAAAAACCCTTACAGGGTTCATGGACCAGCCCTACGGCGGGCCAAAATATCCCTTGACCTTGGGTCAGGTGGTGGATATCTATCGGAAGTATTGCAAGGGGATCCTTCCTGATGCCCAGATCGAACGAGTCAAGGACATCATCCTCAATATGGAGAATGAACCGGACCTCCAGCACCTGTACGACATCTGCACCTTCAGACATCTGGTAAAGTAAATGTCTTGACAATAAATTCAGCCCCATATATTTGGTGCTCGATGAGTTGACTCATCCAATACGTTTTTTTTACCTAGGAAAGGAGGAAATTCAGATGGAACTTGCGAAGACCTTTGCGAAATTCGTCGTTCACACGGAGTTCAAGGACGTAGATGAGAGCGTCGTTGATTACGTTAAGAAGTTGACGCTCAAGCAGGTAATGGGAATGCTCGTGGGCTCGGCTGCCCCGACTTCAAAGAAGCTCATACGATACGCCAAGGACAACCTCGGAAGGCCGGAGTGCGGGGTTTACGGATGCGGCTTCAGGACGGATGTGGCCCAGGCAGCCCTTCTCAACGGTTTTTTTGGACACGCATCGGAGATGGAAGACGACCAGTTTCCCGGGGGCGGCATTAGCGACGTAACGACGTGGCCTGCTTTGCTAACGGCAGCTGAGAAGTGTAAGCTTTCTGGCCAAGAGATAATAGTCGCCCTGTACGTGGGCCAGGAGATGCAGAACCGGATTGCCATGTGGGCCTCGGTTGGGACGGATCCCATGGGAATCTGTAACCTCCCCTTCATCGGGATCTACGGAGCCACGGCCAGTTGTGCTCGAGCTTTTGAATTGACGGAGGAGCAGACCAAGGCATCCTTCGGCCTGGCCATGGTCCAGGGCCTCGGTTATATGCACACCTGGGGGACGGACGCACACTTCTACGAATCAGCCACTGTATGTCGCAATGCAGTTGTGAATGCTATCATGGCAAAAAATGAGGCAACGAGCAATCCTGTAATTGAGAGGTGTTTGGACATGCTCACGGGCGGCGATAAGAACATCGAATTTGGCAAGATGACCGAGGGATTGGGAAAAGCGCCATTCTATACCAATAACACCTGGATCAAGAAGTGGGGGTTTTGCTTTTTTACCCACAATTTTGTCGATGTACTCGCCGATCTGATGAGGGACAACAAGGTCAAACACAAAGATATCGTGGAGGTGGTGGTGCATTTTGATGAACTGAGAAAGGTTGTTGACCGGCCAGAACCGAAAAATGCGGAAGATGCTCGTTTTAGTACCCAGCATGTTCTCGCTTACCAGATGATCCACGGAGAGTGCGGGCTGGATACCTGTGCGGAGAGAACAGTTCATGATCCTCGGATAGCCGAGGCGAGGAAGAAGGTCAAAGTCGTCTATCACCCGGAGTATCCGAAACGATACTTCGCGGGAGAAGGTCGTATGGACATAAAGCTCAAGGATGGAAAAACCCTCACGGGAGCCATGGATCAACCGTATGGAGGGCCGAAGTATCCCCTCACCATGGACCAGGTGGTGGACATCTATCGCAAATACTGCAAGGGCATCCTCTCCGATGCCCATATTGAGAGGACTAAGGACATCATCCTGAACATGGAAAATGAACCGGACCTCCAGGAACTCTTCGACATCTGCACCTTCAGGCATCTGGTGAAGTAGATTTGCCGAGAGAGATGGGAAAACGTCCGGAGGCTAACGAGAGTCGAAAGCGTGCGCCCCTAATTGCTTGAGCTGCTGTTCTGGCCCCGGTGGCGCATAGATCACCACATATGTGAGATCTTCGTCGGGACCGGCATCAAACTTGTGCATTACGTTCGGGGGTGGATCTAAAGCCATTTCGGGCCCAACCTCAAAGGGTTTGCCATCGACATACATCGTTCCCTTGCCGGAAAGTATGTAAAAGCAGTGCTCACCATCGTGCTTGTGTTCTGAGCCTTGTACCCCTGCATTCATCGTGTTCACTAACAAGGAAAAATTCTTGGCACCGCTACTCTCCTCATCTATCAGGATCCGAAATGTACCTGCGCCCCCGTGTAATACCCCGGTCACCGCATCCTTCAATGCTACGACACACTTCTTCTCCATTGGTGTTACCTCCCTATTTTAGTTCCAACGTTCTGATATCTCCAAAACAACTATAGTTCCTCATCTTTTCATCCAACCCCTCTCGTTCGCCCTGCCAATTCGGCTTTGAAGCTCTCTATGGCCTTGGCGATCTCCTCTACGCTGGCCCCGTCCTCTATGGTGCTGATGTCGCCGATATCCATCCCCTCCGCCACTGCCTTGATTACCCGGCGCATGACCTTTCCGCTCCTGGTTTTCGGAAGCATCTTGACGAAGTGGACCTCCCTGGGGGCGGCTACGGCCCCAATCTTCTCCCTGACCAGCACTACCAGTTCCCCCCTAACTGCCTCGGAACCCTCCACCCCTTCTTTGAGCACGGCGAAGGCGACGATGGCCTGTCCCTTCAATTCATCCCTCACCCCCACGGCGACCACCTCTGCCACGGCACGGTGGGAGGAGAGGACTTCCTCGACCTCCCTTGTGCCCAACCTGTGGCCCGCCACGTTGATGACCTCATCTGCTCTGCCCAGGACCCAGAAGTATCCGTCTTTATCCTCGATGGCAAAATCTCCCGTTGCATAGAGCATCTTGCCCGGAAACTGCCCCCAATAGGAGTCCACGTATCGCTGGTCATCTCCCCACAAGGTGAGCAGATTGCCAGGGGGAAGTGGAGGACGGCAGATGAGATACCCTTTTACCCCAGGATCCATCCTCTCCCCATCGTCGTTGACGACCTCCAGGTCATATCCGACTACCGGTTTTGTGGGGGAACCCGGCTTAATACGGAGCAGTTCGATACCGGGCATATTGGAAAGCATCGGCCAGCCGCTCTCGGTCTGCCAGTAGTGGTCGATGACGCAGGTTCCGAGGACATCCGTAGCCCACTTCCACGTGGGCTCGTCCAGGGGTTCTCCCGCCAGAAAGAGGTACCTCAGGGAACTCAGATCCCTGGCGGTTATCCAGTCCGGGGGATACTTTCTCAAAATCCGAACGGCGGTGGGGGCGCTGAACATGACGGTAACGCCATACTTCTCCACTACCCTCCACCAGATGCCGGGATCCGGATAATCGGGGGTCCCCTCAAAGACAATGGTAGGGACTCCCTTGAGCAAAGGCGCGTAGACGATGTAGCTGTGTCCCACGACCCACCCGATATCCGAGGTGGACCAGTAGACATCCCCCTCCCCCACGTCGTAGATCTGCTCCATGGAGTTGTAAAGGGCAACCATATACCCTCCCGTATCCCTGACGACACCCTTGGGCTTTCCCGTTGTTCCCGAGGTGTAGAGGATGTAGGAGGGATGTGTGCTGTCTAGGGGAACAGGCTCGACATAATCCTGGCCCAGTTCTTCGAGGGCCTTATCCCACAAGAGGTCTCTCGTCTCGTCCATGGGAAATTCGTTGATGCCCCTGTTGAGGACGATTACGCGTTCGACCTTTGACTGGGCGGCGTTAAGGGCCTTATCCACAATGTCCTTCAGGTCCACCAGCCTACCCTTTCGCTTGCCGGCCTCGGCGGTAATCAGGAGCCTGGGCTTCGCGTCATCGATCCTCTCGGCCAGGGAATCCACGCTGAATCCCGCAAAGACGACGGAATGAATGGCTCCGATTCGGACACAGGCAAGCATGGCCACCAGGGCTTCCACTACCATGGGCATATAGATGATTACTCGATCCCCTGCCTCAATCCCGAGCTTCTTCAATACCCCAGCGAAACGGTTCACCTCCCGGTAGAGCTGGAAGTAGGTGAGGATCCTGGACTGCCCCGTCTCGGGGCTCTCCCAGATCACGGCGGCCTGTCCGCGTTTGGCCCCAAGGGCATGCCTATCTACGGCGTTGTAACAGAGGTTGGTCTTGCCCCCCACAAACCACCGATAGAAAGGGGGTTTGGAATCGTCCAGAACGACGTTGGGTTCCTCGAACCAGTGGAGGCCTTCGGAAGCCCGTTTCCAGAATTGTCCTGGATGCTCGATGGACATTCGGTGGACCTTCCTGTAATTACCCGTTCTTTTTGATTTCCGTCCCATCGTCTGCTTCGCCCCTTGAATCCATGCGTGCTTTTTTACTACTATTCTCTGCGACATTTATTGGATACGGTTAATCATAGCAAAGTCTTCTGTGGGTAAACAAGTACGGGGGTGGATGGCGTAACGAAGCATTCCTGGCTCGGAACATTGCCCTTTTCAGTAAAACGATCAAACTCGGAGGTGCTTTGTCATGGAAAAAGATGAGCGTGATCTTTCCATTTTTGACCACCCTCAGGTGCTCCAAGTCATGTTCTACCCTCGGAGGGATTTTCCAGAGAGCCCTTTACCTTCCAATGCATCGGTTCATCTCATAGAGGTGGAAGAAGGCATTTCCATCGGCTGCAGGTTCTATAGGGTCGGCCCGGATTGCCCAAACATCGTCTATTTCCATGGGAACGGGGAGATTGCCAGCGAGTACGATCCCATTGCACCCCAATACAACCGCAGGAAGATCAACCTGTTTGTGGCCGACTATCGGGGATATGGAATAAGTGGGGGACATCCCACCGCGACGAGCATGATTCGGGATGCCCATAAGGTCTTCCAGGGATTTAAGGAAATTCTCGAGGAAACGGGAACGACAGGGCCTTTCTTTCTCATGGGCCGCTCCCTCGGAAGCGCGTCGGCCATCGAACTAGCCCTCCATTACCAAGGGGAAGTGAGAGGGCTCATTGTAGAAAGCGGCTTTGCCGATGCCCTCGGGCTCCTGTCGCGGTTTGGGGTCTCCATCAAAGGGGCAAGGGAAGAAATCGGGGCCTTCAACCTCAGAAAGATCCAATCAATTCGCATTCCCACACTCGTCATTCACTCCCAGTACGACCATATCATCCCCGTGGATGAGGGGATTCAGCTCCACAACGCCTCCGGGGCGAACGAGAAGGAACTGGTGATCATCCCCAATGCCAATCACAACGACCTCATGGTGGTGGGAATGGACCAATACTTTGAAGCCATCGAGAGATTCGTCTTTGCTACCTCAGTGCCCCCTCATAGTGAGTAGTCAACTGCCTCTGCCTCACCAGGGGGTTGGAATAGTCCGGCAGGAGCATAGGGGAGACCCGATCGTTATTGATTCCCGCCTCTTCCAGCTCCCGGTGGTATAATCGGACATGCTCCAGGGTCAGCCTCCCCTCATTTGCCCGCTCCCGGGCGTAACGGGCCGCATTTTTTCCCGCTATCCTTCCGAAAACCAGCACATCCATGAGGGAATTGCCCCCGAGACGATTTTCGCCATGAACCCCTCCTCCCACTTCCCCGGCAATGTACAACCCGGGAATGGAGCTCTGACACTCGTCGTTGTACTCCAAGCCCCCGTTTTGATAGTGAAGCGTGGGGTAGATGAGCATAGGCTCCTTTGAAATGTCTATTCCGTACCGCTTAAAGACGGTGTACTTCCCCACGAAGTCTCTCTGGACCGTTCCCTCTCCGTACATGACGTCGATCATTGGTGAATCCAACCACACCCCGACCTTTCCCGTGGGCGTTGGAACGCCCTTCCCCATCTCCGTACACTCCCGAATAACGCATGCCACCTCCACATCCCTCGGCTCGCGCTCAAAGACAAACTGGTCCCCATCGATATTGACCACGTTCGCCCCTGCCCCCCTGAACTTCTCCGTGATCAAAAGGCCCTCGGCCTGCTCCGGGAAGACCGCTCCTGTTGGGTGAAATTGCGCGGTATGCAAGAAGCAGAGGTCCACCCCAGCCCGATATGCCATGACCAATCCATCCCCGGTAGCACCGTAGTGGTTCGTGGTCATAAAGCCCCTCAAATGGAGTCGCCCCGATCCCCCTGTAGCCATAACCACCGCCTTGGCCTTTATGATGAAGTACTCCTCCGTCTCCAGGTTGTAGAGAACTGCTCCCGCACAGGTGCCGTGTTCGTTCAAGACCAGCTCGACCGCCGGGACGAACTCCAGGACCTTTATATCCTCCGGCCGGCTTCTCGCCTCGTCCCGGAGCGTCCTCATGATCTCCGCACCGGTGATATCCGAGGCGAAATGGACCCGTTTGCGGGAAGTACCGCCCAAATGGACCAACTGAAAGCTCCCATCGGGGTTCTTGTTCAGCATCACCCCCAGGCTTTCAAGCCACTGGATCACCTTGGGGGCGTCGGTGACGAGGTGATAAACCAACTCAGGAATGTTTTTGAAGTGACCTCCACCCATGGTATCCAGGTAGTGGTAGAAGGGAGAGTCCTTTTGCACCATTTCCGCGGCCTGGATTCCCCCCTCTGCCATCATGGTGTTGGCATCGCCGTGGCGGAGCTTATTGGCGATGATGACCTTGGCCCCTTGCTCCTGTGCCAACAGCGCGGCGGCCGTACCGGCCCCACCCCCGCCAATGATCAGTACATCCGTCTCATGGGCGATCTTCGAGAGATCGATGGCGTCAGGATTTACTCGGCTCCTGGCCTCCAAAAGGTCAACGATCTCATGGTAAATGGCATAACCCTTGCTGGTCCCGACTCGAACCTCCCTCCTGGATGCGCCCTGATAATCGGGATGATATGCCCTTAACCGTTCCTCCCTCTCCGCGAGGGAGAGGGAGGGGAACTCCTCTCCCCTGGACTTTCGCTCCAACCTGAGCGGCCTCGTCTCCTCAACCTTCTTTATCCATTTCCTCAATTCAGGTGTGTACCCCATAACCCCTCTCCATCCAGGAACATATCCAGCCTTGAGGTAATTACTTTAATGTTCGCTCCAGGGATTTGAGCAACAACCCGTGAAATAGCAACCATCGGGCAGCCTTCGTTCCCTTTGAACCTGGTCGTTTCGGCGTCGTGATCCTATTTCAAGCCCTCGAGGAGAGCCCTCACGTTTTCCCCCAAGACATCGTGGTTATAACCGCCCTCCAAGAGTCCGTACCGTCTTCCGGTACAGTTCTGAAGGGAATGGGCCTTAACCAGTTCCCCAATCCTTTGATAATCCTCGGTCTTTAACAAGCGCCCCCAGTCGTTTTCGTGGCGGTCAAAACCCGCGGAGATAGCGATAATGCCGTAGTTGCTCGCATTCTCAAGATCCCAGGACAGGGCCTCCATGAACGCCTCACGACTGTATCCCTCCGGGTGAAAGTAGATAACCTCGGGAGAATCGCTGAAGATGTTCGCCGTACCGTCACCATAGTGAAGATCGATATCCAGTACCACCGCCCTCTTGATTTTCCCCTCATTCAGGAGCCTTTTGATGGAGATCGCCATGTTGTTGAAATAGCAGAACCCCCAACAGGAGTTGGGACTGGCGTGGTGACCTGGGGGCCTGATGAGCCCGAAGGCGGCCTCCCCATCATGCGCGAGTTCTGCAGCTTTTATGGCCCCTCCAACGGCCAGCTTCCCCGTAGTATAAGCGGACGGGTTCTGCTGTTTCACATCTTGGATGTGGCTGCTTGTGTGGCAGAGCTTCAGGTCCGCATCGGCGGCAGCAATGGGCTTCTCAAATTCATAGGCTCCCTCCAGGGCTCTGCAGATGGCCTCCATCCTGCCCGGCTCTGCAGCGGGATCATGTGCATACACATCCGTGTACCTTTTGTGAAATATCACCTTCATGGATATACTCTCCTACCCTATTGCCCCGGATACTCCTTTAAGGGAAAGGACCATAGAAACCCGAAAAAGTCAAGGATTACGATTCCGGAGTTTCCTGGTTTTTCCACCGCGATTTTTTGTAACCAATCGATCTTTCATGGGAATATGCTTTTCATTGGTGAACACGGTTGTCCCTTCGTTCAGTGCTTTTTGGTCTGTTGCCCGAATTCCCCTTCGCTCACTGAAAAGAATCTTGGACCATTCTAACGTTCGCTTCACTGCAAATCTAAAACTCGCCCTCAGGGCTCAAGCAGTTAGATTTGCGGCCGTTTCGCTTCGCTAAGAATGGCTAACCAAAATTCTTTAACGTTCCTCCGGGGAACCCGGCAACAACCGGTTGCGAAATGCTAGTCTGTTCGCCCTCGATGGGTCCCCCACTTCTCCATCAGACTTCGCTCATGGACAACCGTGTTCCCAAAAAGTCAGGAAACTCCGATTGCGGTTCTGCGGTGTTGCAATGCTGCAATCGGAACCCTTTGACCTGCCTCCTCCATTTGTGATACAAATGGGGACGAGGGGAAACAGATGCGTATACCATTAGCAAGGGAGGTATTTTAGATGGCCAAGGGCTATGTTTACGAACACGTGGTCATCCCCCATGACGTAACGGATCAATCGATCATCTACGACATGTCCTACATAGAATGGGCCTGCACAGCCCGGGAGCGGATGATTTTCGAACACCTGGAGAGTCGGCCTCACATCGTGGTGGCTGAGACCTACTTGCGCTATATAACCCCGGCCTTCCTTTACGACCGGCTTGAGATTCGGGTGACGGTGGGTGATTATAACGTTGGGAAGGGGCGCGTTAAGCTGGATTTCCGTTTCAGCAACAAGGCAACTGGTCAGATGTTAGCAGAGGGGTATCAGGTCATCTTCTTCTACGACTGGGCAAGCGGCAAGCGGGTTCCCATACCGGACGAGTTCCTTAAGCTGGTGGACATCGGAACGGTGGAGAAACTGTGAGGTTCCCCGGACGAAGGGGCAAAGATAGATGGTTTGAACGGAGGACATCCATGAAAAAGACGCTCATCGCATTGGGTCTCTTGGTCTTCATCTGGAATGCGAGCCTAATCGCGATTTCACATGCCCAGGGGCAGAGGGGTCGGGAATCCCCGCTCTTTGATGAAGCAAGGAAGGTCTGGCAAGGCGAGTATTCCCCACAGGATGTGCCCAAATGGGAACAGAGGTTGAATAAGCTCAAATCCAATGAGAAGTGGCTTGGAGTAGCTCTCTGCTACAACGTGATCGGCGCGATTCACGATCACGAGGGCAATCTCAAGGAGGCCCTGAAGTACTTCAATCAATCCCTCGAGATCACTCGTAAGCATCGCTTTGAGAAGCTCACCGCGAGGAACTTGCTATGGATCGGGGGAAATCAGTGGAACCAAGGACGCGGCGATGAAGCCTTCAAGAGCGTGAGGGAATGCGTGGAGATTGCACAGAGGACGGATATGCCGGGCGTGGCGGGACTCGGGCTGCACCTGCTCAGCGCCATTTCCCGCAGCAAGGGACGCTACCGGGAGGCAATGGGCTATGCGGAGCAAGCGCTTCAAATAGCGAAGGACAGTGCAAGCGATCAGCTCATGATGATTTGCCTCTACGACCTGGGCCAAATTCACCGATTCCAGGGGAACTTTGAGAAGGCCAGGGACCATTTTAGCCGTTCCCTGGATCTCGCCAAGGGATTGAAAAGTCGGAAATGGATGGCTCTCAACTTCGCCGAGCTGGGCGATATGTGCTCTCGCCAAAAGGATTTCCGGTGCGCCCTGGAGAATTATCGGCAGGCCACGGAACTCTTTGAGTCCTTGAACAACAAGAAGGGCCTCGCCATGACGTGCAATAAAACAGGTACG
>Ga0209636_10003975_pt1 | contig 15110 bp, 8 predicted proteins | sample DeeMarSWOR152_54_FD_187464 | JGI IMG/M metagenome (GOLD analysis project Ga0209636, IMG submission 187464) | Marine sediment microbial communities from White Oak River estuary, North Carolina - WOR-1-52-54 (SPAdes) (version 2) | ecosystem: Environmental > Aquatic > Marine > Intertidal zone >...
AACCTCTTCAACGCCAACACCGTCACGAACGTCCAGGAGATCTCCAGCAATCCGAACATCGAATTCGGGGCGCCGCGGGACATCCTCTTTCCCCGGCAGTTCAGGTTTAACGTGATCTTCGAGTTCTAGCTCGGAAGCCTGGGCACTCTAGATAGGAGCCCGGCTGCCGCCTAAGAACGGAAGCCGGGCCTCAAAAGACTCGGCCGATCCCAAATGTAGACAATTGGTCCATTAAACGGAGACCTGTGCGATGAGGAAAATAGGATCGATTCTGCTTATCCTTCTCCTTTCCGTTTCGTACAGCGAAGCGAAGTCTGAGAAAGGAGATCTCCCAGAGCGCTTCAGAAAGTGGCTGGAGGAGGAAGTCGTCTACATCATCGGTCCCCGAGAGAAGGAGGTTTTTTCGAAACTCGAGATCGACCGCGACAGAGATTTATTCATCGAGGCGTTCTGGAAGCATAGAGATCCGACGCCAGGAACTCCTGAGAACGAATTCAAGACTGAGCATTACCGCCGGATCGCTCACGTCAACCATTTTTTTGGCCGGACCGCTCCCAAGCCCGGATGGAGAACCGATCGCGGTCGGATGTACATCATTCTAGGCGAGCCGAAGGATATCCAAAGGTTTGAAGGAAGATCTCAGGTTTATAATTCAGAAGTCTGGTTCTACCAGGGAAAATCAGAGCTGGGGCTTCCTCCCGGTTTCCATCTTGTCTTCTTTCAGGAAGGAAGAGTTGGGGAATACCGGCTTTACAGTCCGGTCCAGGATGGGCCACATGCCCTGATGCCATCCTACATCGGTGATCCTGCCGATCATTATTCTGCTTATGAACGTCTTCGAGAAATCGAACCGGGATTGGCCATGGTTTCTCTGTCACTCATCCCGGGGGATGAGGCTGGAGTTTTCGGACGTCCCTCTCTCTCTTCAGAACTGTTGATACAGAAAGTGGAAATGGCGCCGACAAGGCTTCTGGAAGAGAGATACGCCCAAAAATTCCTCGAATACAAGGATATTGTCGAGGTGGAGTATTCGACCAACTACATCGACAGCAATTCTTTGATCACGGTGGCCAAGGAGCCGACCGGCATCTATTTCGTCCATTATTCTATCGAGCTCGATCGTCTCTCTGTCAGCGAGTATCAAGGAAAATACTCCACGACTTTAAAACTCAATGGGACGGTGAAGGGAGAAGAGGAAAAGATTATCGACCAATTTGAAAATACTATCTCACTCAATCTCGATCAGGACCAGTTGAAAAGCGTCAGCTATAGACCGCTCAGCATCCGGGGCATGTTTCCTCTTATTCCAGGACGCTACAGCATATCCATACTCCTCAAGAATGAAGTTTCGAAGGAATTTACTTCTCTGGAAAAGAATGTCATAATCCCGGCCGACAGCAATAGCCTGCAGATGACTTCCCTTACTTTGGGTTATAAGCTCATCAACATACCCGGCGAAAAGTGGCTCAAGCCGTTTAAATTCGGCAGTCAGCAGGTTAATTTTCAGTCGAACAGAGTCTTTACGATTTCAGATAGCTTAATCGTGGCCTTTCAACTCCACGGATTGAGTCCATCTCAAAAAAAGAATGGAGAACTCATTTTCACTTTTTTCAATGAGGGAGAGGAATACCGATCGCTCACCAGAAAAATTGATCAATATCAAGGACTTCCGAACATTACAGAAACATTTTCGCTGGCCGATTTTCGTCCTGCTCATTACCAAATTCGGGTTTCCTTTGTGGTTGATGGTCACGAGTTGTTTTCAGACAGCGATAATTTTTATACCACCCACAGTGAGGTCATCGACCGCCCCTGGATACACACCAAACAACTACCTCCACCTCAAGATCCTGTCTATACCTACCAGATTGGCTCTCAACTATTCCATTCCGGCCGGATTCGTGAGGCCAGGCTTCGTCTCGAGGAGGCCTTTTACAAACGTTCGGATTTCCTCCCGTTTGCCATCGCATTATCTCGACTCTACTTGAGATCAGGAGAATACAGCAAGATTGAATCTATCCTAGGGCCCTTTTTAGGACGAGAAGAAAGACCCACTTATGATTTGCTGTTTATCATGGGGCAGGCTTACCAGAAATTGGGGAAATTGGATAGAGCGATCGATGTCTTCAACAGGGCCGTTGACAGTTATGGTTTGAACTTCTACCTCCTTAATAACATAGGGGAATGCTATTTTCAGTTAGGCAAATCGCAAGAAGCCTTGGTCGTTTGGACAAAATCCCTCGAAATCAATCCCAACCAGCCCCAAGTCAAGAAGAACGTTGACGCCTTGAAGGAGAAGAAATGAAACTACTCCTTCGGCAACGGTCATGATTGCAGACATTATTGGTGGGATTTATCACCTGCGTGGCTGCGTCGTGATGGTTTCTTGTTTGTGAATATAATCTCAACAATTGTATCATGGAGGGTTTCATGAAACGTTTCTTTATCTCGATCGTTATAGCCCTTTCGTTATGGTTCTTTTTAAGTCCAATTGCATGGAGCCGGAAGCCTTATGACGAAGATACCCTTACCATGGCTCTTACCGGTGATTCCATCATCACTATGAGGTTGTCTGTCTATCGCGAGCCAGAATTCCTCAATATGATCGAGCTCATCCGCTCAGCCGACGTAGCATTTACCAACCTTGAAATGCTATTTCATGATTATGAACCCTACCCTATGCACAAGAGTGGAGGAACTTACATGAGGGCCGCTCCTGCGATGGCTAAGGAGTTGGCCTGGGCTGGCTTCGACATGGTCTCCCGTGCCAATAACCATACCGGGGATTATGGAGTGCTGGGCATGCGACTGACCACGAAATATACGGCCGAGGCAGGCCTTCTCCAAGCGGGCACGGGAGAAAGTCTGGCAGAAGCACGGGAGGCCAAGTTCCTTGAAACCGCAAAAGCCAGGGTAGCCTTGATTTCCTGCGCTTCATACTTTACGGAACACTCGCGTGCTGGAAAATCCCGAGGCGATATTCCGGCGCGGCCGGGGTTGAATCCTCTCAGATATTCAACCGTTCATACGGTCACGTATGAGGAACTGGAAACGCTTCGGCAGATTCTTGAAAGAGCGGGGCTGCAACCACCGAAAAGTGGCAGTAACCTGAATTTTTATGACCAAAACTTTGTGGCAGGAGACAAACCCGGGGTTCGAACGACACTCAATCAGGAGGACCTCGAAGAGATTGCTTGCGTGGTTCGAAACGCCAGCCGGCTTGCAGATCTTACGATAGTGTCAATTCATGCCCATGAAGGGGATGGAGATCGATCCGTTCCAGCAAGGTTTTTGCCGACCTTTTCGCGGGCAATGATCGATGCAGGAGCGGATGTTTTGGTTGGGCATGGACCTCATGTATTGCGCGGGATTGAGGTTTACAAAGGAAAGCCAATCTTTTACAGCCTGGGAAATTTCATTTATCAAAATCAAACTCTCTTGAGGCTTCCCTATGAGAATTATGAACTTTATCAGCTTGGATCCAATGCTCATGTGGCCGACTTCAACGACGCTCGCTATGATTTTGGACGCAAGGGGCGTCCTGTAAACCCTGAAATTTGGAAGTCGGTCATCGCTGTTCCTTGCTGGAGCGGAAAAGAATTGACCGAGATCAAGCTGTACCCTGTTTCGCTAGGTTTTGGAAAGTTCCGGACAAAGCGTGGCCGCCCTATGTTTGCCGATCAAAATCTGAGCTTGAAGATTATCGAAGATCTGAAGCGCCTCTCCAAGCCCTTTGGTACTAAAATTGATTTCCAAGAGGGAGTAGGAGTTATAAGACTTTTGTCTGGGATAACCGATTGAAATAGCATTACGAGACCTTGTGGAGATGAGGAAAGATATTTCGCCCTTCATTTTAAAAGTCTTTTCCCTGTTTGCTTTCGTGATTATAGCTGTCTGTATTCCATTCTTTGGTAAAGACGAATCGAGAACCAGCGGAAACTTTATAAAACTTGCCGTCCTTCCGTTTGATTGTATCCGGAATTGTCCCGAGTCAGAGTTTCTTGGATTGGCTCTTACTGATCAGATAGTAAAAAAACTATTATATGTTAAAAGTGTTGTTGTCCACCCTTCAAATACGGTCAGAAAATATGTCCGCTCGAAATCTGCCTTACAAGAAGTTGCGCGTGAGTTGGACGTAGAATACATTATCACAGGTAACTATCGAGACAAGGATGACCTTTTACACATAGAAGTTCAACTCCACAATATTCCTGATGAAGAAGTAATCTGGGAGCATTCTTTAGAGGTGGGAAATACAGATATTTATACAGTACCGGATTCTATCTGCAAGAAGGTCATTGGAGGTTTAAAACTGCAATTTTCACCGGCGGAGAATCGTCGACTCAAGAAAGACATTCCCCGAGATCCTATGGCATATGAGTATTATCTCAAAGCCGCAGCCATGGAGCCATCAAAGGAGGCTGATTGGGCCTGTTGCATCCAGCTTTTAATAAAGTCCATTGAACTCGATCCAACGTTTGCGCCGGCTTTTGCAGACCTGGGCAATGCCTACCTTCAGTACGCCGGTAAAATTGGAGGCGAGGGAGGATATTATGGATTGGCCGAAAGATCGCTGCGTCGCTCCTTCAGGATGAATGAAGAAATGCCGCAAGGTTTCAGAGTTCTCAGTTCTCTCTGCGCGAAGACAGGCAAGTCCGAAGAATCCGCAGAGCTCCTACAGAAGGCTCTTAATATATTTCCCAATATTCCAAGTTTTTACTCCGGTCTCGGATATATCTTTCGGTATGCTGGACTTATGGATGAGTCAATTGAATTCTATAAACTTTCGCAACGGCTGGATTCCAGCTTTCTGAATTTGGTTAGTACCCAGAGCCAAATCACAAAATCATTGATTTATCAAAATAAATATAAAGCAGCACTTACATCCCATGAAAGAATGATGAATTACCTCAAGCAAGCGCAGCAATCTGCTGATGAAAAAAAACTCTTCTACGGCGGGATGATTTACCTCTATTCCGAAAGAATTGAAAGGGCAATCACCCTTTTCGACTCTGCCTTCGACATCGACAAGTCAAGCGTCTGGACTACGTTTGGTCAAGCATATAAAGAGGCGGCACTCGGGAATAGCGAGAGTGTTCTTAAGATCGCCAAACGACTTGAGGCACGAAACATTATCGATGGTGAAAGAAGATATCGTCTTGTTCACTTTTACGCATTGAGCGGAAAAAAAGAGGATGCTCTGAGAAATTTAAAGAAATCCATCGAGAGCGGGTTTTTCAATTTTCCATATATCAGTACCGATCCCTTTCTTGATAACATACGGGGCACCAAAGAGTTCAAGAACCTGTTAGCTCAAGCAAAAAAGCGACATCAAGCATTTAAGCTTAGGTTCGAGGGAAAAATATAAGTGGAGGCATGAATATGGATAACCGGCCAAGACCTGTCAACAATCTTATTTTTTCAGGGATTCTGGTCCTGCTTGTGCTTTTTCCTTTGTTAAATTGTTCAACTGTTTCAAACAATGACAAAAATTCCACATTCGGAATTGTCATTCATGGAGGTGGAGGCGTCAGAGACAGAATAGAATTCGAAAAAAATCCTGAACTCGAAAGGGCTTACCGGGATAAGATCGAAGAAGCGTTGTCTGATGGATACAATATCCTGTTGAAAGGGGGAGGAAGTATTGATGCCGTGGAGGCAGCGATTCGTGTCTTCGAGGATTCGCCTCTGTTCAATGCCGGGAAAGGAGCTAGTTTCACCAGCGCCGGAACGAACGAGATGGACGCCTCGATCATGAACGGGAAGACGCTGAGAGCAGGCGCTGTCGGGGCGGTAAAATTTGTGAAGAATCCGATCAGTCTGGCCAAACTGGTGATGCAAAAAACCCCCCATGTGCTTCTGGTTGGAGAGGGAGCACTGGCATATGCTCGGGAACAGGGAGTCGAAATTGCGTCTGCCGAATATTTTTACACGGAAAGACAATGGGAATCTCTCCAGCGACGGCTAAAAGAAGACGTGCCCTATGGAGGAGAACTAAAGGAGAAACGCGAGGGTGCAGACTCTTCAGAAAAGATAAAAGAAAACAATGAGGACAAATTCGGCACTGTGGGTGCTGTTGCGCTGGATAAAGATGGAAATCTGGCAGCAGGTACATCCACTGGAGGAAGAGTCAAGAAAAGACCGGGACGGGTCGGTGATTCTCCTATTATAGGCGCCAGCACGTATGCCAATAATCAGACCTGTGCTGTTTCCACCACAGGTCTGGGTGAGTACCATTTGGTGTTACTTACGAGCAAAGAGATTTCAGCGCTTATGGCTTATAAAGGCATGGCTCTGAAAGAAGCAGTGGATTATGTCATCATGAAGGAATTAGTCGAGATCGGCGGCAGCGGAGGAGCTATTGCCATCGACAAAAACGGCAATGTCGCCATGTCATTTACTGGCGAAGGGATGTATCGCGGTTTTGTTCTCGACGATGGGAAGGCCGTGGTAAAAATATACAAAGAATAGGTATCAAAATGCAGAATTATTCTGCGTCAGATTGATTGGAAGGAAGGATGTAAAAATGGAGTATCCATACAAAAGTAGAGTATTAGACGATTTGGGTGTGAGGTCATGGATCAACGCGAAAAATTGGTCCACTCCTGTTGGAGGGAGCTGGATCGATGACCGCGTTCTCAACGCCATGAACGAGGTGGCCAAGACCTTTGTTGATATGCATGAGCTTTTTGCCAAAGCCGATGAAAAAATTGCCGGATTGTGCAAAGTGAAAGAGGCTCACGTGACGGGCGGTGCTGGCGCAGCCATCGAACTGGCGGTGGCAGGATGCATCGCTGGCAACGATCTTGGCAAATGGTTAAAACTTCCGCATACGGAAGGTATGCGAAACGAAGTCGTGATGCCCAGAGGACATTACACAGCCTACGCTCCCCAGTGGATCATTCCCGGTACCAAGGTAATCGAATTCGGACAATCTGGAATCCTGAAATCGTTTAAAAGAGAGCTGGAGGGAGCTATAACAGAACGAACCTGCTGCCTTTCCTACACTTTTTCTTACAACAATGTTCCCAGGGGAATCATCCCATTCGAAGAAGTCGTAGAGGTAGGAAGAAAACATGATCTTCCTATAGTCGTGGATGCTGCCTCGGAACTTCCTCCTGTCTCGAATCTTCACAAGTTCACCGATATGGGAGCTGATATTGTCTGTTTCAGCGGCGGCAAGGCCATCGGAGCGCCCAATAACACGGGGATGTTACTGGGAGGAGACAAAGGAAAGGAAATCATCGCATCCATCCGCAACAACACCTTCCCGCATCATGGCTGGGGGCGTGGGCATAAGATAAGCAAAGAACAGATCGTGGGCCTGGTGGTTGCGCTGAAAATATTTGTCAATGAAGGGGACCATCTGTACGATAAACAGATGAAGACAGCCGAATACCTCCATGCCGAACTCAGCGGTATTCAGGGAGTAAACGTTGTCATCATCCCAAACGATGAATCCTACCATGAACACCCGATGATGCCCCATGTCCCCCGAGTGTTGGTTGAATGGGATTCGAAGGAGCTGGGTTTGACCGCGTCGGACCTGGATAATGTAATGGTAGAGAACGAGCCTCCGATCTTTCTCAGGGATTGTCACTATTACGACTATTATACAAATAAAGAATGGCGAATGATCGACACCTTTTTCCTCCGCTCACCTGAAGAAAAAATCATAGCGGAGAGAATAAAAAAATTCTTCATGAAAAATGTCTCATGAAAAACCGTTTCATTCGATCAGAAACATCAGAATAAAAAGTCCCGACTCACAATTTCTATAGAGGGAGATTGAAGCCCGGGCCAAAATGGGCGGGTATCGCCACCGGCTCTAATCCTGCTGACCTCGCTGCGGCGTTAAATGCCGCTAAATCCTTTTCCAAAAAACGGCGAATTCCTTGGCATACGGTGTTATAGGTCGACTTATGTTCCTCGAACAATTCCTTTTGAGCCATGGTGGGACGGGCATCACCGCGCAATGCATGTCCTGCCAAATTGTATAGCTTGTCATCCAGTTTCGTTGCCTTTGCGTGGTATTCCATTCGATAAACCGCGGTGTAGGCTGTGAGCACATCTTCTAAACGATAAAGTTTATCATTCAGGTCTGCGACTCTTTCCGCCAAACTAGATGATTCCTTGGCCCGGTCTAGAATGCCGGCACGGATTTCCCGGATCGCCAGTACGGTTCGATTGATATGGGTGATCGTGTCGCGTACGTCAGAGACAAACTGGAATTGCTGTTTGAGATCTTGGCTGGAGGCCAATGAGTTCGGATCTTTTTTCAGCGAAAACGATTGGGAAAAACTTTCCCCATCGACTAGCAGTTCCACCCGGTATTCGCCGGGTAATGCATATGGGCCGATATTGCGGCTCGCCCGGGTTGGATGACCTTCCAACTCCTCTGCACCCGGATACCTTTGATTGGTCCAGATAAAGCGGTTCAACCCCGCTTTGTTCGGCACGTCTTTGAAAGTGCGGATGAGTTTGCCATCCGCCTCCCTGAAGCGCAACTCGATGCTCCGAGCCGGCTTTCCGAGATTGTAATTGATGAAAACGCCATACGGAGCTGGAGATGCCAATGCTGGAACATCGCGCAGCGGACGATAGCGGTAAGAATCACGGGGTTTGAAAAGATGAGTTCCACCCGGCACATCGGTCATTTGTTGGATAACCGAAACATCATCGAAGATCCAAAATCCCCGGCCGTGCGTGGCGATGGCGATATCCCCTTCTTTGATTTGCATGTCGTAAACCGGAACATGCGGCAGATTGGTCTGGAGGCGCGACCAGTTCGCACCGTCATCTATAGAGTAATAAACACCTGTCTCTGTTCCAGCAAAAATCACGCCGCGTTTTTCAGGATCGGCGCGAACAACCCGAACAAAATCGTCTTCTTCGATACCACGAGTTATTTTGGTCCATGTTTTTCCGAAATCGCTCGTTCTGTAAATGAAGGGTGTGAAATCATCGACCTTGAACCGAGTTGCTGCCACATAAGCACCTCTCTCATCAAAAGGCGATGGATCGATCCGTGAAACGACCGTGCGTTTCGGGAGATCCGGAGGCGTGACATTTTCCCATGAACCGCCGTCATTCCGAGTGATATAAACAAGTCCATCATCGGAACCCGTCCAGATGAGACCTTTCTTCAGCGGAGATTCAGCGATCGTATAGATGGTGGCATTCCAGTTGTCACCGTTGCTGTCGCGGGTCAGCGGTCCCCAATAAGGAGCATTGTCCGATGTATCACGGCCGTAAAGGGGTGTCTTTTCCATGGTTTCCGGTTCGGCTGCAGTCAGGTCGGGGCTGATAACCTCCCAGCTGTCACCCTCATCCGTCGATTTGTGGACATATTGCGAACCGGCATATAGCGCTCCGCTGTGTTGCGAATAGATCACCGGGAAGGTCCAGAAAAAGCGATACTTTTGGTCCGCCGTGCCCCAACCATAATGGAGCTCTTCGCTGGGCGATATGAATTGGTCATAGCCGGTACGGCGATCGTGTTTGTACATCCAATGGTGATCGCTGACATACTGAACATCTGGATTGTCTGGATCAAGAGCCGTATACCCTCCCTCTGAACGGGCCGTTTCATACTCATAGGCCAACCTGTTACGAGACCCCAGAGGTTTACTCGAGACGGCGATCGACCCCCAATCTTGTTGTGATCCATACAGCCAATAAGGGAATCGATTGTCGGTCGTCAATGTGTAAATCTGTGCCGTTGGTTGGTTGTGATTACCGCTCCAGGTCTTTCCGCGATTCACGCTGATCAACGCGCCGTGGTCCTGGCCGTCGATGACCCGGTCGCTGTCTTCGGGATCGATCCAAAAATCCATATGATCGCTAAAGACCCAGTTGATGTCTTCGAAGGTTTGGCCACCATCATCACTGAGGAATAGCTCTTCGGCTGCCACATATACACGATCGGCGACGCTGGGATCTGCCGTGATGTGCATGTAGTAGTAGACGCGGGCGAATAGGCGAATATCGTCTGTCATGAATTTCCAGGTATCTCCACCGTCATCTGTCCGAAAAAGTCCCCTTCCCGCATCCGATGAGATCAGCGCATAAACCCGGCCTTGTTTCGCTTCGGTCAATGTCAAACCGATCCGTTCGCGAACCTTTGCCCGAGGCAGCCCTGGATTGAGGGAAATATTCTCCCATGTATCGCCGCCGTCCTTCGATCGGTAGATCTTGCTGCCTTCCCCGCCGCTCCGGATCCCCCAAGGATAACGCCGGACTTCCCATGTCGCAGCGTACAGAAGATGGGGCCGCTTCCTGTCCATTTCCAGATCGATCACTCCGGCATTTTCGTCTTGGTATAAGATTTTTTCCCAGGTGGTACCGCCATCATTGGTACGGAACACGCCGCGCTCTTCGTTGGGGCCCGCGAAATGACCGATGGCACCGACATAAACGATATCCGGGTTTTCCGGATGTATGATAACCCGCGCAATCTGCCGGGTATCTTTCAACCCGACATTCGTCCAAGTCCTACCTCCATCGATGGATTTGTAAATGCCGTCGCCATGGGAGACATCACCACGAAGGGCGTGTTCTCCTGTCCCTACATAAAGAATGTCAGGGTTGGTTCGTGAAATATCGATCGCACCGATGGAGCCTTTTTTTATGTAGCCATCGGATAGGTTGATCCAGTTGTTTCCCGCATCCTCGGTTTTCCAAACGCCCCCACCTGTATATCCGGCATAGAATACATATTTGTTCGTAGGATGACCGACTACCGCATTGACCCGCCCACCACGCATCGGCCCGACAAAGCGCCATTCATACCCGTGGAAGGTGGTGTCGCCTGAGGCTTCGGCAACCTTCGGCCAAAAACACAGACAGGAAAAAGACACGGCCAAGAATAACAACCCAGCCCAAAAGCTTTTTAATATGCGTCCATCCTGTTTGAAATGAAAAATCTTTGAAAGAATCATTGTCACTCCCCTACAAAACTTTTCTGTCAATACTATATAATTGACACATTCTATAATATGTGATAATCGTGTATATTATATACATGTATACTATACGCTTGTAGTATGAATTTAGCAAATGGACAAGATTAAAATTTAATAAAAAGAAGAAATAAATGGAAGATATATTAAAAATCTCTGATAGAGTTGCCAATTCTCAAGCATCCTCAACTGTGGGAATAGCCGATATTGTCACCAGATTGAGAGAGAGCGGGGAGAAAGTTTATGACTTTTCTGCTGCAAGAGCATATGAACCGACTCCTGGATACATAGTTGATGAGGCAATCAAAGCCATGCGAGCAGGTGATACTCATCAGACTATGGCCAGGGGTACAACCGAGTACAGACAGGCTATTGCAGAGAAACTGAGGCGGGAGAATAATATTATTGCTGATCCTGAAAAGGAAATTATTGCAACAATGGGGGTGAAACAGGGTTTGACCATCTGCTTCCTCGCATTGATCAATCCTGGCGATGAGGTGATCGTAGAGGATCCATGCTTCCCAAGTTATAAACAGCTAATCCATTACCTGGGTGGCATACCAGTTGCGGTTCCGTTAAATGTAGAAAACAGGTTCAGATGGGATCGGGATGAACTGGAAAGCAGGATAAGCTCCAAAACCAAGGCCATACTGTTAAATTCTCCACAAAACCCTACCGGTGTTGTGCATACGGTTAAGGATCTTGAGATGATTGCCTCCGTCGCTATTAAGCATAACCTCTACATTCTGTCAGATGAAGTATATGAACGTCTCACATGGAATGGGAGAAGGCACGCAAATATATGCAATATTCAGGGGATGAAGGAAAGAACGGTTACACTCACAAGCCTAACAAAAAGTTTTTCTATGGGTGGATGGCGTATTGGCTATGTGTATGGCCCTGAAAAAATTATTACATCCCTCTATAAACTTCAACAGCATTTGATTACAAGCTGCAACTCATTTGTGCAGGCAGCAGCGGCCCTCGTGTTCAGGGAACCGGCTACAGAAGAGGTGCTTAGCTACTGGAAAGAGTGGGAAAAAAAGACTCTGTTTGTATCTAACGAACTAAACAATATCCCGGGAATATCATGCCCGATGCCAGAAGGTGCATTTTTTGTATGGGCCGATATCAGGAAACTGAGAATACCCTCCCAAAAATTCGTTGAAAGTCTATTAAGGGAAGAAAAAGTTGCCCTAGTACACGGATCATCATTCGGTGAGAATGGTGAAGGCTATATCAGAATGACATGCTCAAAAACTTGGGATGATAATAAGAGAGGTTTGGAACGGATACGTAAATTTGTTGAGAGACTATGATAAAAATCAATATTAAGGAAGAGACTAATGAAAAAAAGTAAAATTCTTTTAGTTTTGCTGACCTGCATTATCGCTCTCTTATATTCATGTACTGGTGAAGAACAAAATATAAGTTCGGCGGACGACAGGGCACAATTATTCGATTATATAATCGAAAAGACAAAAGTTCGTGAAGCCTTTTCTCCCATAAAACAAGAGGTGATGAGTTTCGATCCTCTCACTGAAATGATGGCGTACAGGGAGGAGATGATAGCCGCTGATACAGATCAGGAACTTTTCGATGTACTCATAAAAATCAGTAATGCCAGAAGAGACAGGCACCTTAGTGTCAATCCTGTTGATGGCGGACTTCTAATTGATGATGAGACAGACCAGGTAGCCCCTTTGATTTTCAGGGTCGACTATACGGATGAGGATAATTATTTTTTGTTCGTCGGCGATTATGCAAAAAATATCTCAGAATACACAAACGGTCTGCAACCTGAAATTGGGGATAAACTCGTAGGTGTAAACGGGAAATCATTCGATGTTTATTTCGATGAATTAAGGCCTTATGTCCGGTACTCCACCATAAAGGGATTATGGAAGACAGTCGCTGCCGATATAGGCGCCAGAAACTATCATTACCCACACTCGATGGATACTGACAAAATTGAGTTTGAACTTGAGAGGCAAGATGGAGAAATCTATTCATTGACGCTTCCATACCTCGAGCCTGATGAAATTCCATGGCTGGACACCTATAAGTCGCATGGTGAGAACAGGTATAAAGGCTTTGAGCTACTGCTGGATAGGGGGACCTTTGATGTCTATACTTCACCAGAACACGATAAACTCTTGCTGATCGACTGGTATGGCTTCAGGGAAGAATTGGTGAAAGATATGGACTTTCTTATTGAATATGCAAACGAAAATGACATGTTGGATTATGATCTGATATGGGATGGCACAAGAAGTCGGGGTGGATCAAAGGGAGCATATGCTGTTCAGAGGCTATTTCCCAAACCGTTCAAAACAACATTCGGCAATGTCAAGATTAGTGATGTTATCCCAATTTTTATTGAGCGCAGGGAAGAATCATACAAGAAACAGAGAGGGATGCTTGATGCAGGTGTGCCTGAAACTTTAGACGATGGCACATGGCTGATGGACTGGCTTAGGACCGATGTTACTGAGGCAATTGAAAGAGGTGATGAGTATTCGACAAATGTGCCTTTTAAGTTAGCGCATCTTCCTAAAGATTCAGATGGCATAATCCAACCGGCAGAAAAGCATTTTACAGGTAAGGCCGTTTGCCTTCTCGGTCCCCATGGAGGATCACATCTCGACCAGTTCGCATCGATAGTTATCGATAATAAACTGGCCTATACCGTAGGAATGTCTACAGGAGGGTACAGCAATACATGGGAATGGGAGGAGGTATTGATTTTCCCAATAAGTGGAAAACCTGTCGCTGAATTTATGTGGAATATCGGACATACAATCAGACCAAATGGTGAAATTCTTGAAGGAAACCCTGCTTTGGTCGATAAATACATTCCTCAGGGAAGAGATAATTACCTAAACTATTACGACCTTCTCCTTGAAGAAGCATTGAACCATTTAAACAGGTAAACTGGATATGAAGAAAGTCGGCGATTTTTTCAGATGGTACCGTTCCTTATCTCTTGGTACCAGGATTATGATATTTATGGCTATCGGCACACTTGCCGGTGTCATATTCGGCGAGAAAGCAATTCTGGTTAAACCACTGGGCGATCTTTTTATTAGGCTCCTGATGATGGCAGCCATTCCCCTGGTGTTCTTTAATTTGCTTAAGGGACTCACAGGTTTAAAAGATATCAAGAGTCTTGGAAGGATCACTGCAAAAATCGGAGTTTTCTATGCAGGCACATCCCTTTTATCATTTATTCTCGGATATATAACTTTTACATCTCTTCAACCAGGGAGAGGATTTCAACTTAGCAGCACACCACCTGAGGGTATCGGAGATACACCTAATGTCATTGATATGCTTCTCAGGATGGTGCCGGATAATGTATTCAAATCTTTTTCTGACGGCAATATGGTTCAGATCGTGATATTTGCTGTATTGCTAGGTATCACCATTGTCAGTATGCCAGCAAAGTATAAGGACCCCACTTCTAAGGGATTAGATTTGATAGCGAAAATATTCATCGCGTTGGTTAACATTGTCTTGAAACTGAGTCCCCTTGGGATCGGTGCACTCATGGCAGCGACATTTGGGGAGTATGGTTCGAAGATGTTTGGTCCACTCGCAATCTTTATTGGAGGCGTATGGGGCACACAGTTCCTTATGATGATAATATTTATGATCCTTCTCTATCTTTTTACAAGGATGACGCCGAGGATATTCTTCAAGGAAACAGGATCAATTTACGCAACATCAGTTGCGACATGCAGTAGCTGGGCTTGTCTGGCAGTCAGCCTTGAAGTTGCAGAAAACAAGCTCAAACTACCTGATCATATCTACTCATTTACGCTACCACTGGGGACTCAACTAAACAAAAATGGAACGGCAATAATGCTGATCGGAGTTCTGACTTTTACAGCTCAGGCTGTAGGAATCACTTTTGATCTGGCATCAGTCATTACCATAATTCTGGTCGGGCTACTTCTGGAGACTGGTTCAGGAGGAATTCCTGGGGGAGGATTGGTTATCGCTTTGATATTCGTAAAAGCTTTCAATCTCCCTCTTGAGATAGCTGCAATTGTTGGAGGTATCTACCGGCTTCTTGATATGGGAATTACAACAATCAATGTAATGGGAGATATGGTGGGTACAATTATCGTCTCTTATTCAGAAAAA
>Ga0209636_10003976_pt1 | contig 15109 bp, 11 predicted proteins | sample DeeMarSWOR152_54_FD_187464 | JGI IMG/M metagenome (GOLD analysis project Ga0209636, IMG submission 187464) | Marine sediment microbial communities from White Oak River estuary, North Carolina - WOR-1-52-54 (SPAdes) (version 2) | ecosystem: Environmental > Aquatic > Marine > Intertidal zone >...
AAACATCAAATGAAAGGGGGGCAATTGTTAAGCTATTAGCAACACTGACGTAGCCAACATCTGCGCCTCTCTTGTGCATTTCCAAAGTGATTTCCAAATCTTCAGTGACCGAATGAATGTTCTTCTCGTTTAGTATTGCACGCAAGACATCCGTCTCATATAAGCCAATAGCTCCGGAAACAACCAGAACATTGTTTCCTAAAGACTGGGCACAACGGGCAACGCCCAAGCCTTGACTATACTCAAGCTGCTGCAAAACCACATAAGGATTGAGCTCCGCATCCCCATCTGACGGATGAACGTAACCAGTAACAGCCTTCTTCCCATTCAAAAGCATATAATCAACAAGCTTCAAAAGCGTGTCCGGCATCCACCACGAATCAGCATCAACAACTGCAATGATGCTCCCTAAGGCTCTATTCACACCAGTTTTAACAGCTTCGACTTTACCTAAATTCGTGGAATGCCTAACAACCTTCCCGCGAGCCTTCGGATACCTTCTGCGGTTAAGCTCTATGGCTGCCCAAGCGATTTCATAGGTAAAATCACTGCTACCGTCATCAACAACAATGATTTCGCATAATCCGTCATATTTCTCTGCGCATCTGAAGAGACTATCTATGCAACGGGAAACATTTTTCTCCTCATTAAAGGCTGATACAACAAAAGAAACCATAGGATAATGCTGTTTGCTATGTTTTTTCCACTGTTTCTTAGCCAAAGTAGCAGCAACAGCCCAAACCCCAGCAACACCAATAGCCAAAAAAGTGTACCAAGTGTAGAAAAAGCGAACAGTCAAGTACCAGAGCCAACTCACCTGCTGATGAACGTCATACTTAAAAATGTTAGTTATAAGCCAGTGAGCGAAAACAGGAAAATACTCCCAAGAAACGTAAGCCAGAATAAACGGTATGCAAAACGCCAAGTAAATTACCCTAGAATCTTTCCGCAACCTAGACTTCATTGACAAACCTGTCCTCAGTTTGAATCTGGCAAGCCCTCTCCTTTTCTCTAATAGTAAGCAAGCTCCTTTCAGAATAAAGCAAGTATTCCCACAAGAAAATATTCTAAACAGAGAATTAAAAACCCGAATACAAATGACAGATATGACTTCGCTGAAAACAATGTAATAATCGAATGTAGATTCCATGGAACAGACGCAATGGAGATTGTCCATGGTCTATACAATCATACAGCGCGCGCTTACGAAAACAGACAATAAACATTGTTGACTATAATAATTCCCTCTCTTTTCAGTTCATAATATTCTGATTTTGGAAATAAAAGCTTATATCGTCTATTGCTACACAATACTTAGGATTTGGCAAACATGAACACCCGCTCGAAAATTGAAGAAATCCGCTGGCAAGTCATAAAGGCTATGCTAATTGAATTTCCAGCATTAAAAGAAAGGGTTAAAAGCTATCTGGAAGAAGGCTGGAAATCGAATCAATGATCGAGCTTTGTATTTCTGTTTTTCTGTAATTTGGAGAAACTATTTGCTAATTTCTTCTACAGGTTTGGTTTCTTTTCAGTAAATGCGGTGGTGGGATTTTAACGTTGTTTCTGACATTGTCATTTTCATTTTTCAGCAGTTCAGCTATTTGACGGTAACGTTCCAGAAAATCTAGGCCTTTCTCGGTTGACTTGTAAATGTATTTATCGTTTCGCCTGACTTTTTCCAGCACATGAATTTCCAACATAAATCCTAGGTAATCATTAAGTTGCGTGAAACTTAGATTTGCCCTATACATGATTTGTGTCTTTAAAGCTCCATCCTTTGCTATTTCTAAAATTTCGGATATAATGAACAGCTTGTCTCTCCTTTTCCGAGACGGGTTTGAACTCCACGGATTCATTCTTCTATATCCCTCTTTCAGAACTTTTTTCTATAACTTCAGTCGTTTCAAGCCTTTTAAGCGGTGTTTCGCCTGTATGACTATTACAAGAATTGAAATATTCTAGAAGAATCCTCTATTTTGACCGAACAACCAGTGTAGAAAGACTTTACTTCTATTAGGACGAGATAATTGAACAAGTGAGATAAAATGTTAATAGGATTGATTGCAGACACACATGATAATCTGCCAATGGTGGACAAAGCCGTAAGAAAGTTGAACGAGATGAATGTTGGGCTTGTGCTTCATGCTGGAGACTACGTGGCGCCTTTCGTGATCCCAAAATTCAAGGAATTAAAGACCAAGTTGATTGGTGTTTTCGGCAATAATGACGGCGACCGTGAACTCTTAAAGAAGAGATTTAATGAATGTGAAGACTTAGAAGTGCGTGGAAACTTCGCCGAGATATCTGTCGGCGGGTTAAAAATAGCGTTACTACATGGAAAGGAAGAAGAGCTTTTAGACGCTCTGATCAACAGTGAAAGCTTTGACATTGTTGTTCATGGGCACACTCATAAAGCAGAAGTCTATCAAAAGGGCAAAACGTTGATCGTGAACCCAGGTGAGGTATGCGGATATCTATCTGGTAAATCAACAATTGCTTTGCTTGACACAGATAAGCGTGAAGCGGAAATAATTGAACTCTAAACATTAATTTGACGAAAACTATGGCTTTCTTCCATTTTCTTTTGCTTTGAAGTTCGAGAGGGAAAGCTGTCTTTTTCTGTTTTCATCCTCATTCTTTTTAGGTTCTGTGGGGGTTTTGTGTGAAAGTATTTTTAGGCTTTCTTCTTGAAGCTCTCGCATGATCTGCTTCATTTCACCAACCTTCCTCTCTAAACCCATTAACGCAGCTCTAAGCTCGTCGATGTGACCCAAAACATATTTGATGAGAGGTTGGGTTTCTTCTGAGGCTTGTATGCTTATTACGGGACCTTTTGTTTCAGAAGCCTTCTTTAAAGTGATTAGTGCATCCATGAGCGGTGAGGGGTTATCCCTAATGTCCCGCATTAATAAAAGGAAATCTGAGCCATCTGTTAGGGCTTTTCTAAGTTGTTCGAAGGCTAAACGCGAATTTGCAAGCGGGTCTGGGGAGTTCTGAATCAGGATATTCTTGAAAGTTGTTAGGGTTTGGGTGAAGCTCCCACACACAGCCTTTATCGTGTAGGCTTTCTCTGGTTTAAGAATCAGCATGATTTCTTCGTTTTTCATCGCCAAATCCTTTAGGGTGTCAACGTAATGCTCAGTTTTGTTCAGCAACTCTGAAGGGGCGAGCTTTTCGAATATTGCTCCACTGGCAACATCACTTGCAATCTTCTGCATAGTCTCTTCGAATTCGCCTATTTTTTCATCGAATTCTTCCTTGATCAAAGGATCACCGTGACATTTGCGCTGATGATTTTTTCGGATTACATCATAGTTCTCTTTTGTGATTATTTAACTTGCATTAGCGCCTTTAGGTTTTTGTGAGCCTTTGTCTTTCTGTTTTTCAAGTGTTCTATCGTTGCCAGACTTCGAGAAGATTTTGTATGGCTTTAGTTTTAGGGGAGTGTTTGTTAAGCCTGTAAATTCGGATTCTACCGAATCGTTTGTGCTGGACGATTCCTTCATTTTCTAAGACCTTCAAATGCTTGTTTGTCGTTCCATAATTCACACCAAGCCTGCGAGCGATCCCTGAAATATTAAGTTCACCAACTTGCCACAGGATTTTTAGAATCTTCATTCGAACCTTTGAAGAAAAAAAGTCCTCTATATCCATGTCTTTCACGACCTTTCCTCTTCCAAGAGAGCGTTCAGTTCTTTCTCCAATTCATAAGCTGGGATTCTAGGCAAAGAGACAAATGTGGATCTTCCACGCGAACCAGCCGCAGAAACTTCAGTTTCGACTATGCCAAAACTTGAAAGTGTACGCAAATACTTCCACAGTTGCGTGTGACTGTGCGGTTGGGCGTCGAATTCTTCGCAGACGACAGCATAGGCTTGTTCAGCCTCTGCCAAAGAAGCATAAGCCCTCTCATGTTGCTTAAAAAATCTAGCTATACCAAGCAAGAGCAGTTTTTCATGCAACTTTAATGATGATACGTCACTCTTGCGTACAACAGCATATATGCTTGAAGCAGCTTTTCGAACACACTCTGGCGTAACCGTGTCCAAGTCTTCGGCATCTGCATATTTCCCAGCTCTCCAAAGCAGTTCAATTCCAAATCGAGCGTTACCATTTTCGGAAAAGGCAAGTTCAGCGGTTAAGCTTACAGTGTCTTCTGGCACGGTTAAAGGCTTAAAAGCAAGTGAAACACGGCTGTTGAGAATATTCACTAATTGTTGTTCAGAGTATCTCTCAAGACGAATTATATTGGACTGCAAAGTGCTTCTCGCGCTCGCATCTAACTGTTCAATTGCTTTTAGGCTTCGTAAAATACATATCAACGAAATTCTCTGAGGCTTGTTCAGTCTTGTTTCTTGCAAACGAGTCAGCTTATAAACAGCCTCAGAACCTTCCCTCTCAACCAGGCTTTCAAACTCGTCTAAAGTCAAGACCACGTATGCCTTTTGCTCGTCCAGAATTTGCATCAGAATGCCTAGAAGTTCTTCAGCAGAATAGCCACGTCTTGGAAAGTTTGGATGAAAAATGGAAACTACATGGTGCAAGCTGAGGAAGAGGCTTCCGCGATACTCGCGGCAATTAACATGAATGTAACGAAGGTTTATCCCACGCTTGTTTGCTTCACGGGTAATGTCTGCTCCGAAACGTTGAGAAAGCGCTGTTTTTCCTGTGCCAATGTCTCCAGTTATCATGACTCTTTGTGTCATCTTCTCCGGAGCACGTAGTAAGAAACTGAAAAACTCCATTAGCAAACGTAATTCCCTGTCTCTGTGTGGAAGCCTGTAGGGAACATAGTTTATGTCTAGTTTCGTTTCATCTTTGAATACGCTTCGGTACGGTGACACGTGCTAAACCTCAAAAGAAATTATGCGACAAGCTCTTATTCTTTTTCCCTAACGCAAAAGTAAACTTCTTGAGATGTTCAATAACTCTAAACAAGATGTTGTTCGCGTGAATACAAAAGGCTAATAAACATATGTTGTTGGCGTGGAGATATATCCCGCAAAACCCCATTTTTTCGTGTTGTAAGCTGATTCTTGAAAGGCAATGTGAGCTGTTTGTTGTTCAACATGTTTCTCTGTAGTGGCCCGTGACTGCGACAACATCTGAGATATCGATTTCTCCGTCTTCCATGACGTCTCGGCAAGCATTGTACTCTGGTTCTCCCTTTTTGACGCGATAGATCCCCGTCACCATGACTACGTCTGTTATGTCAACTTCACAGCTATTGTCTAAGTCGCCGGGATGCACCACCATGATCCACCCGTCTATGAAGGTGTTGTCTGCAAGGTCGATTTCACCCGTGACTTGGGCTGCTACTGCTTTTATGGTGTAGTTGCCTTTCGCCCAGCCTGTAGCGTTCCAAATGACGGTTCGAGTTTCCTGATTGCCTGGATCTAGATTGATGACCGTGTAGGTTTGGATGATGCTGCCGTTAGCGTACACGGTTACGTCGAAGGATTCAGTACTATTGCCTTGGTTTCCCACAGTCACATAGACTTTCGCTGTACGGCCTTGACATAGAACTGGATAGGGATTTCCATTCCCCACTCCGGGACAGCCGGTCTTGGATGTTGTAACGTTGATAACAGCTACATCGCTAAGGTGTGGGTCCATGAGCGGATAGTTATCTTGATTGTTCTCATCAATAACGTATGGAGTATCTCCTATTCCATCGCTTCCTAGAATATCCTGATTTGAGCCACTATACAAGTCTTCACCAGTATATTCGCTCCAGAAATTTCCACCAGAAGGATAACCATCATCCCATGTGTTCTCTGAACTAGTCGCTACGTAAACTTGGTCTACGATATTTATGAAGTTGTTGTGGAAAATCGTGTTATTACTAGAGGAATTTAGTCGCATCCCTCGGTTGTTATTGAAGATGATGTTGTCAGTGATAGTGTTGTCGCTGGATAAGTCGAAAAGCATTCCAGTAGGGCTGTTTGAGATGTTGTTGCTGGTAATGGTGTTGTCGCAGGATGAGGTCAAGGAGATCCCAGGGCTGTTGTCTGAGACGTTGTTTCCTGTGATGGCGTTGTAGTGTGACGTGCTAAGACGTATTCCTGTTGGGTTGCTTGAGACGTTGTTTCCTGTGATCGTGTTGTTGCTGGATAAGTCGAGGAGTATTCCAGAATGGTGATTCAAGGAAACATTGTTGCCGATGATGACATTGTTGCTGCTGGAGAAGAGAAGGTGGATTCCGTAGAGACCGTTTGAGAAAGCGTTGTTGTCAGCAACGACGTTGTTGTTGCTGGAAGAGATGAGATATATTCCAGAATAACTGTTCGAAGAAACATTGTTATCAGTGACGGTGTTGGTGTTGGAGATGCTGATGGTGATCCCATCTGAGTTGCATGAGACATCGTTGCTGACAATGAAATTGTTACTGCTGGAGGAGGTGATGTCTATTCCGTATAGGCTGTTTAGGACGCTGTTTCCGGTGATGGTGACGTTGTGGGAATGGACGAGGTAGATTCCGCGGTCATCGTTTGAGGAGACGTTGTTGTCGATAATTGTGTTGTTGTTGGAGTACCAGATGTAGATTCCTGTTGGATTGTTGGAAATCTTGTTTCCATGGGCAGTGTTGTTAGAGGATTCGTAGAGGTAGACGCCATAAATGTTGTTTGCGATTATGTTGTTCCTAGAAATGCTACAGTTGGAAGAGTGCCAAACTCCAATGCCGTAGTCCCTATTTGCGGATATGTTGTTCTCAGAGACGTTCCAACTCGAAGACCACCAGAGGTAGACGCCGCAGTGATTCTCAGTTATGTTGTTTCCAGAGATAATGTTGTCGTGGTTAGAAGAATACTGGATGCGGATGCCATTTCCATTTTCTATGATGTTGTTTCCAGAGATGATGTTGTCGTGGTTAGAGGATTGGTAGATGCTTATACCATCCACGTTTGCCGTCATGTTATTCCGCGAAATGTCGCAGTTAGAAGAGTCATGAAGCTGAATCCCACTTATGCTGTTTGTTATGTTGTTGTGTTTTATCGTTGAATTGCTTGTGTACGCGAGCAGCAGTCCTTCAATATTGTTTGTTAGAGTTAAGCCTTCAACTGTTGCATTGTTGCAGTTTATCAGTGCGAGGTAGCCAACTTGCGGGTGTGTTGCTTGGTTTATCACCAAGTCTGTATTGTTTATAAGATAGTAGATAGGTTTGCCATTAACAAGGTTAGAAACGTCAATTGAATGCATGAAATCACGTAGGTCACTGCCCTGGACGCCAAAGCTGTGTGTGTTATTGTCAAGCATGTTTCCCGATAGAGTACTCTTGGGACACTTCCATATGTCGACGCCACGATCGCTGTTTGCAATGTTGTTTGCAGAAATGGTGTTCTTAGACGACTCGGAAAGAGTGACACCAAATGGATTATTTTCTGTTATGTTGTTTCCAGAAATGATGTTGCTGTCAGAAGACTTGACAATTCGAACGCCGACTTGGGTGTTGTTTGTTATGTTGTTGCCATGAATACTGTTATAGTTGGAAGATTCGTAAATGTGGACACCGAAGCGGTTGTTTATCACGTTGTTTTCGGAGATGTTATTGTAGTCAGACCACCAATCTACGCGGACGCCATCAATGGCGTTGTTTGCCAAGTTGTTTCCAGAAACAGTGTTATTGGAAGACTGTTTGATGTTGACACCATACTTATCATTCGCTGTTATATTGTTGCCCAAAATATTACAGTCGGATGCCCCGCCAAAATAGATGCCGCATTCGAAATCTTTGATGTTGGTATTTCGAATTGTCACGTTGTTTATGCTTACATGTGAAATGTCAAACCCTTTTCCGCTTCCGTTACCTTGAAGTGTATGTCCGTTTCCATCTATCACTATGTTGCTTCTCTGAACTACAATCTCGTCCCAAATGTTGTCAGTGAAGATGTAGGTTATATTGTCTAGGGTTGAAATTGCGGCTGATGACGGATCAATTGAACCATCGGCTCTAAAATAAATGGTTCCGAATGCCTTAACTGGCTGAATGTTAAAACCAAACATTATCATGCCAACCAAAAGCAGTCCAAACAATACGCCAAGAACTATCCTTTTCAAGAATTTCCTCTCCTAATTGTTGAATGTGTTGACTGACAAATATCGTTTGTGGAGAAATCTTCTATAATGAAGAAAAAACGGAGCTGTGCGGGTGATATCCCGAGAAAAATTCGGAAACAGATATCACTTACTTATTTCTTGATGGAAGCAAGATGGTGTTTTCTTCTGTAGACTATGACTGCTAGGAGTGTTGCTATCATGAATAGTGGTAGAATGAGGAATGATGGAAACTCTGGCACAACCCAGGTTGCTTGTATGGCAACATCTAATGTGCTTGCAAATGAATAGTTGAAGTATATGAAGCTGTGAGTAGAATTTCCAGACTCCAGAAATACCCAAGATTGATTTGCCAGCCAAACAGTCCAGGGGGCACCAGTAATGAGAGATTTTGGGACAGACACGTTACAGAAACCACTGTTGCCAGACATTCCAGAAACACTGAAACTCAGTTGCATTAGTGACTCGTTGAGATTCAAGTTTGAAATGGAAGAGTTGCTGAAGAAGCCGATAGGGAACACTGAATCCCCAAACGTCAAATCGTTTGTGAAAGTATGACCAGACGAAGGAATGTCATCATAGAATCTCATTCCATAGAAGGTATCTCCATAATGGGAGAGGGTCTTATCAGGGACTTGGGGCGAATCCCAAGGGTCGTTGATGTAATAATCATTTCCACTTTTGCAGGTCACCAAAACCCAGTGTTCAACAAAAGGGGAAGAAGGATCAAAATCAACCTTCACAATTACAGGACGCCCCTGATCAAGCTCCTGATCCAGCTTCTCCCAATGCTTGGTTGACGGCGAAGAAAAACTCCAAAATTCACTGCTATGAACAAATTGAACTCTGCCTTCGCTGTATTCAGCAAGTTTGCTCCAGTACAAGGCACCGCCAGAAGTGTAACCGCCGTGACTGGAGAGCCAAGCATTCAACACGCCCGGATCAGTGTCAACACCATAATACTCTAACACCATAGCAGTACAGGTCATAGCACAACCATAATCACCAACCTTCAACCCGCTCAATCCCATTAGATCATCCTTCCACCCAGAATCTCTTTGACTGAAAAATGGAACAGTAACAAGTTGAGACCAAGGGCTCATAAGCGGATAGCGATCCTGATTGCTGCCATCTAATATGTGGGGTGTGTCTCCAACTCCATTGTGGTCTGCATCAGTTCCAGTGTAGTTGTCCCAGAAGTTTCCGTGCACGCCGTTATCCCAAGAATTGGTAGAATGGCTGCTATAGACGTGTTCTGCATTATTCAGGAAATTATTGTGATGAATTTGGTTACTGGACGATGAGGCAGTAGTTATTCCCACATCGTTATGCATAATGTTGTTTTCAAGGATCTTGTTGTTTTCCGACGAATACATCGCTATACCATCATAGAGGTTTCGGGAAATGTTGTTGGCGTTTATCAAGTTGTTGTCTGACGAATATGCATACATGCCATTGTCATTCCACTCAACAATATTCCCGGAGACAGTGTTATCTGATGACAATTCCATCGACATACCAGCGAGGTTATTCGCCATGTAGTTTTGGCTTATCGTTGAGTTAGCAGTTGAGATCAAAAGCACGCCCTGACCGTTTTTAACGAGGTTTAGGTTTTGAACAATTATACGTGTACAGTTCATCAGAACAACGCATCCTGCATCGGATGGAACAGTCATATCGCTCGTGTTGACCCAGTAATAGATGGGTTTTCCTTCGACGGTGTTGGAAGTGTCTACGTCATTGTCCAAGGACCCCCATACCCCGAAATTGTATCCATTACCAGTCATCAGGTTGTTTCTGAAAATGTTCTTGGAGCCGATGAGCACAATTCCATATACATTGTTGGGAGTTACATTGTTCTCCGCTATGTAATTAAAGGCTTCATAGCATTCATGGATTTCGATTCCACTGTAGTAATTGCTTAACACATGATTTTCAATGATGGTGGTGTGCGAGGACCCCATAGCGAGAATGCCCCTTCCAAAGCTGTGGATGATTGTGTTCTTGACAGTCACATTCTCCATACCGGTGAGATATACACCGCTTCCAGTACCATTTCCTTGGAGAGTGCACCCGGACCCGTCGATTACGGTGTCATTTCTTTCAATTACAATGCCATCTCCGTTAGAAACGATGTTTTCCAACAATGCATAGTAGTCGCCATCCCTTTGTATCGGTGCGTCAAAGGGATCAACACTGCCATCAGATCTAATGTAAATCGTTCCTGTCCAAGCAATTGCTTCAACCCTTTGAACTTCAAATGCAAATCCTAAAGTGCCTACAAGAACGATTATCAAAGGCGTTAACAATAGAAGTTTTCTGCTCATACCACATCATTTGTTTGTATTTTGTTATGGCTTTTATGATTTGTGGAAGAAACTTCTATTAAGCCTATATTGGCTAATGTTAGGTTATTCTTATATAATTCTGTTTGACTGCTCATTCTTCATCCTCATAGTTTGCGCGCTCGCTCAACGACCCTAAACAAAATGGAATTTGCCCAAAACAAAAAGCTAATAAACATATGTTGTTATTTTATTGCGAAATGATTCCGAAGCAGTTCTTTCTAACGAAAGGTGTTGGTAAGCATAAGGAATGTCTACAATCTTTAGAACTAGCTTTGAGAGACGCTGGTATACAGCATGTTAACATAGTGAAAGTTTCAAGCATAATACCGCCAGGTTGCAAGCTCATCTCGAGAGAGAAGGGCTTGAAAATGATAAAGCCTGGGGAGATAACGTTTGCCGTTTTGGTTAAGAATTCGACCAATGAGCCGCACAGACTGATTGCAGCATCAATAGGCGTAGCAATTCCATCAGCCGAAGACAGTTACGGCTATCTCTCTGAGCACCACTCTTTTGGCGAAACAGACGAGAAGTCGGGAGACTACGCAGAAGATCTAGCTGCAACCATGCTGTCCACAAACATAGGGCTCAAGTTTGATCCGGAAACTGCTTGGGACAAGAGAAAACAACTGTTCAAAACCAGAGGATTAATAAGAGCAACTAATATCACCCAGTCCGCGACTGGAGACAAGGACAGCTTATGGACGACTGTAATTGCAGCGGCAGTCTTTGTACTGTAAAAGCACCGTTAACCATCTGACATTCGAAAGTTTTATTCCAAAACGATATTAGCAATAAACGTTAACGCTAAATAGGTGAAAATCCGTTGCTGGAAAAACTTCAGCCCCCAATGATAATTGTTAACTTCAAAACGTATCTGAAAGCAACAGGTAAGAAAGCTGTTGAACTCACAAAAAAAGCTGAAAAAGCAAGCCTTGAAACAAATGTTTCAATAGGTGTAGCTCCACAGTTCACAGACATAGCAACCGTCGCAAAGGCGGTAAACATCCCAGTCTTCGCCCAGCACATAGACTCAATTCAGCCAGGTAGTCACACGGGACATGTGCTTGCGGAATCCGTGAAGGAAGCTGGAGCAATGGGAACGCTCATTAATCACTCTGAAAGGCAGCTCAAATTGTCTGATATTGATGCTATAATCAAAATAACACGCCAAGAAAACCTAGTTTCCGTCGTGTGTGCAAACAATCCAAACATAAGCGTAGCCGCGGCATCTCTCAAACCTGATATCATAGCTATTGAGCCACCGGAGCTTATAGGCACAGGGATTCCAGTTTCCAAGGCCAAGCCTGAGGTTATAACAGACACAATTAATCTTGTTAGAAAAATCAACGAGAAAGCCATAATACTTTGTGGGGCTGGCATAACTCGTGGAGAAGACGTTAAAGCCGCTTTGAAGCTTGGCACCCAAGGAGTGTTGGTTGCAAGCGGCATCGTGAAGGCGAAAGATCCACATACAGTTTTACGTGAATTTGCAGAAGCAATCAGAGTTTAGGAGAATTAGCCTTTGAAGGTTGATGCTGAATGCGCTGGATGCATAGTCAGCAGAGCTGTATCGCAAGTCATGGAAGCCACTACAAATCCAGCCCTACGTTTTAGAGCTATGGTCGAGCTTTTGCGGTTGTTGAGCAAAGAGTTCAAGCCCACAGCAGTACCGGCGGATTTAGGCACAAAAAGAGATCGCCTAATAAAGAGAATTACAGGCAACAACGACCCATATGAAAGGATCAAGAGGATAAGCAACGAAAAAGCCTTGAAGCTTCTGCCCTATGCAAGAAAAATTGTTGAAGATGGATACACTCAGCAAGACAGGTTCAAAAGGGCATGCCTATGCGCCATAGTTGGCAACATCATGGAATTTGACATTCCAGGTCATAAATTCACATTTGGCAGTCTTAGAAAGCTTTTCAGAGAGGCTGGAAAAGACCTCGTAATAGATGACACCAACAAAATTTACGAACTAGCCCGAAAAGCTCATACAATCCTTTACTTGACAGACAATGCTGGAGAAATCGTTTTTGACACGCTACTTGTGGAGCAACTGAGAAATATGGGTCTAACAGTGATTGTTTGTGTTAAGGGTGAACCGATAATCAACGACGCCACATTAGACGATGCAGAAGCCTCAGGAATGAACAAGATTGCAGATAAAATCATTACAACTGGAACAGATGCTGTCGGACTAGTCCTAAAAGAATTCTCCAAAGAATTCCGTGATGTTTACAATTCTGTTGACATGATTTTCGCCAAAGGCATGGGCTACGCTGAAACCTTAACAGAATACAAACTGAAAAAGCCCCACGCTCTGCTTTTTAGGACCAAATGTAATTGCGTGGCAAACTTTTTCGGTGTGCCTCGAGGAAAGAATGTTGCGAAGTTGATGCTGTAATGAGACTACCATCCATAACTCTAGGCAAAGAGACGCTTTCAGACCCCGAAAACGCCATCCGGAAAGAGTGGGTCATAACCAATGGATTAGGCGGGTACGCATCTTCCACAGTTTTAGGCATAAACACTAGAAAATATCACGGGTTACTTGTTGCAGCTCTTCACCCACCTAGAGATCGACGAGTATGCCTGGCAAAATTGGATGAAGAAATAGAAATCGAAAACAATTTTTACCCGCTTAGCGCGAACGAGTTCCAAAGTGGAATTTTCCCCCGAGGATACATGTCCCTAAAAGAATTTTCAGTTTCACCCTTCCCAAAATACACTTACACTTTAGAGGATGTTGAAGTTCAAAAAACAATCTTCATGCCTTACGAAAAAAACGCGGTTATAACCATTTACGAAATCCTGAATAGAAGCAATCTTGATGTTAAAATTCGGATTTTTCCACTAGTAAATTGGAGGCATTTTCATTCAGTAACTGACAGATGGAAAATTCCTTGGCAATTTATTCAGAAACAAGAAGGCAGAGAAGTGGTAGTACACTTTGGTGTTCCTGGATCTACGCTGATGATAACTACAACGAAGGGTAGCTATCTTGCAACTGGAAAATGGATTGAGGAAATATACTACTATGAAGAAGCCGAGCGTGGGGAATGCTGTTTAGACGATTGCTTTCAACTTGGATGCTTCGAAATCGACGTAAGAGCAAATGAGAATGGAAAGTTTGCGCTAACTGCTGTCGTGGGTAGAGATGAGGATTATGCACGAAAGGTTTTGGCTGGAATGCCAGTCGCCATGTATGACGTAGACGCCTTATGTGAGCGAGAAATTAAGCGTCTTGAAGATTTATTGACGGAATTCTATGAAGAACATGAGGGGATCCAAGTAAATGACTGGTTAAGCTGGATTATTTTAGCCACAAGGACGTTTATGGTTAAAGGGATAGACCCTAAGCAGAATTCTGTGATTGCTGGTTACCACTGGTTTGGAACTTGGGGAAGAGACACGTTCATTTCTCTGCCCGGATTAATGCTTGTAACTGGAAGATTTGAGGATGCAAGACAAGTTTTTCTAACATTCAAAGACCAGCGCAAAGATGGTTTAATTCCTAATCTTCTTCCAGACCAAGCAGAACAGCCAGCCTATAACGCTGTTGATGCGAGCCTGTGGTATGTGAATGCAGTGCTGCAGTATCTTAAATACACAGGCGATTTCGGATTCGTTCAAGAACAGCTTTGGGAAACCCTAAAAGCAATAATTGAAAACCACGTAAAAGGAACGGCTTTCGACATACATGTGGACAGCGACGGTTTGCTTCGCCATGGTTCTAAACTGACATGGATGGACGCAACAATAGACAGTCAACCAATAACTCCGAGGACTGGAAAAGCAGTTGAAGTTCAAGCATTATGGTATAACACTCTAAAAATCATGGAGCTTCTGGCAAGCAAGTTCAAAGAGAAAAATGAAGCAGAAAGATACGCTGACATGGCTGAAAAGGCAAGGATAAGTTTTGCCGAAAAATTCTGGAATGAGCAAAAGAACTGCTTGTTCGATGCGATAAGTGAACATGGCGAGGATGACTCGTTGAGACCTAATCAGGTTATTGCAGTTGCTTTAGACTTCACCATGCTTGATAATGCCAAAAACGAGAAAATCGTTGATGTTGTGCATCGTGAGCTTTTAACATCTTACGGTTTAAGAACTCTTGTAAGAAATGACCCGAGATACGTTGGAGTCTACGCTGGAGGCAGGAAAACCAGAGACAAGGCCTATCATAATGGAACAGTTTGGCCTTGGCTACTAGGTCCTTTCACAACGGCGTTTCTAAAAGCCAAGGGTTACGTGGATTACAGGCGTGAGTATGTTCTAAAGAACTTCCTCATGCCACTGTTTACTACGCAAATTCTAGAAGCTGGACTTGGAAATCTGAGCGAAATCTTCAACGGTGAACCGCCACATACGCCTAAAGGATGCGTTGCTCAAGCGTGGAGTGTTGCAGAACCGCTCAGAGCTTACGTAGAAGAGGTAATGCAAATCAGACCAAAACACGAAAGAGACGTTTTACAAGGCTCGTGATGAAATAGCTTTTCTGAGACTTTCCGCTGCTGCTTCTGGGGCCATAGTGTTTATGTAGATGCCTGTGCTTTTCTCGAACCCAGCCCAAATCCCAAGTTTAGGATAAACCTCTAAATGCCAATGATAATACTTGTTTGCGTCTTTATTTATAGCTAAGTGAAAACCGAAATTATAGGGTGGATCATTCAACAGCTTCTTTAAGCCGTTAAGGCATGTTT
>Ga0209636_10003978_pt1 | contig 15106 bp, 11 predicted proteins | sample DeeMarSWOR152_54_FD_187464 | JGI IMG/M metagenome (GOLD analysis project Ga0209636, IMG submission 187464) | Marine sediment microbial communities from White Oak River estuary, North Carolina - WOR-1-52-54 (SPAdes) (version 2) | ecosystem: Environmental > Aquatic > Marine > Intertidal zone >...
TCTTTGACCTGCACCATGGGGCGTACCTCCTTTCCAGATTTTTTGATTATTCCCTAAAGGATACGCCCCCTTCTTTTTACACACAAAATGTTACGCTACCTACTCGTCTAGTACGTTAGTCACAACCTAACCTTAGACTAGGGTGTCACCATTCTCTTAGCCTCTTAGGTTAACCCCAGTTGGTATTGCACCGTTTGGACAATCGTGCAATAGACAGTAGCAGAGCTGCAGCTATGCTTTAAACAAGAGACTGGAAGCCCAAAGAAGGAGCTGGCCGTAAGTTGACTTAGCGGGCTCCGAAAAGAAAGGAGAAATGAGCCAGCAACTTCAACACCATGAGCAAACGCTACCTGCTGGTCTGCCTCTCTTGAGCTTCTATTTGCCGCCTGCCCCGGGCTCTCTTCACTCGCCTTAGCCTGCCTTCAAGCTCATGTCTCAAGCTTGAACTCCCACTGGCAGGCGATTTCATCCTTGCTCTGTCGAGGAGGCCGCTTTAAGGGCGTTACTTCTATTTTAGGATTTACAGCATGAGCCGTCTCTGGATACCCCACCTCCGTCTCCAGTTGCTGACATGCAAATCTAATTCCCTCGATGTCTCCGTGTCTCTCAAAATACTCTAGTGAGCTGCAACGCTTAACAGTTAGTATGCCGTGGTTCTTGCCCCTCATTTCGCAGTCTAGGTCCATTATTCCTGCAGTGCCAGGGGCACACTGCAGAACCTTCAAAAGGGCAGCGATGTCATCTCCCTGGATATTCATTGCTCCCATAGTCCTAAGAACCTCAGTCGACGTAGCTCTTCTCCAAACCTCCATTTCTAAATCACGAGCAATGTGCCCGCCGAATTTCTCCTTGACTACGGAATTCCAGACCGCGTCTATTCCTAGATACTGCCTGGCTGTTGCATAAAGAAGGCGCAACAGCGTATCTTTGGAGAAATCCTCAAGTCTTATGTCCCCTCTGAACTCGCCGCTGTAGTCTTTCAACTCTTTCATTTGGTTAGCCTCCTTCTTGGCCTAATAGTAGGCTTGATCATCTCTTCTCTCGTCAGACTTCACAAAAGGCCCATTTTCGCAGCAGAGTAGCATCGCAAACCCAGAGCAGTCGTAACGCCTATCGGCTACTAAGTATCAGCCCTTAGTTAGTCAGGGATGACTATGCTACTTGCTGGCAGCCAGCTAAGGCAAGAATAATGGCGCGACTGAAGTATGTCAAGCTTATGGCCCAAACAATTGTCTCAGAATTGGCGGCTAGATTTGATTAATAGGCTGCTTCCAGATACTGCAGTGAGATTCTGACTATTTAGGAGCTTGATAACTGATGCTGAAGCTTGTTTGCTTCAACGTCGAAGAACAACCAGAGGTAAAGCCATGCTCCCTCAATCTCCCGTCCTGCCTGCATTGCTGTCTCCTGTTATGCTCTTTAATGGTCACTCTACCACACTGGGGACAGGTGGCCTCACCCTGACGATAGATTACTGTGACCTCAAAACGGTTCTCCATTTCCTTAGGGTTCTCAATTCCCTTTTGCCATAGTATCCTGAGCTGTGGGAATGCTAATGCTACTGCGATACAATCATCCCACGTTTGTTTGTGCCTCCTTAGCTTTGAGTTTCTCTAACCCAAAAGGCTACAGAGGTCAGCGGGTGTTTTCGACTACCTACCTTCGCACAAAACAGTGTAGAACCGACGAGTACAAGCTATTGACTTCCTATGAGAGCTGTGATAGCCTTGTGGCAAGCGTAGGTAGTATCGCTATCGGATCGAGAGGATAAGGAGAGCTAAGATGAAAATCTGTATAGTTAATGTCTCTGAGTGGGTGGAAGGTTTCCACGATGTTTGGTTTGGCCAAATGAAAGAGAGTTTCCGCAAGGTGCTGCGACCAGAGACTGAAGTAGTGATTAAGTCAATAAAGTGTGGACTTAGGGGAGATAATCCTCTCGATTTCGCTAACGTCTACTTCACCCACCTAAATAAGAGGGAAGTGGTGGAGGTAATTATACAGGCAGAGAAGGAGGGATTTGACGCCGCAGTTGTAGGCTGTTTTGATGACTGGGGGGTCAACGAGTCGAAGGCAGTAGTCGACATGCCGGTTATTGGCCCCGGTGAATCAACCATGCTCTTTGCCTGTCAGTTAGGCCGTAAGTTTGCCGTAATCGTGGCTAACATGCCAGGACTGATTGCTCAAATTGAAGAGCAAATCAGGCAACACTGTTTACAGGATCGAGTAATACCCAACCCAGTGAGATTTGATGTACATGCCTTTACGGAGACCTGGGAGAAAGGGTTACAAGACCCGAAGTTTGTTGCTGACGGTGTTGTGAAGCAAGCGAGGGAGTTAGTGACTGAGGGTGCTGATGTGATAGTAGTTGGTTGTTGTGGCATAGGTCCATTCTGCAGTGTGGCTGGCTTATCTAAGGTCAAAGTTGGGGAGAGAGATATACCTATCTTGGATCCTATGATGGTAGCAATGAAGAGCGCTGAGATGGCTGTTGATCTCAAGAAAGGAATAGGCTTGCCCTTTACAAATATGGCTCTCCCGTCTGAGGAGGACTTCAGAAGGGTAAGAGCCTTGTTTGGGCTGCCGGCTTAGCCTCAGTAGAGTGACAGGCAAATTGTGACAGAGGTCAGTCTGGAGGACAGTGGAATAGAGTCAACAACCTATATGATGTATATCACAGTTGCTGTATAGTCGAAGTAGAAAGGAGGAGAAATGAACAATCGGTGGGCGAAAACGGCTGCATCCTGCTTGATGGTTTTGGCTTTAGCAGCTACACTCTGCATTAGCTGCGCTGGCGAGGGAGAAGAGGGAAAGGTAACCATCATCATAGGTAATATCACAGACATTACAGGACCCGCCGGACCAGCGACCTTGCAGGTGACCTGGGGTTTGGAGGATGCCGCCAAGTATGTCAACCAAGAAAAGCCTATCCCTGGAGTGGAACTAAAGGTAATTACCTACGATTGTAGGTACGATCCTTCAAGGGACATACCCGGCTTTGAGTGGTGTAAAGAGAGGGGGGCAAAAGTGATTTACTCCCCTATGCCGACGACTACAATGACACTAAAGAGGCTTGCGGAGTCAGACAGAATACCTATCATCACAGCAACTGCCGCCGAAGCTGCATTGGAACCTCCAGGATGGGTATTTGCATGGTTTCCTCCTGCGGCTAGTATAGGAAAGGGCCTGGTCGACTGGATTGGTGAACAGTGGACGGGTGCGGAAAAGGTCAAGATTGGCTCTGCAGGTTGGGAAGAACCTTACCATGCTGACGTTACGAGGGGGATAAGGGAATACTGCCGAGCTCACCCGGATAAGTTTGATTATGTTGGTGGTTTTTTGACTCCGATGGGCACCATGACCTGGGGTGGTGAGATAGATAAGCTGAAGGAGTGCGATTATATCTGTGTACCCTCGACTGGGATGGCAACCGCCACTTTCATTGACGAGGCTCGAGCCAAGGGTTATGCTGGAAAGCTTTTTGCTACGGATGCTATAACCGGTTTCATGGATCTAATATTGGCTAAGGTTGGATGGGAAGCTATTGATGGACTCTTAATCAGTTTTGAACAGCTATGGTGGTCTGATTCAGCCGCTTCAATGGACCTGACCAAAGAGTATCTGTATGAGTTCCATTCTAACGAGGCTGAGGATTCAATTAGGTCAGGTACAAGTTATTCTGGCGTCTTCGCTGCTGGTCTGTTCTGGTTTGAGATTGTGCGGCAAGTAGTAGAAGAGGTGGGTGCCGATAACTTCGATGGGCAAGCTTTCTATGAGAAGGCTATAGACTTCAAGATGACACTCGAGGGCTTTGAGCAAACCGGTTTTACCGAGAGCATACGGTATGCCGTTAAACACCAGAAGTTCTATGAGTGGAGCGCCGCGGCTGGCAACGTCGTAGCAGTCAGTGATTGGCGACCTATCATACAGTAAGGAAGAGTGTTACCCGCAGGAAAGCTGGACGGCAAGACGGCAATTGTCAGTGGAGGAGGCCAAGGCATTGGAAGAGGAGTTGCAGTGGCACTGGCGAGGGAGGGTGCAGCAGTCGTCATAGCCGAAATAGACCCTGATACCTGTCTTCGGACTGTAGAAGAGATCAAGGCTATCGGCGGTCGTGCGCTGGCAGTGACCTGTGACGTGCGCAGTCGTGAGGAGGTGCAGGCAGCAGTGGCAGCAGCCGTGAGAGAATTTGGGACGGTTGATATTCTTGTCAACAACGCTCAGGCCATGCGCAATAACGTGCTTTTTGAGGATACGACGGATGATGATATGGCTCTGGCACTGGAGTCGGGGCTCTTGGGCACGTTCTACTTCATGCAGACCTGCTTTCCATATCTCAAGGAGCACGGTGGCAAGATCATCAACCTGGGTTCAGCTGCCGGCCTTCACGGAGCTCCGGGGTGGACTGCCTACGCCGCTGCCAAGGAGGGTATACGAGCGCTGACGCGAGTGGCAGCCCACGAGTGGGGATGCTACAAGATCAACGTAAACGCTATATGCCCGCTAGCCGATTCACCAAACATGCAGGCATGGGCTCAAGCCTCTCCGGACGCAATGACCAGCATGTTAGCGACGATACCGCTGGCCCATCTAGGTGATTGCGAAACTGACATTGGGCGTGCAGTGGTGTTCCTGGCAAGCTCAGACTCAGACTACATTACGGCTCATACCATGATGGTGGATGGCGGGCAGACCGTCTTGCGCTAATTAGAGGGCAGGCGTCCAGCAAGTCGTTACGAGGACTCACTAGCGGTTCGTGGAAGCACCCTTTGATTTACAACCTCCCAATATGGCGGTCCTCGGTCAACTTGTTGTTGAATCCTCTAAAACAGTCATTTAGGCCTACCCTCAAGATTCGCTTGACGGCACATATTGAGTATTTCCCGTACCATCTTCACGAGATGGTCTCTACCCAAGGCCACCAGCTACAGGGATGATGAGTCCGCTGATGAAGGCCGACGCTTCAGAAGCATGGATACGGTGTGGGGCTCTCGGAAGACCCATCGCGAAATCTCAGCCGGGGTTGGTGGCCCGGGGATGTTTTTCATGATGCGCAAGACCGAGCCTGTATCCCTGAGATGCCAGCCCCACCTTCTCTTAGCTCTCTCTGCATCTGGCCATTTTGTCACGATTTTGGGACAAGGCTGCCCAAAGCTCAAAGTCTACGTTTTTGTCCACATCGGTTTCCATCTACACCACCCCCATGAACAATCTGATTTTCTTAGCTTGTCTTTTTGCCCCTGATAGAAGAGCGTCCACTTAACACCTACTCATTTGTTAAGGATGGGGCCATCTATGCTGGAGGCTGTTCCAGAAACTCAGTTACGCCCTGACTTAGCCTCAACTACTCTTGTTCGTGAGGGACAACTCTATTCGGTCTGAGAGCACTACTTCTGAGCAGTAGAAACAATCAGGTACGAACCCTACCCTTGACAGTTGGCAAGGAGGATGATATGGTTTGGTTCACAATTACTCGAAGGCGGCTCTCGGTTGGACCGCTATCTATGTGATGTTTTTTCGTCCAAGAAATGAGAGCCGCGATGACCAAAATGCTGCGAATGAGAACCGACGCTGGATCAGCCACTGCAAAATCATCTCCGAAAAATGCAAGTAACAGGAGTGTCAGCTATGGGTAAGTTACACGGAAAGGTGGCTTTGATCACCGGCTCTGGATCAGGGATTGGGCGAGCAACTGCCCTCCTTTTTGCTGAGGAAGGTGCTAAGGTCACCGTTGCTGATTCTGTCCCAACTGGAGGACAAGAAACCGTCAGAAAGATCAGGGAAGCTGGGAGCGAAGGCACATTTGTTGAGGTTGATGTCTCCAAAGCTGCTGATGTGGAAAGAATGGTCAAGACGACTATGGACACCTACGGGCGAATAGACGTTCTCTTCAATAATGCTGGCATTACTGGCAAGGTCGCTCCTACAGCAGAGATCACAGAGGGAGATTGGGACCTCGTCCTTGACACCAATCTTAAGGGCGCCTTTCTTGGTACAAAGTACGTCCTTCCCATAATGCTCAGGCAAGGCGGAGGTGTCATCATCAATACTTCATCCTGTCAGGGCATTGGCATAGTTGTGAATATGGGGCCCTACAATGTCTCCAAAGCAGGGATAATACATCTAACCAAAACGACGGCTTTGGAGTATGCTGCCCAAAACATTCGGGTGAATTGCATTTGCCCTGGTACTATCCACACGGCTATGTCAGAACAGTGGATTCCGATGCTTCAAACTGATTTCCTGCTTCAAGGGAGGGTAGGGCAACCCGAGGAGATCGCATGCGCGGCGCTTTATTTGGCGTCTGATGATTCCTCTTATGTCACTGGTCACGCTCTGGTGGTTGACGGCGGCTGGATCCCTGGAGCAGTGCCACTCATCAAGGCGCAGCAATAGATGCTTAACAGGAAGGGAGGGCTACGATGAACATCTGCCTAGTAAATGCTTCCCAGTGGATCGATGGTTTCCACGACGCTTGGTTCAATATGCTTCAAAACAACTTTCGCAAAGTGCTACGGCCAGATACTGAGGTCGCCATGAAGTCACTAAAGGCTGGCCTCAAGGGAGACAACGCTTTTGATTTTGCAAATGCCTACTTCAGTCTACTGAACAAGAGGGAGCTGGTGGAGGTAATCATAGAGGCAGCGAAGGAGGGATTTGACGCGGCAGTCGTGATGGTTGGTGATGACACGGGGGTCAAGGAGGCAAGAGCGGTGGTCAACATACCGGTTATCGGCCCCGGTGAAGCCAGCATGCTTCTTGCCTGTCAGTTGGGCCGTAAGTTTGGTACAATCGTTGCTAACCTGCCAGACACAGGATTGATTGCCACGATTGAAGAACAAATCAGGCTACATGGTTTGCAGGACCGAGTGATACCCAACCCGGTCAGATATGATGTGCATGCCTTTACGGATACTTGGGAGAAAGGATTCCAGGATCCGAAGTTTGCTGCTGATGGTGTCGTCGAAGAAACCAAGTCATTGGTCGCTGACGGTGCTGACGTGGTAGTGGTTCTCTGTTGCGGCATAGGGCCGTTCTGCACTGCGGCTGGCTTATCCAAGGTCGAGATAGGTAGCAGATGCATACCTGTGCTTGACGCCACGGCTGTAGCCGCCAAGACCGCCGAAATGGCTGTTGACCTCAGGGAGGGACTTGGCTTACCGTTTACAAGCGTGCCTCTGCCAACGGAACAGGATATGCGAAGGGTTAGGCCTCTGTTTGGATTACCAACCTAGTCTTGTAAACAGTACGGCGAGGCATTGCGAAAAGGCCCTCGAGACGATATCGCTGGGGGCTAGCCGCTTAGTATCGGGCATCGTCCTATGTTCCCGTCCTTTCGGAGCCCACCGGATCCAGTTACGGCTGGCTCCCTTGTGATTACGCTGTCCCAAGTGTCCAATGATAACGCTGTGATCCCATCACGAAGTAGGAGTCTTGCTTCACAACCATCGAACACCAAAGTATAATCTTTGTGACCGACCTACTGACACGGTTTCCAGGCCACTGAAAGAGTTGCAGCTGTGGAGGTTTCGCAATGAGGATCTCAATGCTCAGCGGCAAAGATGACTACATCAAAGCCAAACTAGAGGAAGGTTCCTCCTTCAGACTCTTAAGTAGGGAACTTGGCGTTAGTTATCAAACCCTGATCAATTATGTCAATGGTTTGGACGGGCGTCGCAGAAAGAAGAGTGAAGGCGTTAGCTTTCGAAAACCTTCAACAACCAGAGATTGGGCTGAAAGACGTGGTGTTTCAATCTGTGTAGTTAGAGACCGGCTTCGGGAAGGGCGTATCAAGGGCAGGAAAGTGGGACATCGGTGGGTAATCATTGAGTAGGCGGTATTGAATTTCTATTGGATACATCTTGCACAGTGCTTACGAATCACTTGCCTATATGAACATTGTAAGATAGAAAAATGCACCACATGAGCCGAATTCAGGCTGCAAAGGGTGAGAGCATGCTCATAAAGCCCTTTGTCCAAGCGGTTAAAGGCTCGATAGACAAGACGCCCTGAGAGCCAGGTTCCCTAAAAGGACGACGCAGTAATGACAACTGAGATCATAGGCGCGAATGACCCGAAGAACAGAGACCTGAAGACGGTCAAAGCCTGCGAGAACTGCGGACGGTCGTACCACCCGAGGAACGGCTACCAGGCAACAAGCAGGTTTTGCTCCAAAGGATGCGCGAGTGAGGCAAGGCGAAGGAAGAGATTCCATCCGCTGGGCCTCCGTTGAGACAGCAGTAGCTCATAAAGCTGGAAAGTGGAAGTAAAATTCTGCATTGCACCAATCGCCAGACTGTTGACTGGCTGTCGTTTTGATTTCACGCTTTGCATTCGAATGAAAAGCGTGAAGCACGCCTTTGACAACGACTATTGGAGCATGCCATCCAGGAGTCAGTCAACGAGGTGAGAAAGGGATAACAAGACCAATTCGAAATCTTAGCTAGCGACACCCTAATCTTAGATTAGGGTGTCGCTGTCTTATATTCAAAGCGACTACCTGATTGCGATTTCGACTACCTAACTTGGTACGAAGTGAAAATGTGGTTAATTTATCAGGAATTACTTCAAAAATAATCCGAAGTTTTGCCGTTAATTGACATCAAAAAAGGCCAGCAGTTTCAACGGAAGACGAAACTGCTGGTCCTACAGGTTGTGCTAATTCTTCAGCTAGATACTATGCATTGTGGAAAGCCAGCGGTCGGATTCGAACCGACGACCGGCGGTTTACGAACTGCCTTTTTGAAATTGAAGGCAGAATTGGCTTAGAGGAGATGGTAGGCTATGAAAATCGACTAGCAGTTTGACATGTCAAGTTGGGGTTAGCTTTGGTTCAATCTCAGGTCAAGGTTTCTTGACCAGAAGAGGAGGAGCAACCTAAGATGTTCAAAAAGATCCCCAACTGGCATCAAATGGACAAGGGCGCCATCTCTCTTGAGACTTTGGTTAAGGAATACATCACTACATGCCGCCTCGAGGGTAAGTCCCCCCAGACGATCCGGGGCTATCGCGAGAAGCTAGGTCGTTTTGTACGCACCGTTGGAGGGACGCTGGCAGATTTCAACCTTCCCACAGTAAGAGCCTACGTAGGGTTACTTCAGGAGTCTAGGAAGTATGAAGGTCACCCACGCCACTCGGTCAGAGAGGAACCAGTCTCAATGATGACAGTGCGCAATCATGTGAGGGTGCTGACAGCCTTCGCCTCATGGCTTGAGCGTGAGGAGTACACCAAGACCAATATGCTGGCCAAACTGCGCCCTCCCAAGGCCCCCAGAAAAGTGATGCAAACGCTGACACCGGAGGAGATCGCCCGCATTCTAGCCTGTTTCAATACCAATACGGCCACTGGCTGCAGGAATGCGGCCATCATGTGTCTACTGCTCGATACCGGTCTCCGTTGCGGCGAGCTTCTTCAGTTCAAGCGTGCTGATCTTCACCTTGAGGATGGCTGGCTGAAGGTCATGGGCAAGGGGCAGAAGGAGAGAATCGTACCCTTTGGTAACAGATGTGCCCGGCTGATGCAGCGCTACATTAACCATTTCCGTCCCGACAGCAATGGAACGGACGTTGTGTTCTTAAACATAGTTGGTGAGCCTCTGACAGAGACGGCCATTTCGTCCCTATTCCATCGGATCTCAATGAAAGCCAACATCCCCAGGCTTCACATACATCTGTGTCGCCATACTTTTGCCACGAACTACCTTATTGGCGGCGGGGACAGCCTGACTCTGCAGAGGATCTTGGGGCATGAAACGCTTGAAATGACGCGGCGGTATGTCGATCAAGTGGCCTCGCAGGTAACAGTTTTGAGGACGCGGCACTCACCTGTGGATAAGTTATTCGGCCGGAATGCACAACGTGGGACGGGCTGGCCTTAGGTGTACTGAGCCAGGGCTTCAAGTTTGATGACAACGACGAGATTGGCCAAGCTACTGTGGACTGGCAGTAGCGGCAGGATAGAGCAGCAGTAGCCCAGCCGAGCGGATTTGCAGGCAACATGATTAAAAGTAATGCTGCCAAATTTCCGATTTTCAGGGTGTTCTTGTAGCTGAAATCGGCCCAAAATCCCTTCAATTTTTAATGAATCAGGTTGACAACCCGTTCAAAAAGGCTTGAGGCCCTAAATCAGGGCCTCAACTCATATTGTACCACAGACTACAAAATCCTGGCAATATTTTGTATCAGTACACCCTAATCGATCCCTTTGAAATCACTCTCTAGTGGCTGAGTGATTTTGGGAGATTCCGACAGGGTACCCCCGTACACAGCATGTCCAAGGAGTCCAAGAAATGATCAGAGACTAATCAAATTCGTCCTTGGGGGTATTGACAAATTGACAAAAGTGTGGTATGGTATACGGTAAGCGGTTGCCAGCTACCGTACGCAAAGGGAAAATGAAATGCAGACTGTAACTTCTAAGACAATCAGCAGCGGTTTGGCGTCACTAGATGTACTCCTGCAAGGACTGCGCCTGGGTGACAACGTTGTCTGGCAGGTTGACCACCTTGAGGATTATCCATACTTTGCGCAAGCCTTTTCTGATGAAGCGATCGGCAGCGGTTTTGATTGCGTTTACCTCCACTTTGGTCCCAACCCAGCAATTCTCAAGCCGCAATCTGGACTCACAATCATCGAGATTGCCCCTAGTCTCGGGTTTGACTATTTCAGTAGCGAAGTGCACCGAATAATTGAGGAGCGCGGCAGAAGAGTCTGTTACATCTTTGATAATCTTTCCACTCTAGTTAATGAGTGGGCTACTGATGAGTTGCTGTCTAACTTCTTCCAAGTCACCTGTCCCTACCTCTTTGAACTTGATGCAGTGGCTTATTTTGCTCTCAGGCGTGGGCAGCACGGGCATAGTGCCGTTGCCCGCATACGCAATATTACTCAGATACTGGTTGATGTTTACCATGTCAGCGGCAATACCTACATTCAACCATTGAAGGTTCGGGATCGCTATTCTCCACAGATGTTTTTGCCTCACCGGGTTACCGATAACAGCTGGGAGCCTGTCTTTCGCAGTGGCGATGCAGCAAGGATACTCACAAGCGCTACCAGACGGCCTATTAATATTAGCTCTGAATCCATTGCACCCTGGGATACTGTCTATCGAAAGCTGATGCAGCATCAGGAAACCCATGCGGATTTGCTGGGGACGACTCACGAAACTATGGCTCTAAAGGAAGCACTTTCACGAATGATGATTGGCAATCATAAAAAGTTGAATGAGTTATCCGACAGGTACCTAACCCTGGATGACTTGCTACAAGTGCGAGACCGTCTTATTGGTTCCGGGCGCATCGGCGGTAAAGCAGCTGGGATGCTACTGGCGAGGCGTGTTATGGTTGCACACGAAGGCAAGACTGACTTTAACCAGGTGCTGGAAGAACACGATTCGTTCTACATAGGCTCAGATGTATTCTTTACCTTCCTGGTGAATAATGACTTGTTCCAAGTCAGGCTCCAACTATCGAAAACAGATAATCTCACCTGGGACGATTTCGCCAAAGTGGAGCAGCAGTTTCTTGCAGGCCAGTTCCCCGAGGAAATAATGGAGCAGTTTCGCAACATGATCGACTACTATGGACAGGCACCTATTATTGTCCGCTCCTCAAGCCTTCTTGAGGACGGCTTCACGGATGCCTTTGCCGGAAAGTACCGCAGCGAGTTCTGCGCCAACCAGGGCAGCCCTGAAGACCGGTTGGAGGCATTCTTGAGAGCCGTCAAGCTGGTCTATGCCAGCGCCCTGAACCCTGATGCACTTTCATATCGCCACAGGCGCGGTCTTGGCGAAGGGGATGAACAGATGGCAATCTTGGTGCAACGTGTCTCTGGTATGCCCTACAAGCAATACTTCTTCCCCACCCTAGCTGGAGTGGCCTTCTCGCGGAACCTCTATGCTTGGACAAACCGCATCGACCCAAACAGAGGGATGATACGAATAGTGTTTGGTCTAGGCACTCGCGCTGTTAACCGCGTCAGTGGCGACTACCCCAGAATGATTGCGGTCAGCCACCCCAATCTCAGGCCGGAGATTGGGGTGGAAATAGCCAAGTATGCACAGCACATGGTAGACGTTCTTAACCTCGAAGCAAATACCTTTGAGATTAAGCCTTTCGTTGAAGTAATTAGGGGGAACCACTACCCTTCTCTTCAATTGCTGACCTCCGAAATAGCCGACGGTTACCTGCGTGACTGGTTCACCACCTCGCTGGATGGTTCGGAAAAGAACTTGGTCTTGACCTTTAACAATCTGATAAATCGAACCAAACTGGTCAACATAATTGGAGAGATGTTAACGAAGCTGGAGAGAGCCTGGGGCCAGCCGATAGACATTGAATTTACAGCATATGTTGACAGTGAGAATAATGTAACAGTCAACCTGCTACAATGCCGCTCGTTACGCGTGCCCAGGTCAGCGGGTGCTGAGGTAAGTATCCCCGAAGACCTCCCTAAAGAACAAGTACTGTTTCGCTCCAGCCGGGCCATAAATGCTGGCGTGGTCAGCGATATTCGATACATCATTTATATCGACCCCAGAAAGTATACCGAAATAGCCACAATTAACGTTAAGAGGACCCTGGGACGAGTGATGGGTAAGCTAAATGACCTTTTACGTCACAAGGAGGGCAAGATCATGGCGATGGGGCCGGGCCGCTGGGGCAGTAACAACATTGAGCTTGGCGTGAATGTGAGCTATTCGGATATTGATGACACAGCAGTTCTCGTAGAGGTTGCCCGCAAACAGGCCGGCTACGAACCAGAAGTCTCCTACGGAACTCACTTCTTCCAAGACCTAGTAGAGGCGGAGATGCTTTATCTTCCCGTTTATCCTGATGATGAGGCTACTGATTTTAACACCGAGTTCTTTGACCGCTCACCCAATATACTGAAGGATCTACTGCCAGAACTGAGCAGCCTTGAGGAGGTGGTGCATGTGATTGACGTGCCAGCGACCACGGCTGGCGCTTCAGCGAAGGTTATTGCTGACCCCCAGACTCGCAGCGCAGTTTGCTTCTTGGATAGGAGCAGACAGTAGGGAATACTATCTCAAACAGAGGAGGACAGAAGATGAACTTGCAGAGACCAAATGCAAATGATGCTACCAAGACCGCCAATCGTTCTAGGAGTGTGGTGCCGATGAGCGGCCTCTGTACTCGGTGCGTTGACGGCTGCACCGGAAATTGTGAAGTATTCAAGGCAACCTTCCGCGGCCGGGAGGTAATCTATCCCGGACCCTTTGGTGAAGTTACTGCCGGTGGCGACAAGGACTACCCTATTGATTACTCACACCTTAATATCCAAGGGTATGCTCTAGGAGCCAGGGGTTTGCCAGACGGCATTATTGGTGACCCGGATACAGCTACCTTCCCAGAGGTAAACACTGAGACTGAATATGGCTGGAATAGAAAAGTCAGGATGAGATTGCCGATATTCACTGGGGCGCTGGGGTCTACTGAGATAGCTCAGAAGAACTGGGAGCATTTTGCCGTCGGCGCTGCCATTAGTGGAATTACCCTCGTTTGCGGCGAAAATGTCTGCGGTGTTGATCCGCAGCTTGAACTCGATAGACACGGCAAAATTATTTGTGCACCAGACATGGATCGTCGAATCGAAACCTACTGTCGCTACCACCGTGGTTACGGCGAAATCCTAGTACAGATGAATGTTGAAGATACCAGACTAGGCGTTGCTGAGTATATCAGCCAGAAGCATGGGCTGGACACTATTGAGCTGAAGTGGGGTCAAGGGGCTAAATGTATCGGCGGAGAGATAAAGGTTAACAGCCTGGAACGGGCTTTGGAACTTCAGAGGCGTGGGTATATTGTCACCCCCGACCCCTCACACCCTGTCAGCCAGGCAGCCTTCAGAGACGGCTCGTTAAGGGAATTTGAGCGGCACAGTCGCCTCGGCTTCATCGGTGAGGAAGATTTTTACGCCGAGGTTCAACGGTTGCGGAATTTGGGCTTTAAACGCATAACCTTAAAGACAGGTGCCTACAGTCTGCGCGAGCTGGCAATGGCGATCAAGTGGGGCTCAGAAACCGAAATTGACTTGCTGACCATAGACGGTGCCCCCGGCGGCACCGGGATGAGTCCCTGGCGCATGATGGAGGAATGGGGTATGCCCAGTCTCTATCTGCACTCTGCGGCCTATGAATTCTCTCAGAGGCTGGCCAACAAGGGGGAGCGAGTGCCCGATATTGCCTTTGGCGGTGGCTTTAGCAGCGAGGATGGCGTTTTCAAGGCGCTGTCTCTGGGCGCACCCTTCACTAAAGCGGTATGCATGGGGCGGGCGCTAATGATCCCGGGCATGGTAGGCAAAAACATTGCGCAGTGGCTTAATGCCGGCAAGTTACCCAATACCGTGAGTCAGTTTGGCTCAACCCCTGAGGAGATATTCGTCTGCTATGAGGAGGTCAAGGACTTAGTCGGTGCCGATGAAATGAAGAATATCCCACTGGGTGCGCTGGGAATATACAGCTACTGTGAAAAGATAAGGGTAGGATTACAGCAACTAATGGCTGGCGCTAGGTGCTTTAGTATACCGGCAATCAGCCGCCGCGAATTGATGTCTCTGACCGAGGAATGTGCCAAGGTCACCGGTATCCCTTACCTGATGAATGCTTACCGAGAAGAGGCAATGGATATTCTCGATGGTCTTCACAATGGTTTTGGTGATAGTCACGCTCTTAGTTCACCTGCTAGTCAGCTGAGTACTTCTCGCAGGTTCAGGAGCTACGAATGATTGTCGCACCAAATATTATAGGCAACCATTGTAGGCTGACGAGTCATGTTATCAGGAGAAGGTATCGGGGATGAAAAAAGTCTATGTGAAGGAAGAGGTCTGCATCGGCTGTCACCTCTGTGAGGTGTATTGCCAACTGCAACATGCGCAATCGAAAGATTTAGTCAAGGCATTCAAAAGGGAATCGCCGCGTCCTTTGCCAAGACTCCGGGTGGAGGAAAAGGGGGCCGTATCCTTCCCAGTGTGGTGTCAGCAGTGTGATGAATCTCCATGTGTTTATGCCTGTCTTACTGGTGCTATTACCCGTAATCGTATGACGGGGGTGATTACAGTGGACGAGGAAAGGTGCGTCGGTTGTTGG
>Ga0209636_10003979_pt1 | contig 15106 bp, 17 predicted proteins | sample DeeMarSWOR152_54_FD_187464 | JGI IMG/M metagenome (GOLD analysis project Ga0209636, IMG submission 187464) | Marine sediment microbial communities from White Oak River estuary, North Carolina - WOR-1-52-54 (SPAdes) (version 2) | ecosystem: Environmental > Aquatic > Marine > Intertidal zone >...
TCAAACTTATATTACTGGCTGCTGCTACCCTCATTACCTCCTCAGCGATTTGCTTCACCGGCCTTATCGGTTTCGTCGGCATACTCATCCCCCATGCAGTGAGGCTTATCTGGGGGCCAGACTACCGGTTTTTGCTCCCTCTATCCACGCTGGTTGGTGCTATATTCCTCATCCTGGCCGACACTTTAGCCCGTACCATAATTCCTCCTACGGAGATTCCGGTAGGAATAATTACTGCTCTCTGTGGAGCACCTTTCTTTCTTTATCTATTGCGGAGAAGAAAGGGGCTCGCTTTCTTCTAAAAGGATAAGACACCATGATTGAGCTGGATAATGTCAGCCTGGGCTATAACCATCGAGCCATCTTGCATAATGTAAGTATGAAGGCCGGACCCGGCCAAATACTGGGGCTGGTTGGCCCCAATGGCTCGGGGAAGTCAACACTAATCAAGGGAATGACCCGGGTGATTGACCTATTTTCCGGGCGCATCTTAATTGACGGTCGCGATATAAGAACTATTAAGCGCGATGAACTAGCTCGCCTTGTTGCCACGGTGCCGCAAAGCCCTGCCCTGCCCGGAGCTTTCACTGCTTTTGAGGTGGTGCTTATGGGACGAACGCCTCACCTCGGGCTTCTTCGCTACGAGGGAGGAAAGGACCTGGCCATCGCCTGGCAAGCCATGGAGGCAACGCATACCCAATCCTTCGCTGAGCGCAGAGTAAGCGAGCTCTCAGGAGGAGAGAGACAGCGGCTTATTATCGCTCGGGCACTAACCCAGCAGCCAAGGGCGATGCTCCTTGACGAGCCAACTGCCAATCTGGATATAAACCATCAAGTCGAGATTCTCAACCTGGTCAAGAGCCTTTGCCTGGAGCAAAGTTTGACCGTCATTATCGCTTTACACGATTTGAACTTAGCTGCTCAATACTGCGATTGGATGGTCATGCTAAATGGAGGGAAAGTTTACGCTGAAGGCACGCCACCCGACATACTCACAGCGCCGAATATCAAGAAGGTTTACGGAGCCGAAGTATGTGTTTACCCTCACCCTATTAATAAGTTGCCTACCACCCTTATCACGGCAGGCGGGAGTCATGAACCGCGCTGATATAATTCCTCTCCCCAACCCCTCGCCAAGGAAAGACAAAAGATAGATTAAAGAAATGGCTTCGAGGCTTGAGGAGCACAAGAGGTCTACTTCATGGTTTCTGGCATCTCCGTGAAGATAAAAGGGCAATTTTTGTAGCTATCTCAAGGGTGAAGTCCTTTTGTCCACAAATCCAGCTTTAGAAAAACAGCTTAATAAATCCTAAAAATCTCTGTTTCCAGACGGCCCTGTGGGTGCGCCCGATCTTCACTTTGCGCTTTTCATACTCAACTAAATACCATCTATAGGTATCTATCCATACATCGGCGGTAGTCTTCTTGGGGCTCCAGCCAAGCTTTCTTTGAAGCTTGTCCACTGAAACATAGTGGTCTTTGCCCGCCGTTTCATACACCCATCTATACAAGGGTGAAAGATGCAAATGCTCCAATGCTCGTAGAGCGGGAATTACTAACCAGAAAGGAATCGGGATAACACTCTTCCCGAAACCTGCATAATCTAATAAGGCCTGTAGATCAGCTTTCATGGTTCTAAATTCCGTGGCGCCTACGTTGAAAGTATCGTTAGCCTTGTTTCTTGGCGCAGTGGCAACCAGATAAATAGCCTCCACCAAGTCGTCGATATGTAAAAGCTGGTATCTGTTGTTCCCGTTACCGACTATGGGGATATTCTTCCCATCTTGCACCCAATCACACAGAATCTGAAACACGCCAAGCCTCATTGGCCCGGCAAATGTCTTGGGCCTCAATATGGGCACACACATTCCCCTTTCCCTAAATTCCCAGCATACTTTTTCTGCCTCTATCTTGTTTTCCCCATATGGGCCAACACCTTTCAGAGGATATTTCTCATCCACTGGATATTCTTTGGGAATTCCGTAAACCGCCGTAGAGGAGATAAAGACCACCCTTTCCACTGCCAAATCATAGGCTGTTTGCAGGACATTCTTCGTCCCATTAACGTTTACTGAGAAAATCTCCTTTTTTGACCAGAGAGGCAAAGCAGCAGCACCATGAATGACTACATCTACTCCACGCATAGCCTCTTCTAGCAGTTGCCTATCACGAACATCGCCCTCGAAAAAGGCAACCCCATCACTGATGTCAGGATAGTCGAAAGCTGCGATATCTATGCCCCTGACCGCTTTGCCCTGGGTTCCAAGCCATTTGCACACGTGGTAACCTAGGAATCCTGATGCACCGGTAACCAAGAATGTTCTGAGTTCCATATCATTAGATCAAAAATGGGCGTGAAGCCTGCTAGAACCGTCAAAACTTCGGTAAGAAATCCCCCCCCATGCGATACATAGCCAACAAGCTAGTGAGTATCATAGAGGCTAGAGCCAGAGATGTCAATGAAGAGAGACATCTGCCCTGGCCATTCCTGACAGGAAATATTCTTTGTTGTATCGAAAAAGTATGCAGGCAGGGTAAAATAGAGTCCACGAAAGATTAAGGTTTAGAACCGTTTTGTTATCTTTAGGTAGAAGCTTCTGGTACTCTGCGAGATGCATTAAGTGAGCATAGTCTTCGATGACACTTTCGGGAGACGTTCTTAAGACTGCTACTTTCGGTGCCACTTCCTACCTCATTTCGCCGGAATTTCAATTATTGTCCATTCAGAATTAGCTAAAACAACTTCTCCTTCATCCCTATAGAAATTGGCCAGTTCACTCTCTGACTCATCAGCCGAGATTCTAAAAATTAGGTATCTTGTCTCACTGGCTATTAGTGCATCATACCAGTCTTGCCGTTTTTCTTTTATCGAAGAGTACTGGTTGTATAGCCTTTCCGAACTCACAGGGTCTTGACTGTAATAGGTCCCATGTCGGGGACCCACAAAACTTCTGAATTCGACAAAGGGAGTTAGTCGCCTCAGGCTACCTCCCAACGCGAACATTCTCGTATCTTCATGGCTGGGAATTGACTCTATAAAGTTAACAACCTCTCGTGTTTCCTGCGGTATTTGACTTGTGAAAGGCTTCGCTGTGTGCGAAACTGTCACAAGAAGAGCGATTGCGGACATCGTAGCAACGACAGGTAGTATCCACCTTACGAGGTTTCTCGGCATAAAGACGACGTACATCTTATATGCGAAGATCAAGAGCAGGATGTAGGCAATAAACTGTACCCTTCTTACGTGGGCACCCTTGCAGAAGAGGAAGATGGGTATCGAAAGCAAAATTAGTAGCACCGCCGAGATAAATAGTACTCTGGCGAGAGTGGTGTTGCCATTGCCTTTAGCCCTCACCTTAAAGTATGAGATCGCGGAGCCAGCCAGAAGCGCTAAATTGAAGGGCATGATAAGCAGGTAGAAATGCAAGGAGTTCAAAGAAAGTGGTGTGAGTTTGCTTGCGAATTGCTGATTGCCCTTCAGGAAAAACGTGTCCAGCCAAGCCCGCATAAAATTCAAATCCATTGCCCTTATTGGTTCCGCTTTTTCCCCATAGTCAGGCAAAACGTCTTGAATGGAATAAAGGTGCCAAATGGTGAATAGAAAAGGTATCATGAAGAGTACGGGTGCTAGTAAAATCTCCTTACTGAACTGCTTGCTTCTAATGAAGTAGAAAGCAAGGCCAAGAGCGAAAGCGCCAAGGGGCAAAATGTTGTACCACCAGATGTTTACAGCTATGCCCCCCAGTATAGAGCCAAGCGCTAATTGCCTTACCTTTCTATTCTCCGCATAGCTGTAAAGGCATGCAAGGCTTGGGAGTAAAAAGATAAGGGAGAAATTTGAGGGGTTCTGAAGCAATATGTACCGACCGGTAGGCGCATAGAAGATCAAAGCAAGTGATAGTGTTCCCACATATGCAAGCTTGTTGTCCTTCAGCACAACCTTTGCCAGAAGGAAAAAGCCAAGAAACAAACCCAGGAAGTTAACTAAACCTATCAGCTGCATCATCTCGAATGCGTTGAACTGGAGAACACGATTCAGGGAACCAAATACGACATGGAACAAAGGATGATATATAGTTTGTGTACCTGAAAAGGGGTCAAGGAAATACTCTCCATGCATTGCTCTTAGTATTTTGCTCGAGTGATAGGATATGTCCGGAGAGTAAAAGAGAAAAGGAGGCTTGGTTAGAAGGAGAATAGTCGCCATAGCAAGTAGAGTCAGCAATAATATGAGATAGGCGTGTTGGTTGAATTTATGACCGATCTTCCTTAACGGATGAATGACCTTTGATGCACCGAAAAGAAGGGCAAATATCCCCATACAAACCAGTGAGGCCCTAAGAAAGTTTACATATTGCCCTGTCAGCATGGGAAGGTAACGTGCCACAAAGCTGGGAGTTATTAAGAACCCAGCTGTTATAAGCAATGCTCCTATCCCCAGACCGAGAGGACCAATAGCCTTTGAAAATTTGGATCCCAATCTCAGTCACCTCATCGCGTTTCGCCTTTTTCAAAGTAAATTCTTCTAGTCACCAAGAATGTGGCTAGCCCCACTATACCCCCGAACTAAAGTGTGCAAAACCAAATCATTATTGTAGCATCGGCCGCGATTCCTTTCGAGATTTCCCTCTGGCCATTCTAAAAGGAGATTTCCTCCAAGGAAATATTCTCCATTGTATCAAATCTAAAAGGAGATTTCCTCCAAGGAAATATTCTCCATTGTATCAAAATAATATATAATAATATATGATTATTGAGGGCTTTACTCAGCCCAGGGGTACTGCTCGCTGAATGATTCAGGAAAAGGCAAAGTGGTGGCTGGGCATGCATGACTACGAATGACCCCGAGTGAATGAGGGAAGTTAAATATCTCCTAAATGCAGCACGTCCCGAGGAATGGTACAAGAATATCTTGCTCTTTGTTGCCATAACCTTTTCGGCCAATATCTCGAATGTTTCAATGTGGCTAACGGTAATCCTAGCCTTTGTTTTCTTCTGCATGCTCTCCGGAGGCGAGTACATCATTAATGATGTATTAGATAGACAAAGAGATAGAGCACACCCAGTCAAATGTAAAAGACCTATCGCCTCTGGAGAATTAAGTGTATCACACGCACTGGTGGTGGCAATATTGTTAATCGTGCTTGCTTTGCTCGGAGCCTATCTAGCGGTGAGCATCAGATTTTTAATCATTTCAGCTTCATATGTAGTTTTGGTCCTCCTCTATTCCTTCATACTTAAACACCTGGTCATTATAGACGTCCTTACAATCTCCGCTGGCTTTGTTATCCGTGCTGTGGCCGGAGCTTTAGCCATCAACGTATCCGTATCAACCTGGCTTATCGTTTGTGTGTTTCTGCTGGCTCTATTTTTAGCTCTCGCAAAGAGGAGGCAGGAATTAGTTATTCTGAGCGAAGAAGCAGAAGAGCATCGCAAAATACTGCAGAGTTATTCAACAGAGATGCTTGACCAGATGATAGTTATTGATTTGGGCGCACTGATCATATCCTATTCCTTGTATACTGGTCTCGCCGGTAACAATTACATGATGCTCACGATTCCGTTTGCGATTTATGGTCTTTTCAGATATTTGTTTCTGATTCACGCAAAGAATTTCGGGGAGAAGACGGAAATGATATTCAAGGATAAGGGAATCCGGATTTGCCTGCTTTTGTGGATCCTTCTGGTGCTTTTGATTCTTTACGATGTTCCGAGCACGGTGATTATGCTCTTGGGAGGAGTCTAAATGAAATACGATTTACATATTCATTCAAAGTATTCTGATGATGGTGCCCTTGAGCCACAGGAAATTGTAAGGATTGCTAAGGGAAAAGGACTTGATGGTATTGCCATAACCGACCATAACACAATAAAGGGTGGTGAGGAAGCCAAAAAATATGAGACTGAGGATTTCAAAGTTATTATAGGCGCTGAAATAATGACCGAGAAAGGCGAAATAACGGGGCTTTTCCTTTCCCAAGAAATTGAGTCAAGACGGTTCCAAGACGTTATCGCCGAGATTAAAGCACAGGGGGGTATGGCTATTGTGCCGCATCCATTCGATAGGTTAAGGCACTCGGCATTTCATATAACCAGTGAATATGTCAGTCTCATAGATGCCATAGAGGGCTTTAATTCCAGGTCTATTTTCACCGAAGATAATAAAAAGGCGGTTGAATTTGCTGCTCAGTATAATCTGCCACTCCTGGGAGGAAGCGATGCCCACTACGCCAATGAGATAGGTCTTGGTGGGATAATTACTTATTCGGATGACCTTAGGGAAGCTATTATGCATAACCACTTAAGGTTATTTGGAGAGCGCTCATCAATTATGAATCATGTCAGAACAAAGCTCCGAAAATGGTGGAGAAAAGTCGCTAAGTAGATTCAGGAAAAGACTGGTAATCTCCATTGTAGTTGGCTTAGGTATCTTCGTTGCCCTTTCTATCTATGCCGATGTTGGGGAAGTTACCCAAGCCTTTGCCAAATTCAGATGGGGCTACCTTCCCTTGATTCTAGCTCTCACCTTCTTAAATTACCTCTTAAGATTTTACAAGTGGCATTACTACTTGGGGTGTATTGGTGTCAAGATAAAGGGCATAGACAGCCTAACCATATTCCTAAGTGGGCTTACCATGTCCGTGACCCCAGCCAAACTGGGTGAGATATTCAAATCTTACCTTCTGAAAAGGCTAAAAGGCACCGAGATCAGCCGCTCAATCCCCGTTGTCTTCGCTGAAAGGGCTACTGATATGCTTGGTTTGCTGATACTCGCCGCGATCTCTTTCTCAACTTTTCAATACGGGCTATGGGTGTTGATCATCGTTCTAGCTGTCCTGTTGACGCTAATTGCTATCTTACAGTCAAGACGAATATGCGTTAGGCTGCTTAAGACCTTCAAGTCGGTGCCGCTTATCAACAAACTGTCAGACAGCCTTATTATCGCCTACGAAAGCGCCTACACGCTTTTCCGACTGAAAACTCTGCTGGTAGCCGTGTCAATAAGCGTGCTTTGCTGGGGATTCGAGTGTGTAGCCATGTATTTTGTTCTGGTAGGTTTCGACACCGGTGCATCCGTGCTGCTCTCAACTTTTGTGTTTTCCTTCTCCTCTTTAGCCGGGGCTGTATCTATGATTCCCGGTGGGCTGGGGATAGCTGAGGGTAGCTTTGCCGGACTATTGATATTGTCCGGAACTTCCAAGGGTATCGCAGCAAGCGCCACTGTGATTATCAGATTTTGCACACTATGGTTTGGGGTCATAGTGGGGTTGATTGCTATGCTTGTGATTAAGGATAAAATAACTGGAGATAGTAGGTGAAAATGAGGAAGTGGTTATAATCCACACAAGAACGAGTTAAGATGCTTTTCGCTGAAGCAGATAATAAGATGCTAGAAGATGTAAACTTGAATACCCTAAAGCGTCAACTCGATGCTTTCGCAAGGTATAATATGGGGAAGATGTTGTTACTTTACTTCGAAAGGGTTTAAAGGATGTCAATTATAAACAAAATCTTTTCAAGGCGGCATCTGCTACTTGGACTGGAGTGGTATTCACTCTCTTGGTGCCGACTATCACTCACACCCTTTTCTCACAACTTGGATTCAATCCGACAGATTAGGGCTTTATACTTGCGATGGGTATGCGAGCTTCATAACATTGGGCGGGAGAAGCCACAGGTTGGGCAGTGGTATGTGCCCATTGCCGCCCCACAGCAGGGACAGCCGATTTCATCATTCCCAGCCTTAGGAATTTTCCCCACGACTTGATTATAGATACGCCAGTAAAAGAAGTGCTCTTTGTTTATGAACTTTATGTCAACTTCCTTTCTTGCCGATTGGAATTCTTCGTCTGTGACCCTACTATTTATTATTTCGTGTAGTTTGCTGGAGCCTGAGCCATATTCTATGGGCTCCTTTTTCCGCCACACTATCTCCGCCGGAATCAAATCCTCAAAGCTCTTTCTCAGGATATACTTCCCCACACCGTCTTTGACCTTGAGCTCCGTGCTTATTGCCAGGGCAAAGCGAACAAAGTCCTCATCAAGGAAGGGCTGCCTTACTTCAACGCCCAAGGCCCTGCCGAGATAGCCGGCTGAGAAGTGCCAGTTTTGTGAAAGTCTTCTTATATATCTTCCCAGGTCTTTAGGAGGAAGCTCCTCCATATAAGAATAGCCGGCGAAGAGCTCATCGGCGCCATCGCCCGTAATAACAGAACTAATTCTATTTTCCCTAGCAAGTTTAAGGGCAAAATATATGGAAAGGTCATTGGGCAGGGCGAGGTCAAAGGTTCTCAGTATTCTGATAACTTCAGGAAGAGTAGCAAGCGCCTCTTCCGTAGTGAACTCCATTTTCCTGTGCTGTATTCCCAGAAGCTCGGAAATCTTCTCTGAATAACTCAGGTCAGATGCCGGGGAGTCTTTTAATGCCACTGTGAAGCCCACATTTGGCATGGCGACAAAAGCCAAAATGCTGGTATCGAGCCCTCCTGATAGGAGTATGCCCTCGGCTCTGCTCTTCTCTACAGCCTCCTTAAGCTTACTCCGTAACTGCTCGCAAGGGTCCATATCGATGGGTCCTTTTGCACCTATAATAACATTTCCCCACCTCTCAGATTTTTGACCTTTAAAAGCGGTACGTTTGTACTCTTGACGTAGCCTTTGTGTCATGCTAAACTATATTTGTTAGGCAAGGAGAGTCGATGCCTAGCAAGGAGGTGGGGCATGACACGGAGAGAAGCCTGGTTATGCCGATGGGTGTTTCCCGATCGGAGCTCCCCAGCAACGTAAGGGGTGACGTGGCTTCGATAGGTAAGGTGCGTTGCTGGAGAGCAATTGGAAGCCCCGAGCTCTTCGTCTGTAAGGCAAGGCTCCCAGGAAGGGGCAACGGCAGTTCAGCCGGAAGCTGAAGTGGAAGAGTAGGGGTGATTTAAAAACTGAATAGCGATATTCAGGAGCGAGCTTCAAAATTTGGAGCTCGCTCTCTTTATTTCCTATTACGACGTTGTGGCACTCATCATCTAAATAGGCGGAAGACAAGGTTCAGGATGATAGTAAGCACAATGCTAATTATGATGCAGGTTACTATGGGGAAGAAAAACTGAAAACTCCCCTTTTGCAGAAATATGTCGCCGGGGAGTTTTCCTAAGAAAGGAATTCGCTGCCAGAAGAACAATAGCAAACCGAGGAAGGCGAGAAAAGCTCCGCCGAGAATTAGAATCTTGCCTATACCTTGCAAATCCATGCTAAGCCACTTAGTACCAATTTTAACTTATTATGCTATCTTTGGTGTAATCTAGCTTGTATAATACTGGTAAAAAACAAGAGGATGCAGGCATGATTACCTCATACAGCCGAGAGTTAATGTTAGGTATCCCTCAAGGAACCTTGATTGACATAGAGACCACCGGTCTTGATATGGGCCACGATGAGATAGTGCTTTTTGGCTACATTCAAGGGAGCCACCTTGAGATAATCTGCCGGAGTTCGAAAGAAGAAGCGCCATTTATCGTCCAGCTTGCTGAACTCGTTCCGACGCTCCCCAAGCCATTTTACGCCTACAATCTCTCCTTCGAGAAGGGATTTCTTCAAGCTAAAGGGATTGATATAGAAGGGATAGACTTATTTCAGCCCTGGAAGGAAAAGGCCGAGGCACTTTACCTCAAGTGGCCTAAGTTGGACGAGCTGTTTTCTCACGCGGAGTGCTACTTTAACGAGCCAGTGATAAGCGGCAGAGATGTCCCTTTGCTATGGCAAAGATTCCTTTACACAGATGATGATAACTATTTGCAGCAAATCATAAAGCACAACGAGTCTGACCTGCTCAGAGAGCTATACTTGCTAGTATATTATCGCGATAGCTACAGGGTTTAAGGGAGCTAGGCATTGAGAATACTGAGGGCTTTTTCTGCCCTGGCAGCTTGGATGCCGCGGGCTTTCTGCGAAGTCCGTGAAATAGCTCTACATCTCATGGTAGAATAGAAGCTAAATCGGAAAGTATTATGAAAAAGATTGGTGTCTTAACCAGCGGCGGTGATGCTCCAGGGATGAATGCCTGCATCAGGGCTATTGTCCGCTATGGGGTTAGCCGCGGGCTGGAGGTGGTGGGAATTCGCCGAGGATACCGCGGTATATTGGATGAGGACTTTATAAAGTTGGGTCGTAGGTCGGTAGCCAATATTATCCACCGTGGGGGCACTATTTTGGAAACAGCTCGCTGTGAGGAAATGAAGACCGAGGAAGGCGTAAGGAAGGCAAGTGGAATTCTGCAACGGAAAGGCATCGAAGGATTGATAACTATAGGCGGGGATGGCACCTTTCGCGGTGCAGCAGCCCTGGCCGAAGTTGGAGATGTAAAGGTGATTGGTATTCCCGGCACCATAGATAACGATGTCTATGGCACTGACAATGCTATTGGCTTCGATACCGCCATAAATACAGCTTTGGATGCCATAGACAAGATCAGAGATACTGCGGGGTCGCTACAGCGCCCCTTCTTCATCGAGGTCATGGGAAGGCACAGGGGATTTATTGCCCTGGAGGTAGGAATTGCTGGCGGAGCCGAAGATATCTTGATTCCGGAAGTAGAGACAAAAATAGAACAGCTTTGCCTTGACATAAGGCGTAGCTTCAAGAGAGGTAAGAAATCCTCTATCGTGATAGTTGCTGAAGGAGATGAGGCGGGCGGTGCGTTTTCAATTGCTCAACAAGTATGGGAGAGATTAAGGCTGGAGTACCGAATTTGTGTGCTGGGACATGTCCAAAGAGGTGGCTCACCTACAGCCAGGGATAGAGTTCTCGCCAGCAAGTTAGGAGCAGCAGCTGTAGATGCTTTGGTCAATGGCAAGTCGGGTTACATGGTGGGAGAGTTGAAGGGGGAGACAGCCTTAACTCCTCTAAGGGAAACCTGGGAGAAGAGGAAGGAATTGGATAGCAACTTGTTACGGTTGGTCAAGGTATTGGCTGGATAGGAACATGATAAAGCACCCTATCCGGCTTGGCCTTGCTTCTATCGATCTTTGTCTTGTCCTTCTCCGAGAACGCCCCCGGTTAACTTGCTGTACACCTCACGATATCTTTTTGATGTTCCCTCTATTACCTCCGGTGGCAACATAGGCGCTGGCGGTTCTTTATTCCATCCTGAAGCTGAAAGCCAATCGCGGACAAACTGCTTATCAAAGCTGGGTTGAGAGTAGCCAACCTTATATTGGCTGACATCCCAGAAGCGACTTGAGTCTGGCGTTAGTAGCTCGTCGATAAGGGCTAATCGACCATTGACGAAACCAAACTCGAATTTAGTATCGGCAATTATTATGCCCCTTGTTCTGGCGTAATCCCGAGCATAGCAGTAGATAAGGAGGCTTTTTTGTTCTAATTCCTCAAAAAGGTTTTCAATACCAAGGTCTTTTATGTCTTGATTGGTTAAAAGGCGGTCATGCTCCGTGTCGCTCTTAGTAGTGGGGGTAAAGATAGGTTGGGATAATTCCTGGCTTTCCTTCATTCCCGAGGGCAAATGGATATGGCCAACTTTTCCAGTCTCTTTATACTCCGCCCATGCCGAGCCAGATAGATAGCTCCGAACAACACATTCTACAGGTATGCGCTCGGCCTTAGTCACAAGCATAGAGCAGCCGATAAGAGAATCCGGTAACTCCCCCGGCTGGCTCGAGAGATTCTTCACTTCGTTCAGAACAACATTGTTATCAATTACCTTGATAAGATGATTGGGTAGGATATGGGCTGTTTTCGCGAACCAGAAGGCAGAAAGCTGGTTAAGAACCTTTCCTTTGTCAGGAATGCCGCAGGGCAAGACAACATCGAAGGCAGAGATGCGGTCGGTGGACACGATGAGTAGTTTATCACCTAAATCATAAACATCTCTTACCTTGCCACGGCGAAATAAAGGTAGAATTAGATTGGTTTCTAATAATACAGACATATTTAACCCAGGTTAGATGGCACGTGGGGCTAGGCTTTCTACCCCAGCTTGTTCCGCCTTTACCCCGCTTAACCCTAGCCGCTCAAAGACCTCATCTACATGTTTCAGATAATACCCATAATCAAATAGAGAGTTCAGTTCCTCTTTACTCAAATGAGCTGTTATTCGCCTGTCTGCTTTAAGCAAACTAAGAAAGTCTTTCTTTTCCTCCCAAGCCTTCATAGCGTGGTCTTGTACCATCTTATAAGCCTCTTCCCTTGTTAGACCTTTATTTATTAAGGCGAGAAGCACCCTTTGGGAAAAGATTAGCCCTTGGCTAGTCTCAATGTTACGACGCATGTTTTCCGGATAAACCTTGAGTCCTTTCATTATTGAGGTAAATATAGATAGCATATAATCCAGCGCCAGACAGGAATCAGGTAGGATAATTCGCTCTGTGGAGGAGTGGCTGATGTCACGTTCGTGCCATAAGGCAATGTTCTCCAGAGAAGTTAAAGCATGGCCTCTTATTAATCTGGCCAGTCCGCAGATACGCTCACAAAGCTCGGGATTTCTTTTGTGGGGCATCGCCGATGAGCCCGTTTGCCCTTCTTCAAAAGGCTCTTCAACTTCCCTGACTTCCGTTCGCTGGAGACCTCTAATCTCGGTGGCAAATTTCTCCAGGGAGCTGGCGATAATAGCCAAAGTGGTCAGGAATTGGGCATGGCGGTCACGCTGAACTATCTGGCTTGATATTGGAGCTGGAGCAAGCCCTAACTTGGCGCAAGCTATTTTTTCAACCTGAGGAGGCACAGTAGCATAAGTGCCTACTGCCCCCGATATTTTGCCTACAGAGATATTTTTCTTAGCCTCAGCCAGCCTTTGAGCATTACGCTTCATCTCTTCAATCCACAGTGCCATCTTTAAGCCCAAAGTAATAGGCTCAGCATGAACACCGTGGGTTCGCCCCATCATAATGGTGTATTTGTGCTCTACGGCTTTATTCTCCATGACGGATATAAGCTCAGCCACATCTTTTGCCAAGATATCTGCCGCTTGGGTCAACTGCAAACCAAGGGCAGTATCCATAACATCCGAAGAGGTGAGACCAAGATGTATGAAGCGTGACTCTGTGCCCAGGCTTTCAGCCACCGAATTAAGAAAAGCAGTCATATCATGGTGAGTCACCTTCAGAAACTCGGCAACGCGATTCAAGTTGTAGCTGGCTTTCCTTATCTTAACTATCTCGTCTTGGGGGATTTGGCCCAACTCAGCCCAGGCTTCACAAACGGCTATCTCTACCTTAAGCCACTGGTCAAATTTGTTTTCATCAGACCAGATTTCCTTCATCTGAGGTCTGGAGTACCGTTCAATCATATTATCCCTTTGCTAATTCTTGTTTATATTTACGATAGGCTTCTTTTATCTCCTTATGCTCGGTGCCTAAAATCTGGGCGGCGAGCAAGGCAGCATTCTTCGCCCCGCTTTGCCCAATGCCCATGCAGGCTACCGGCACCCCCCCGGGCATCTGGCTTATTGAGAGCAAAGCATCTATGCCTTTTAACTCGCTAGTGGGTAAGGGCACACCGATTACAGGCAAAGTTGTCCAGCTAGCTAAGACGCCGGGAAGGTGAGCGACGTAACCAGCAGCAGCAATGATAACTTCAAGTCCTCTCCCTTCTGCCTCCAAGCCATACTCCCTTACTTTTTCGGGATTTCTATGGGCTGAGATAACGGAAAGTTCATAATCAACGCCCAATTGCTTAAGCGTGTCCAGCGCCGGCTGTATCAGCTCGGTGTCTGTCTTGCTGCCTATGACTATGCCTACTAATGCCATTGCCATGTAAATCCTAATTCCCTAAAGTTTTGTATTTGGGGCTCAGCGTTTAGAGTTTATCCTATCTACCTCCCTCAAAGCAATGTCTTTACGATAATGACAACCTTCAAAGTAAATATTAGGAATGTTGCGGTAAACCTTTTCCCGAGCTTCAGCCATGTCTTTGCCCACACCTACTACGGTGAGCACTCGCCCGCCGTCGGTATAAATTATGCCATCATCTCCCAACTTAGTTCCAGCATGGAAAACCAGCACATCCTTGTCCACACTATCTATCCCTTGTATAGGAAAGCCGGTTTTGTAGCTTCCAGGATAGCCACCCGAAGCCACAACTACTCCAACGCAGGCCTCGGGACTCCATCCTATTTTTACCTGGTCGAGGTTGCCCTGGACTACTGCCATAAGTATATCCACGAGGTCGGTTTTGAGAAGAGGCAAAACGACCTGAGTTTCCGGGTCACCAAAGCGAGCATTGAATTCCAGCACCACAGGCTCTCCATCAACAATCATTAACCCCGCATAGAGCACTCCCTTATAAGGCATGCCTTCTTTAGCCATAGCCTGTACGGCCGGCAACAAAATATCCTTGGTTACCTTTTCTGTCATCCCGGCAGAGAAAAAACCCGGTGGGCTGTAACTTCCCATACCTCCGGTGTTGGGACCCTGGTCATTATCCCCGATTTTCTTATAGTCGCAAGCTGGCACCATAGGTGAGACTGTTTTGCCATCGGTAAAGGCTATGAGGCTTACCTCTCGACCGCTAAGATATTCGTCAATTATTACCCTATCTCCAGCGGAGCCGAAAATCTTTGCTTCCATGATGTCGCCGAGAGCTTTTTCAGCTTCCGACAAAAAACCAGCGATAATCACACCTTTGCCAGCAGCTAGCCCATCGGCCTTGATGACGACAGGCGGACGCTGTTCTTGAAGGTATTCACGAGCCTCAGAATAAGAGGAGAAAATAGCGCCTTCAGGACAGGGGATGCCATACTTCTCCATCAAATTTCGGGCAAAAACCTTGCTTGATTCTAATTGGGTGGCCACTTTAGTGGGACCGAAAATAGGAACACCCAGGCTATCAAAATAGTCCACTATGCCCGAAGCTAGCGGAGCCTCAGGACCAACCACGACAAGGTCAATGCCTTTCTCTTTAGCCGCCTTGCCCAGCCCTTCTATGTCTGTGGGGCGCAAATTCAGATTTTCTGCGATAGCAGCTGTGCCGGCATTCCCCGGGGCAGCGAAAACTCTTTCCACCCTGGGACTCTGGGCAATCTTCCAGGCTAAGGTATGTTCCCTCCCCCCACCACCAACGACTAGTATCTTCAAATTTCACTCTCGCGTGTCAGTCTTCAGGG
>Ga0209636_10003980_pt1 | contig 15103 bp, 12 predicted proteins | sample DeeMarSWOR152_54_FD_187464 | JGI IMG/M metagenome (GOLD analysis project Ga0209636, IMG submission 187464) | Marine sediment microbial communities from White Oak River estuary, North Carolina - WOR-1-52-54 (SPAdes) (version 2) | ecosystem: Environmental > Aquatic > Marine > Intertidal zone >...
CTTTGTTTTCTCTGTTTTTTTAGATCTCTTTTTTGGGGGCTCTAAGTTTTTGAGTTTATCTCTCATTAAGTCGCCGAGCGTAAGTCGGTCATCCTGGCTTTGTACATATTTCTGATATTCCATTTTTTGCATTTCAATCTGGGCTTGTCTGAAGCTGAGCGATATTTTTTTTTCGCCTTGATTGAGTTTCAAAATTTTGGCCAATTTTTCTTGGCCAACCTTGAAAACATCAGCGGGATTCTCAATTTTATGATCGTCTAACTCGGAAAGGAAAACAACTCCTTCAATCCCAGGGGTAATTTCAACAAAAACACCGAAATTGGCAAGACGAACGATTTTGACTTTTACCAGATCTCCGACCTTTTGGCGGGCAAAGAAATCTTCCCAAATGTCTCCTTCCAGCTGTTTTATGCCGAGCGAGAGCTTCTGCTTCTTGACATCAATATTCAATATGATGGCTTCGATCTCCTCTCCGACTTTGAGCAGATCGGATGGATGCCTGATTTTTTTCCAGCTGATATCAGAAATGTGAATCAGTCCTTCGATTCCTTTTTCCACCTCCATGAAGGCGCCGAAATCCGTGATGCTCGTGATGGTTCCCCTGACTCTTGCCCCCGGACTGTACTGCTGTCTGAACAATTCAAGGGGGTGGGGAGTGACTTGCTTGAGTCCCAAGGAAATCCGTTTAGTTGAGGGATTTATGGATAAAATGGTCACAGCGACTTCCTCTCCAGCCGTAAGGATTTTTTTTGGATGGACAGGTTTTCTTGACCACGACAAATCCGAGACATGAACCAGGCCCTCCACACCATTTTCGAGCTCGATAAAAGCTCCAAAATCTGTCAAACTGACAACCTTCCCGATGATCTTTTGTCCAACTTTATACTTATCTTCGATGTTTTCCCATGGATCTGCCGTGAGCTGTTTGTATCCCAAAGAGATCTTTTCTTCCTTTTCATTGAAGTCGAGAATAATCGCCTCTATTTCTTGACCCACTTCGAAGATCTCTGAAGGATGGTTGATCTTTCCCCAGGACATGTCAGAGATATGCAAGAGCCCTTCGATTCCACCCAAATCCACAAATGCACCAAAATTTGTGAGAGATTTAACCTTTCCCTTGACTTTTCTTCCCGTGCTTATTTGATCGAAAATACGCCTTTTCCTTTTTTCCTTCTCATCTTGGAGATAGAGTTTTCGAGAAAGGACAGTATTTTCAGTCTTCCGGTCGAACTTGATAATTTTGAATTTGTAGATGTTGCCGATGAGCCTCTCTGGATCTTTGACGATCTTTACATCTGCATGGGAATCAGGAAGGAAAGCATCGATCCCCACATTGACAGTGTACCCATTTTTTATTTTTTCTGTGATTTTTCCGACAATCCAACTGTTGTGCTGATAGGCCTTTTCTAGGTTATTCAGGGCCTTTATCGCTATGGCTTTCTTTTTTGAGAGAATAAGATAGCCTTCTCTGAGGTTGCTTTTTTCCAAAACAGCTTCCACTTCGTCTCCAGGCTGGAGTGTTTTTGGGTCTTGATGATCGATGAAATCTTCATTTGGGATAATTCCCTCTGATTTGAAACCCACATCAACAAGGACATGAGCGTCTGTGACTTTGATCACTTTTCCCTTTAAGAGCTTACCAGGAGTAAGTTCCTTGGTGCTGAATTGGTATTGCTCGAGAAGATCTGCGTAGTCCTCCGTAGAGATAACTTTTTCTTTTTTGGGATTTTTTATTAGCTCTGACATTAGGCCCTCTTTTCCGATAAAAAATTATGCTTATAGCTCGATTTGATCTTAGCCACAGCTTCTTCTATGGCTTCTGGAGGTGTGGAAGCCCCTCCTGAAAGACCAATTTTTTTTGCTCCCCTCACCATAGCGGGAGTGATTTGCTCTGCTCTTTCGATAAATCGGGTGTTGGGTAATATTCTTTTTGAAATTTCAAAGAGTTTTTGGGTGTTCGAACTCTTCTTCCCTCCGATTATAAAGAGAGTGTCGACACAGGATGCAAGCTCAGATGTGGATTTTTGTCGTGTCTGGGTGGATTGGCAAATGGTGTTGTAAACCTGAAGTTCTTCAGTCCTTTCTATGAGGATTGCCACTACCCTAATAAAGAGAAAAAGATCTTGGGTAGATTGGGCGAGAACTGCTCTTCTTTTTTTCGAGGGAAGGCTTTTGGCTTGACTCTCATGTTCGATGATGAGGCCCTTTCTTCTGGAATAGCCGATGAGACCTTTGATTTCTGGGTGCTCTTTATTTCCCACTATTATGATCTCATCCTCCTTTTTAGCTAAATCCGCAACCAATTTTTGGATCCTTTTGACGATGGGACAGGTTGCGTCTACGATGTTGATTTTTTTTTTGTTGAGTATGCTGTAGATTTCGGGTGAAACTCCATGGCTTCGGATGATGACGGTTCCTTCTTTGATTTGGTCAAAGTCATCAATGGATTGGATGCCCTGCTTCTTCAAATCTTGGATCACCTGAGGATTATGGATTAAATCACCGGAAGTAAAAACCTCACCTGTTTTCTGTTTTCTCGTTGTTTTGGCCATATGCAGTGCTCTTTTTACTCCGTAGCAAAGGCCAGAATTTTTTGCGATGATGATTTCCATTTTATCCAAACGAAGAATTTCTATACTATATTATTTCAGATCCTTCTGTCAATCCTAAATATAGGTAAAATCGAAACTTAGGCTCATTTTTGTCCTTTGAGAAATGTTCCTATTCCCGCTTTTTGAAGCTCGGCAGCAGAGGGGATGTTTTCGAGCTTGATACAGAGCTCTGGATGAAGTTCTTCCAGGCTGGCGACGAGGGCTTTAAGGGCCGCGAGATGACGCGATACGCGCTGTCTGAGCGGGATTCCTTTCTCATCGAAGGGAACAAAAAGCCGGCCTAGCTTGGCGGCTTTGACGTAGTTCTTATCTTTTCCGTCTAAAATCAGAGAAGGCGTAGGCCTCCCTTTCAATCTTCCATGAGATGCATTGGCGGTCTCCAGCAGGATCGCCTTTACCTGGGCCGAATCCCCCCATTCACGATGGCTCAGGCCCCTAAGGTTGGGAGGAGATGCTTCCAGTCGGATCTCAATATCCTGTGTCTGCAGCTTCATAGAAGCTAAAGCAGCTAGCTCAGCGCTGTTTTCGTGGAAAACGATGGCATTGATGACTGGATACTCGGGGGCAGCCTCGTGAAGGTCTACAGCCAGATCCACTTTTTCCTTCTTGATGAGTGCCATGATGCCATAGGCAATTTTTTCCGTTAGGAATCCTCTTTCACGTCCTGGATAGCAGCGGTTGAGATTTCGGCTTTCCGTCCCAGAAAGCCTTTGTCCAGATGGATTGACATACAAAACAGGATCAGGCCACTGGTGGATCGGATTAGTCAGTCGAGATCCGTAACGAAACGCTCTTTCCCCTCCTGGGATTTCGATGGCAAATCTTTGAGGATTTCCCTCTTGAGGGTCACTGTGGGTGAAGCCGCTGTTGTTCGAACGAGGGATGATGATGACCTTGCCTTGGGAGATCCCCAGGTTTTCAACAAGAAGAATTGCCGTAATATATCCTGCTGGTTCATTGGGATGAGTCCCTCCTAGAATGAGAAGGGTTCCCCCCGGGTTTTGACTTTCAAAGACGAACACATCGGTATCTCCAGGGGAGTCTTTTAATCCCGAGAAATAAGCACTGAGTGTATTCTGGGTTGTGAGAAAATGGCTGGGGTGCAAGGCTTCTGTTTGATGCATACTCAGGAAGCTCCGGGCAGTGACATAACAGATCACTGCCACCATGATGATCCATAAAATTCCTGTGATGTGATGACTTTTCATGTTGTTTTTGACAGTTTTCATTTGATGAGCAGAAGCCGCAACAATAACATAATCAACACAATTGCAGCGCTGAGTTGGTTCCAGAATTTCTTCTCTTTAAACATGTACCAGATGAAATGAACAGTCAGATAAAACACAATGATATGATAAATGATTTGCATGTGTTTACCTAAACGATTTTATCCAGAAAGGGTGCCAGCAATAAGATTCCGATTCCCATGGACAGTTCAAAGAGAGCAGGTACAATGCAGTATCGGAGTACAAGGAAGTAATTTTTTTCTCCCACAACTTGGGCGGCAAACATACCAGCCAACGCTGTAGGGGGCATGAGATCCCCTAGTCCTGCCACAGCTGAGAGAGCTGAGGCGGTTATGACTGCGTTTTTGTTGATTAAAGCGAGAATAAAAGGAACTCCCAAAATAGAAGCTGAACCATATGCGGAGACGGCTCCGAAAAGAGGCATGCTCACTCCGATTCCTGCGTACAAGAGAACAGGGGGAAGGGAAAGGAAAGATATAACGGCCCAACCTCTTCCTCCAGTCAGGGTCATGACTTGGATAAACATACCCACTCCGACAAGGATGGATAGGATAGGAAGGGCTTCTTTAAGAGCATCTTGGGTGATCTTTAAGAAATTAAAGGGGCGGCCACAGAAGAGACTGATGAGACTTCCGATAAAAAATATGAGCGGAATACCAATATCCGGCATGATTTTTATCAACAGACTTTGTCCTGACATCAGAGCCAAAACAACCACAAGCGGAAGGTAGAGCCGATAGCCATAACGGGAAAAACATGATTTTGGCAGGATCTTTATCATCTGGTCATAGTCGATGATTTTAATATCTTTGAAGCCGAGCCATAGAGAGATGATGACCGCTAGAGGAACCACAATAATCAATAGAGGCAGAGTTAGCCCGACATAGGGCATATCCACTCCTGCGCCCATGATCATAACTAAAATGTTTATCGGGGGAGCTATCATACCCAAAATAGCTCCCATGGCTATCAGTGCCGCTGCCTTAATCCTGGAAAGCCCTAAACGCATCAGCACGGGTGCAACCAAAACGCCTGTAGTGAGGACAGCAGTTGTGGAAGAACCAGTGATCATTCCAGGAAACATGATCAAAACCATCACTGTTAGGAGAAGAGGAAATTTTCTCTTGTAAAAGGTCTTAAGCAAAAATGCGGTTATGGAGTCCAATATCCCAGAAGCTTGGAGCACTTTCATGAATATCATCGCTGATGCGATGATCAAGATGGTTTCAAAATAACCAAATGAGCCCTCCACAAGATGACGGAGTTCTAGCCCTTTCCCTCCAAATAGAGAACCAGCCAGCGCTGATAAGGCCAAGGAAACTCCGATGGGCAGTTTGAAACCCATGGCCAGCACAGCAAAAATTCCCACCATCACCAAGAACAGGACAGCCTCTGACATTTTTTGCCTTGATATCTATCGCTTTAAAAAGATATAAGGTTGATTTTACGGATTTATGACATATAAAAATATCCATCAAATGTCAATGCCCGGCCGTAAGCAAGAAGCATCTCTATTTCCGGCATACCAAAAGGCTCTCTATCAGCTTTTGGGAATGGTTTTGCTCCAGTGAAGATTTTTAACGCCATTCCTTTGCCGCCCTTCTCGGCGGCGCTGAACTGCGCACGATAACACCCATCTTTCCTCCTAAATCCTCTGTTCCCGTGCTTGCCCACAACTCATATTCCTTGGCAAAGTCGTGCTCGATACAGCATCGCCGTCTGACTGAGTCAGATACCCTCGAAGAACGGCCCAAATGCCTGGGTTAGGTTGGGACGGGGTCTTCAATAGTCGCTTCAACCATCCCCAAAAGCCACATTTATCACGGAAATAGAGATGCTTCCCGATAAACCAGAGTGCTTATGAATCCCTCAGGACAGAATTTTAAAACGACTCAGTGTCTGGCTGGAAGAGAGTCTTAAGGGGATCGACAGCATCAATGGTCCTCTCCAATTCTAAAAGAGGAATGTTTTCCCCTCCACAGATCCTGGTAAAGAGACCATCTTTATTTCCAGACTTGACAACTATGACCATTCGAGCGAACGGCAGAAAAGCGGCGAGAAGTTGGTCAGAAAGAGTGCCTCTTCTTGCCTCACCACCCAGATGAAGGCAGAGAAGGGGGATGTTTTGATTTTGGGCTGCATCGACCAATCGGTTTACCCGGGATGTTTCCTGGTCCATGTCCAATCCAGCGGCCCCTAATCCTTTCATGCTCACGCCGATGACCAGAACGAGAGTTCTCATGTTTTCGAGGTCTGCTTCTGTAGCTGCTTTGGAAAGAGTTGCAGCCAGTCCCGCCCGTTTAGCAATTACACCAGCAATTTGAACATCCGCGCTTTGGCCTACAGAAGTAATGAGCAGAGGTTGTTCCAATCGAGGCCAATCCTCTCTCGTTTGCTTAGGAACAGAGAGACAGACCATAACCATTGCGAGAATGGTCAATAGGGATAGAAGACTTTTTTTCATATCTTATCCTTCTTTGGGTTTTAATATCCTTCTCCTGCACCATCTCTTCTAGAGTCGGCTCCGCCGAGGATGATTTTTTGACCGGAAAGAATCATGATTCCCTGGGCTCCTCCGAAAAACTTATCAAAGGCGTCCCGGATCTCGATAGTGTGACCGATTTCCTCAAGAGATCGAATCGTCTCTGGATGGATGCGCGATTCAACAAACAGGCTTCTCGCTTTTCCCTGAGTCGAATAGGAAAAGAAGCGGGGGGCTTCGATGGCTTCATCTAGAGACATGCCGAACTCGATGATGTTGTTGATAATCTGAGTGAGGGAAGGGAAAATTCTCGTTCCACCAGGCGAGCCAAGAATGAGAAAGGGATTTTCTTTGTGGAAGAGAATGAGGGGGGCCATATTGCTGACAGGTCTTCTGTATGGGCGGGGAGCGTTGATGGAATCGGGTAGAGAGGAGAAATCTGTCATATGGTTGTTCAACAGAAAACCAGTGCCATTGGGGACAATACCTGATCCGAAAAAGTCATTTATAGATTGGGTCAAGCTCACGATGTTCCCCCATTTATCTACGACATTCAGATGGGTTGTGTTTTGTTTGTTTACCAGGTTTTTATCGATAGTGCCAGGCGGGTAGGAATCCTGAAGATGGTGGGGCGAGATTTTTGATGCGATTCGGGATGCATACTTTTTAGAAATCAATTCTTTTATAGGAACTGACACAAAGTCAGGATCTCCCAAATAGCGGGCTCTGTCAGCAAATACGAACCGGAAGGCTTCACTCATATGGTGAATATATTCGGGAGAGTTGAATCCCCAAGAACGCACCGGCCAGTGTTCAATGATGTTGAGAAGCTGTATGGTATGCAGGCCGCCGGAACCGGGGGGCGGGATGGAGTACAATGAATAGTCTTTGTATGTTCCTTTTATGGGGAACTGCTCTATCGGGGAATAGCTGGAGAGGTCTTCCTCGGTCATCAAGCCCCCTTTATTTTGGACCGCTTCAACGATTCTCTGCGCAATATCCCCGTTGTAAAAATCCTGCCATCCATGAGCTGCAATCCGCCTGAATGTTTTGGCAAGATCTAGATTTTTGTACACCTCACCTGGTTCATAGGGAAGACCTTCGAAAAGATAGGGAGAGGATTCCCCAGAATTCAGGAGGATTTTCTCATACTCGTCCTTGTTGATATGACTGAAGGTCTCGCTCACGGAAAATCCTTGTTCAGCTATCTGGATACTCCTTTCCGTAACCTCTGCCAGGTTGAGTGTTCCATATTTTTTGAGTGCATAATTCCACCCTGCGAGAGCGCCGGGTACGGCAACGGCCCGTCCGTGAATTCTCCGCCATTCATCCTTGACTTTTCCCTTATCCAGAAACATCGAAGGATAAGCATGGGCGGGTGCCTTCTCGCGGTAGTTGATTACTGCGACTCGTTTTTCTTTTGCTAAAGAAATGAGCATGAATCCTCCGCCTCCGATTCCAGATGCAAAGGGTTCAGCCGCATTCAGGGCAAAGGCAGTGGCGATAGCTGCGTCTACGGCGTTTCCTCCTTTCTTGAGCACTTCTAGGCCAGCTTGGACAGCCAATGGATGGGCAGCGACCACCATTCCCTTATGTCCAACATAATTATAGGGTTGGTGTCGATCTGTGGGTGGTTTTTTGATTTCGAGGTAATTCGGTTGGCAGGCAAACAGATAGAAGAAAATAGCAATGGCAGAAAGCAAATGAAAAATTTTTTTGGCCGGAGAAACCCTCTTATTATTCAAGAAATTTTTCTTCGTCCAGAATTTTTGTTATTTCTTCCTCAGAGGGAAGGTCGCTCAGGCTGATGAGTCCAAAGTAGGTGAGGAACCTGTCTGTGGTCCTGTAGATCAAAGGTCGCCCTGGGCTTTTTTTCCTCCCTGTAATCTTGACCAGTTTTTTCTGCAGCAGGGTTTTTATGGAGTGAGTGGAATCCACACCACGCAGAGCTGAGATCTCTGCCAAAGTTATGGGTTGATGGTAGGCGACAGTGGCAAGGGTTTCCATCGCCGCATGAGAGAGCTTGTTCTTTTGCTCCAGTCTGAGAAGCCGTCTGACCCATTGGTCATGTTCAGATTTTGTTGAGAAAAGGTATCCTCCTGCAGCCTGGATGATTTGAATTCCTCTTTGGTTGGATGAATAATTTTCTGTAAGCTCTTGGATGGCTTCTTGGATTTCTTTTTCTGAAAATTCGCTGCAGATGCCTTTAATTTTTTCCAAAGTGAGCGGCTCTAGAGAAATGAATATCAAAGATTCTATAACATCCTTCAGTCGTGCGCTCATGATGGAATCTCTTGTCTGAGCCAGACCTCGATCGAATCAAACAGACTCTTTTGGATGGCGGTCGCAATTCCTGCTTTGATGAGTTCCAGAAGACAGAAAAAAGATACAAGAGCAGCTTCCATGCTCTCCTGGCTATAGAAATATTCCAGGAAGTCGAGATAACCTTTTTCTTTGAGGAGATCAATCAATTCCTTCATTTTTTCTTCCAAAGAAAAATCCTTGCCGTTAATCAGACGGAAGTTTTCCTGTTGTTTTTTTTTCATCAGGGTTAAAAAAGCCTCTGCCAGGTCAAAAAGAGACACTTCAGAATGCTCGTGTTCGTCCTTTGATTGGAGAGGAGGAAGAGAGGTTCGCTGCCAGAGCATCATTTGTTTGCCTTCCTTTTCCCTTAGAAGTGTACTGGCTGCTTTGATCTTTTGGTAATCCAATAAGCGGCTCACCAGGACATTTCGGGGATCTTCCTCTTCTTCTCGCATGCTTTCTCTGGGGAGAAGCATCTGTGATTTGATGTAGATCAAGAGTGCTGCAATCAGCAAGAATTCTCCCTCACGTTCAAGATTGATTCTCCCTTTCCTGTCGAGATAATCCAGATATTCCCTGGTAATGGCGGCTATAGGGATATCGTGGATATTGATTTTTTTCTTTCGGATCAAGAAAAGGAGCAGGTCAAGAGGTCCTTGGAAGACCTCCAAGTTGACCTGATACTCTCTCGGTTCTTCCATTAACAGTATGGACACCCAGTCAGAGTCCTATGGCTCTCCTGACTTCTTCCATGGTCTTTTGAGCTTTTTGTCTCGCTTTTCTGTTTCCCTCTTCTAAGATTTCATGAACGAGATGAGGATTATTGTCATACTCCCTTCTTTTTTCTTGGAAGGGCGTTAGGATCTCGATGAGTCTATCAATGACCACATTTTTGCATTCAAGACAGCCGATTCCAGCTGTGCGGCATCCGTTGGCCAACTCTTCTCTCTTTGTCTCATCCACAAAGGCCTTGTGGAGAGTGAACACCGGGCAATCTTCTGGGACGCCTGGATCGGACCGTCGTATACGCCGGGTGTCTGTGACCATAGGCGATATTTTTTCTCGGATGACCTCTGGTGGATCTGTCAGATGAATGGCATTATTCATAGAGTTGCTCATTTTACGGCCGTCTGTACCCGCAAGCTTGGGAACTTCTGTGAGAAGAATCTGAGGTTCAGGGAAGATTTCTCCGTAAAGGCGGTTGAAACGCCTTGTGATTTCGCGCGCCAGCTCGAGGTGGTAAGCTTGGTCTTCTCCAACCGGGACAGCGTGAGCTTTATAGATGATGATGTCGGCTGTCTGGAGGACGGGATAGCCGAGAAATCCATAGGTGTTGAGGTCTTTATCCGGAATTTCTCTCTGCATTTCCTTAAATGTGGGAACCCTTTGCAGCCAGGGTAAGGGGATGATCATGGACAGGAGAAGATGAAGCTCTGCATGTTCTTTGACCTCGGACTGAACAAAAACCACACTCTTCTCTGGATCTATGCCAAAACTCAACCATCCAGCAGCATATTCAAAAATGTAATCCCGGATGACCGTAGATTTCTGATACTCTGAGCTGAAAGCGTGCCAGGTCACAATGGTGTAGTAGCAGTCATATTCGTTTTGCAGTCGTATCCAATTGTTGAGTGCACCAGCCAGATGTCCGAGATGGAGAGGGCCTGTTGGCCTCATCCCGCTGAGGACGATTTTTTTCTTTGTGTCGCTCATCAGATTCCCTAAAAGATAAAGGAATTGACGACTTGCAGGACACCGTGCAAGATTCTGCCTATAAATCCTGTCATGATCAACACGATCAAAATAAAAAAGCCGTAGGGACGGATTTGCTCATACTTCTGTGCCGCTTCCTCTGAGATCAATCCCATGACGACTCCACTGCCATCCAGCGGGGGAATCGGAATCATGTTGAAAATCGCCAATATGATGTTGATCACAACAGTTAAATAAAGGATTTGGATGATTGGAGAAAGCAGATTAGAGAACCCCGCTCTTCCGTAACCCAGGCTGGGGTCAAGATTCATCAGCAGCTTGAGGATGATAAAAGCCACAACAGCTACGGAAATATTAGACAGGGGGCCAGCCAAGGATATGATCACATTATCCTTGCGGGGATCCTTTAAATTGAGTGGGTTGACCGGAACAGGTTTCGCCCATCCAAAGGGAGGCGCTCCCATCACAATCAGGATGAGAGGAAGGAGAATCGTTCCTACAGGATCGATATGTCGGATCGGATTCAGGGTGATCCGCCCCATGTGAAAGGCTGTGGGGTCGCCTTTTTTTAAGGCTGCCCAGCCGTGGGAGGCCTCATGGATTGTGATGGCAAACAGGACCACAAAGAGGCTGATGATTCCGTTGACGATGCTCATATCTCTTCAGAGGTCATTTATAGCATATCCGCTCTGTTGCGTAAAGGAGAAATCGTAAACTGGACTTCTGAAGAGGTTCTCACCGAAATAAGGGGACTTATTCATGGAAGTATCGGGTGATAATAAGGCAGGCTGGACATTTTGGCTCTTCCTGCCGGTTCTCAGTTGCTCTTCTCGCGAAGGCTATCCGGTTTAGAGCTAGGAAAAACAGGGCTAGCTGTTAAGGATTTTATCCACTTCTTCTTTATCCACGTCTATGATGTAAGGGATGCCGCTTATATCGGACGCTTCTTTGGTCAAAGCCGCGATATCGTCTCTGCTGATGTAAGACAAGGCAAACTTTCTGTTTCCGGCCATCAACTGTTTCAGGCCCTGGCTGAGTCTTTTAAAATAACCGTGGAGACCTATCGCACCAGTGGGAAGGTCGTAAAACCTTTCTTTAAAATCGTGCTTGAGTTCTGTGGCTGTGACAAAGATTTCTTCCACTTTGTTTCCGAAGCGTTCCACGTATACAGGAATCTGGTCTTCTTCTATTCTCCTTCCTATTGTTTTTCCGACCATGGCAGCTGCCATAGGCCCTCTGGCCATTCCTACGACTTTCGCATAAGGTGCCGCAAGGGCAAGTGCTTTATAAATCTGGTCCTCGAAGGTGATTCCACCAGCTGTGGCGATATCAGGAACATGCGCTCCTTTTTCATCGAGTTTTTTGATATACCTGTAAAGCAGAGACCAGATTTCCACGCTGGGAATACCCCATTCGTTCATCATGCGCCAGGGACTCATTCCTGTTCCGCCGCCTGCTCCATCCACAGTCAGCAGATCGAGTTTGGCCTTTGAGGCATACTTAACCGCTCTGGCAAGATCAGCTGGTCTGTAAGCGCCTGTCTTAAGGAAGATATACTTGGCACCAGCTTTTCTCAGCTCTTCAACCCTTTGCATGAAGCTCTCTTCTTCGACCATGCCCATGCGGGAATGTCTTTCAAACTCCTTAAAAGCTCCATGCTCAAATGCTTGAATGATCTCTGGATCCTCTGGATCAGGAAGCACGATGTATCCTCTGCGTTTCAGTTCCTGTGCCTTTTCGAGCTCCTTTATTTTGACCTCGCCTCCGATATCCTTGGCGCCCTGTCCCCATTTCAACTCCACAACTTCTACACCGAGTTTTTCAATCACGTATTCTTGTGTTCCAAGCCTGGTATCCTCGACATTGGCCTGCACAACCACAGTTCCATAACCATTTGTCTGCCAATCCTGGAAGAGCTTGACCCGCCGCTCCATATCAGGAGAGTGGACAATTCTTCCGTTTTTGATTTCCGCTTGTTCGTCCATGGCGCACACGTTCTCACCTATAGTCAAGAGTGATCCACTGATTGCTGCTCCTATGGCCAATCCTTCCCAGTTTTGTTTCGCCACATTGGTCGATCCCATACCTGAAATGATAAACGGAACCTTCAGCTTGATTCCCTTGTCGTGTCCAATCGCTGTTTCGATGTTTACTGCAGGGAAAGTCGCTTTGTCTGAGTCCGCTTCAATACCATAGGCCCCGACTGCAGTTCCCAGGATTGTGAAATGGGAGAGGTCCACAGGGTATTCTTTTTCAGAAGCAGCAGTGATAATGCCAAAGGGCTGTGGATAGAGAACTTCCGGACCTCTGTATGCTGATTTTCCGATCTCGCACATACCGATACAGCCATCCACACACGTCACGCACATGCCACTGAAAGGACTGATGGAACCTTCTGTTCTATTTTTTGTCAGTGTGGCGGCGCTCCTGTTGAGTTTTGTATAAGCCATGATGATTACCTCCTTATTTACTCGATTATATGTAGGCAGTTAAAAACTCATTTTTCAGACATCTTTCTGGGAATTGTCTTTTTGAACTTGTTGGGCGTTATCTGATTGTTTCTCTTTTTCTCGGACACATGTCCCGCATCGTCCCGCATCATACATCCAGCATTGAAGTTCATCGTAGACATCCACACAGGTAGGATCTAAGTTTAAACAGGCGTTGCAGACAGCGGTATCCGGATCCGGTCCGATGCACCTCATTTGACAGGCCGGACAGATGTACATGCAGCCCCCACAGTGACGGCATTCTGGAGAACGCATGTCAAAAGGAGTGGAGATTTTCCTCTTATAGCCTCTGTTTTGAAATCCGATAGCTTTGGCGTTCATCTGTTCTGCGCACATACGCACACAAAGGCCGCAATAAATGCATTCATCGTTGCGGATTTTGAAGCGGACTTGTTTCACACCAAATTTAGAGGCCAAGTCCTGGATGACCTTGGAATTGGGAGCCACGGAAAGCATCAGTTCGATCATCATCTTCCGTGTTTCCAGAACTCTTTTGGTATCGGTGTGTACCACAAGACCTTCCTCCACGGGATAGGTGCAGGAACTCACGAGTTTTGTCCGAGGTTTTTCACCGATCTCCACCAGACACAGACGGCATGCTCCGTAATTGCTTAAGCCTGGATTGTAGCAGAGGGTGGGGATTTCCAATCCGTAAAATTTGGCGGTTTCCAGAATGGTCCAGCCTTCCTCCGCCTGAACATCTAAGTTGTTTAATCTTAGGTTAATCATTTTGACCTTCCTAGTGCTTTTTTACCATCTTCGGTTTCCAATTCGCATCTTAAACAGCGCTTTGCTTCTTTGATAGCAGTTTCGGCAGAAAAACCCAGGTTGACTTCCCTGAAATTTTTTTGTCTTTCCTTGACAGATAATCTGGGCATTTCAGGCCTCGAAGCCTCCTCAATCTCTTGTTCAGTCAGTTCAATCGGCTCAACATAGATAGAGGGTCTGGTGAGTTTATATTCTTGCTTTAAGCTTTTTTTCTCAAGATACTTTTCTATCGAATCAGCTGCTTTTTTTCCTGCGGCAATGGCCTCTACAACAGTGCTCGGCCCAGTGTAGATGTCCCCTCCGACAAATATACCCTCTCGACTTGTTGATAGATTTTCTTTATCGGCAATTATGGTTTCCCACTTTGATACATCCAGTTCATCTTGTTCTGTGACGAACGAAACATCGGGACGCTCTCCAATAGCCAATATCAGTGTGTCCAGTTCGACTGAAAATTCAGAATCCTGGATGGGGATAGGTCTTCTTCTTCCACTCTCATCCTCCTCCCCCAGCACCATCCGGACACATTCCACACCCACAACCTTTCCCTTATGGGTAAGAACTTTGACCGGCAGCACCAAATATTGTATATCGACTCCTTCCTCGATTGCACTCTCTATTTCTTCTTCATATGCGGGCATTTCTTTTCTTGTTCTTCTGTACAGGATGGAAACTTGCTCTATGTTTTCATTCCTGACTGCCACTCTAGCTGCATCAATGGCTGCGTTTCCTCCACCGATAATCCCTACTCTTTTACCCAGTTTTATTTCTTCACCTAAATTGACATCTTTAAGCAGATCAAGAGCTTGAATCACTCCTTCTGCTTTTTCGCCTGGGATCTTCATTTTCATAGACTTATGTGCTCCAGTAGCGATAAATATAGCATCATAGCCGTCGTTGAAAAGATCGTTTAGAGTGAAATCTTTCCCGAGCTTTTTGTTCCTCTCTATGTCTACTCCTGACCGGATTATATTCTCGATGTCATAGTCCAATATCTTTTTGGGTAATCTGTGTTCAGGGATTCCAATCCTGAGCATGCCTCCCAGAACAGACAGTGATTCGAAAATAGTTACAGGATATCCCCTTTTTCTCAGATAGTAACCTGCGGTTAGCCCGGCTGGCCCTGCTCCAATGATAGCAATTTTTTTGTTCTGAGAGACTTGTGCGTACCCATAAGGGGACAGGTAACCGGTTTCCATGGCCCAATCTGTGACAAATCTTTTTAGCGAACGGATGGCAATAGGATCTCCCATTTCGCTGGCCCGACAGACTGTTTCACAAGGATGATGACAAACCCGACCGCATACCGAAGGAAAAGGATTGTCTTTTGTTATGATATCCATGGCTTCTTTGAATTTTCCTTGGGCAATAAGGGCTATATATACGGATGCTTCTTGGTCGATTGGACAGATATGCTGGCAAGGGGAAGAAACGATTTCCTTACAGACAAAAGCAGGGCATCTTTTA
>Ga0209636_10003982_pt1 | contig 15100 bp, 28 predicted proteins | sample DeeMarSWOR152_54_FD_187464 | JGI IMG/M metagenome (GOLD analysis project Ga0209636, IMG submission 187464) | Marine sediment microbial communities from White Oak River estuary, North Carolina - WOR-1-52-54 (SPAdes) (version 2) | ecosystem: Environmental > Aquatic > Marine > Intertidal zone >...
GGGCGCTAACAATCGGATCTCAGCCACATGGGGTGGATCAGCAACGACATTTCGCATACAATATTACAAAGGGGTGTACCTCGATTATGTGCCTGTCTGCCTAGTTTCAGACGCCACATGGTATACGCTAGAATTCAGAGGCAGAGCAGCATATCACCACATCGTTAAGGCAGGAACAGACCATGCCGGCGACTTACGCAGCGCCATAGTCGCAGGCCTGGACGCCTGGAGCCAGGGCCTGAACCAGGGGAACAAAGTTACCAACTGGTTCATAGACAGATTCTTCATACGAAAATTTGTTATTGAAGTCGGCCTGCATGGAGCCTGGGGAAGCGAGGAAACGAAAGTTCACGCCGGGGCGTCGGTCAGCGCGACCATGGCAGCCATGCGCGTAACTCTTATACTGCCGCGGATCCCTACTCTAGTGAGGGCGTGAAATCCCATGAAAACAGAGCTCTGGCCAAAAATAAGGCCCGGGACGTGGGTGATCTACGCAGACGACGACGCAGGCGTCCAGAGGGCTAAGATCAGCGACGTCGACATACGCGTGGAAGACTCTTCGTATCCAGGGGGCTATTATTACCCCTACGGAAAAACAGCAGCGACCGGCGCGGTGAAAATTAAGTATGGCGAGGTAGAGATCCTCGAGAACCTAGAGAACCTCATAACTTATGGCCCCGAAAAGTTGGGGAAGTTACGAAGAGCCTGGCTGACATGGCAGGCAGTTAAGAGCCAGGCTGCAGCTGCGAAAGAAAACTTTACAGAGCTCGCCCAGGAATACCGGAGCCTCTGAGAGACATGCCATACCCCGACGACGCAATCGACCGGTACGAGCGCAGAACCCTTTTTATTAGGCTGCTGCCAAAACTGCGCAAGCTCCAAGTGACGGCAAACTATAACAGAGCGGCAGCGCAGGCCCGAATCACCCTCTTTCAGAATAAGGTCGGCAGGCTGCTGGATCAGCTGGGCGTCTACGCTGACATGCGACACCAGTATCAGGCCTACGCGCAGGCCCTGGACAAGTCGCAGCGCGAGCTCGATTTTATGGTCGACCTGATCAGGCAACATCAGATTCTACGCGACCGATTCGAGAGGCGAGGCCTGGATACTACGACTCTCCACGCCCTAGATCAAATGGTCATATACAGGACCAGGGACCGGTGAGGCGAGAACCATGGGAAAGGGTGGGCCACGATACACGCCGGACGAGGCCCGGGGCCGGATCCCGGTGGTGGCGAAACGCGTCGCGCTGGAAGCGGTGGGGCTTGTCATCGCCATGGAGAAATACCCCATAAACAGCGCGGAGATCGAGCGCCGGCTCTTCAGTTTGACAGGTCAGGTAGGCCACTTATTCAAGCTATGTCATGTGATCTGGAAATACGAAGGGCTGAAGCAGGCTGCAGAGAAGGGGGACGCCCCTATATTAAGACACAAGACATAAAAAGGGCTGCGGTACACCTTCTTAGCCTGGAGAGAATCCAAACTTGAGAGAAGCAGTAATGAGGCTGCGGAAATACGAGGCCAAAATGGATCCTGACAGCATCAAACAACGCTTCGCAGACCACAAAGACAGCATGGTGGAGCAGGAAGAGGGAATTTTCGGCGAGTTAGTCCTGATCGAGAGCAAGGCAAAGGACGTGTGCGAGGCCAACGGAATCGCCTCCATCAGTATACCGGCATACCTGAACTTCGCGCGCCAGTGCTGGAAATACTTCAAGAAATTCTCGCAGACCACCAGGACAAACGAAGTCACCTTCTGGTTTAACCACTGGGTGAGCAGAGGCCTTAATGCAGCGGTTCTGGCCGACATATCCGAGCTCTGCGGCGTAACGATCGCAGGCTACTAATCCGCAAACCTCTTATGACGCAAGACGCCTTTTCTAATATCGGAGATTCTCATGGTCAGAAATCAGCTGGCGCGTAGACGAAAGTACGAGGCCAAACTCAGCGGCGACGTCTCAGAAATCCGAACCGACGCCTACCGATCGCGCATGGTCAACGAGTATACGACGATCACCGCGCTTATGGTCCAACGAGAAACACAGGCGAAAACGCTGATCCTGGAACCGGCAGGGATCCCGACGTCGGAGATCCCCTTCTACCTTAACGCTATGCGCGAGTTCTGTAAATGCTGCCGAAACTTCACGTCGACGACCAAAAATAACAAGTGTTACAACATTCTGGCGCAGTACCGTGACAAAAACCTACGCGTAGACATGCTCTATCGCCTAGCAATGCTATGTGGCTGTTACCCAGCAGGCTACGAGTATTATTAAGGGGCGCCACCATGAAACCCCGGATTCTCGTATTCATAGATACGCCGGGGTGGAGCGCAGACGTCACCTGCAGCGCGGTCATGGCCAGGCTTAAAAACGAGTTCAACTTCTCGAAACGCGCATATCCGTATCGCCTGCGACATTCCGACCGCAAATTTGACCTCATTTATGTCCACTGCAGTTACGGAATAGAGACGCTCATGCCAGGGCTTAACATCGCGCGATCCCAGAAGTGGCCCACAAAATTCGCCACCGGCGCCAGAGGCCACTACGGTTATGCACGCTCGAAAACACACCTGGCCAAATTTGACGCGCTGAATGCGTCGTCCCTGCTGCTCCTTAACATTCTGCGGCGAGACTTCCCCAACAAACCGACATACCTATGCCACTGCGGCGTAGACGTCCACCTGTTTAGGCCGCTTTACCGGCGCCGGCGCTGCGATCCCTTCACGGTAGGCTGGGCCGGAAACAGCTCTAACGCGGCCAAACGCTGCGAGCGCCTGAAACAGCTGCCATACCCCATTAAGATCGCAGACTTCAGGAAACAGTTAGGTGGCAAACATTATCCTCACAGTGAAATGCCACAATTTTATAACAGTTTAGACGTCCTGGTCCTGGTCAGCGACGTGGAAGGCTGCCCCATGCCGACAGTAGAGGCCGCGGCCTGCGCGCGCTGCGTAGTATCCACGCCGGTCGGATCTATACGCGAGTGGCTGCCGGAGCACTGGCAGGTCAAAAATACGGTGGACATGACGGCCAGGCTCAGAGAGCTAGAGAAAAGTCACGATCTCAGGCAGCAGGTAGGCCGGCAGCTGCGCGAGTTGGTGGTGGAAAAGTTTTCTTGGTCCAAAGTCATAAAAGAATACAGGGCCTTTTTTAATGGAGTGGTGAGGTGATCATGTCCACCGTATTCTCTCCAGAGGCAGAGCGCCTAGACAAACGCTGGCAGGACAATAAGAACTCGCAGCATCGCCGTAGGATCCTAGGAATAGTAACGTCTCTCTGGCGTCCTGAAATGAAGATTTTAGACGTGGGCTGCGGATCCGGCCTTTTCTACGAGCAGCTGCCAGACCACGTTAAACCTGCTCACACTGGCGTCGACTACACCACGGAATTTATAGAAATGTGTCAAAAAAAGTACCCAGAAGGGAATTTCAGGCAGGCCGACGCGCTGGATCTTCCGTTTGAAGACGGCAGTTTCGACATAGTGGTGAACACCTCGCTGCTGCAGCATATCCCTGAATGGCAGAGGGCTCTGAGCGAGATCTGCAGGGTAGCCAGCAAATATGTGATCACTACGACGAGGATCCACCTGAAAAAAACTGAGAAGAGCCCAGTGGTTAAGATATGGAGCTGGCGCTTTAACCTGGCCGACATGCTGCGCGAGCAAAAGAAATACGGCCGCGCATCATGGTGGTGGACCGTAGGCACCGACGGAAACGAGCGCATGACCGCTATTTTTCTACTCCAAAAGAGCCTGACGAACGCGTCCCCACTTCCACGATAGGCGCCAGGCCTGGAATTCTGGGCCGGCCGAGAAACTTTTTAGGCTGCCAGGTACGTCGCCACAGTTGGTCGTAGGCCTTTTCGCGCGCGGTGAGCTGGCGCGCGCCACAGTAATGCAACACTCTGGCCACTGGATTAAAAAGCAGCCTAAACCCTGCAGCCCTGAGTTTCAAACAGAGATCCGTTTCGCCTCTCAGGCTGCCGGGGCCATAATCATCGCTGAAACCATGCACCTGCTGAAAGGCCTTCTTACGGATCAGGATATTTCCACCGCGAAGGTGGTCGACAGGCCACCAGCGGTCGTCTTCCACCCAGAACTCGCTTAAGTCCCAGATCTCGCCTTTGTCGTCGATCTGCAGGGGGTTGACCAGGTAGCGCCAGGTCTTAGTGTAGAACCGGGGTTCACGCATGTTAATGCAGGATCCACCGGTGGCGCCGGTGTAAGGACTATCCCACAGACCTGCAGAGCACAACCGGGCGAGGCAGCCAGGTGCCAGAATACAGTCGTCGTCGGTAAAATAGAGGTGGGTGGCCGATCTGCAGGCCTGCGCGGCGCCTTTATTTCTGGCTCTGCAGCAGCCCCGAGGATTTGGTCCCCGGTCGTCGACGACGATCACTTCATGGACGTGGGCCTGACCTTCCATGGACGCGCGACACTCCTGCAGCTGCGCAGGTCGATCTCGAGTGGCCAGGACCACGGAGACTTTTAAGGACATGACAGCACCATATTTCAGTAACAGAGAGGTGCTTAAAAACTTGAAGTTAGCTATTTTCGCTCACAGGGGCCCAGCGTCATTCAGAAATCAGTCAGGGCTCCTCTACAAAGCAGGGATCCAGCTAGGCTACGAGGTTGAAGAGCGCGACATCTCGCAGCGAGCTGTCTACCCCACAGACCAGTGGGACCGCATAATCGTGCTGGTCCCTTTGTGGCCACGCTATGTGTTCGACGCGGTGAGACTGTCAACGCCATGGTTCTCAAAGAAGTTTACGCTCTACGGGCCGGTGGACGGGCCCTACATGCTGAACGTCACCTTTCTAAAGGTGGTCAACCAGCTGAACGTCATAACGACCAGCCAGTTCTGCAGAGAGGCAATGATCAAGTCAGAGGTCAAAGTTAATGGAGTGGTATACCATGGGATAGATCCCAGAGACTTCAAATTCAGCGACAGCCCAAAATACGACCGGTTTAAGCAGCTGCGAGCGAAACACCCCGGCAAGACTATCTTTTTCTCGAATCTGAACCCTATTCACCGGAAGGGATTCAAACACCTTTCGAGGGCCCTTCAGATCCTCAGTAAGAAGCGGCCCAGAGACTTTGTTTTCATACTCCACACCGGCCGCGGCGACGCCATGAAACACTCGCCAGATCTCGCGAAGATCCCCGGCCTGGTCATCGAGGACGCCTACAACCAGCTGCCGTTTAGACAGATCGCTTTAAAAACTGCGAGCTGCGACGTCTTTGTCTTTCCCAGCCTGCTCGAAGGGTTTGGGCTGCCGGTGCTCGAGGCCGCAGCAGCTGGCAGGCCCATAGTATGCTGCGACATGGCGCCCCTTACTGAGATACTACGACCAGACGACGCCTGGTGGTTCCCGTATCAGAACATACGCGAGGAAGAATGGCAGGCGCCAGGCTGCAGAGCGCAGCTGCACGAATACGATCCTGCAGATCTAGCGCGCGCCATGGAGACGGCCATGGACCACCCAAAAGAGTCAGCAGAGAAGGCCAAAAAGGCCCAGGAGAGATCCAGAGCCTTTCACTACATGAAGGTGTATAAACCGCTGCTGAAGGGCTGACAGATCATGCCGGCGCGCCGCGGTGTAGCCAGACGGTCGACGTCCAGGCGACGGATCTACCGCGTCAGGACAAAATGGAGTCCACCCACGATCGCGCGCAGGTTTAAGGTGATGCACCCTGAAATGATCCCTCGCCTAAAAAAAGAGCTGGATCTTTCAGTCGGCCTCGAGACGCCGATCATGGACGACCTGACGATAAAGGGCGTGCCACAAAACCAGTGGCAGTATTACATCGCCTTCTCAAAACGCATGTTAAAGCTCTACGAGGTCTTTTCAGGCGCCACCCTGCAGGACGAAAAGCAGAGCCTAATCAACGAGTATGTGGCGCGCGGATTTGACCTGGCCATACTTCAGCAGCAGCAAGACGTCGTAGAGGAATATCTGGGAATTGTGCCACCGGTCCTTTATTGCGGAATTGGTAACTCAGCAGGATCATGGTATGCGAAAATCGGACTGGACACCTTCACCACCGACGCTTATCAGAATGATCTCGCGCGGTTTCTACCTAACAGCATGGCCATAGACAAGGCAGGCCACTATTTGTATGTTGGTCAGGACGAAGTGGCAGCAGGATCCATAGTTAAGATTAGGCTGTCAGACTTCACAGAGGTCGCAACCTTAACGCTGAACGCAGGCGAAAACATGTTACACGACGTCTGTATCGCAGGAAATTACCTCTATGCAATCCTCGGAAAATCGCCCTCAGTGATCGTTAAGGTAAATCTTACAACCTTCACGCGTGTAGGATCCTTAACGCTGAACCCAGGCGAAAACTTGGCCAGGGGCTGCTGCGTCCATGGAAATTTTCTATATGTTACCCTGCGTATGGCATGGATCGCGACGATCGGCAGGATCGCCAAGATCAACCTGACCACTTTCACGCGAGACAGCGTTTTAACCCTGGCTGCCGGAGATCTGACACCCAGCAAAATCGCGTACCATGACGGATACTTATATGTGGCCTGCGCGAAGTCGCCGACCAGAGTCGTAAAAGTAAACGTGGCCACGTTCACGCGTACTGCAGGCCTCGATTTTCTGGCCGGGGAAAACATGGGCTACTCTGTCGAAGTGGTGGAAGATAACCTCTATGTTGGGCTGCTGTTATCGCCTGGCAGGATCGTTGAGGTAGATCTAACAAACTTCACGAGAGTACGGTTCTGCACGTTTCTGGCAGGAGAAAATGAAGTTTACGACATGGCCTACAAAGAAGGGCATCTCTATGCGGCCATGGGCGCCACCATACCCAGCACAGTCGTTAAGGTCGACCGCGACAACATGGTGAGGGTGGCTGCTTTGTCGCCGGTGGTGGCAGGGCGCCATTACGCGCAGAGCCTGGCAACAAAACTTTAAGCCAGATCCACAGAGTAACTCGTGGAGAGAAGCATGTCGACGAAAAAGTCTACGCCAGCCTCAAGACGCGAAAGAGCAGCGCGAAAGAAGGTCGCCGAAAAGGGCGCCCTAAACTTTTCGTTTCTCGAGGCGTCTAGGGGCCCCAAAACAGGAACGAGACGACGGAGAAAATAAGCCATGGCCTACTACATGGAGCCGGGCCACATCGCCATGTGTATGCTGACGCCAGAGCAGGTCATACGCATGTACCACACGCAGGGCCCTAACCTCTGGCCAGTTTATTTCGGCGCTAAAGTGGCAATGCAGGCTATTCAGGACATCGCTTCTAACGCCATGGTGGCCGGCGACATAGACGCGCTAAAAGACCACCTGGAAGATGCTTTAAGCGCAGGGTTCACCACCGCGTCGTATCAGGCCGCGCAGGGCCCCACCGGTAACGCAGCATGGCTCAAAGACTGGATAATCCATTTTCAGAAGGGCCTTTATGATAACTGGAAGGCCGGCGTGTGGAAGGGCGTTGGTGGTGCCTACTCGAGCGCCATGGATAACCTGCTCAATGTTGGCCAGCTGATCTACGCATATAAGACGCTCATGTACCATACGGCGATCACGCCTCGTATGCGGCGCCACTGGAACATGCAATTTACGCCCATGGAGCCCGACACAGGCATGGCATACATTCTCTACCGGCGAGGCCAGTATAACTACGCGCAGTTTGTGACTCACGCCATGTATGACGGCTGGCCTAAAGCGAGCGCCGACCTGCTGCTGGCAGCCATGGAGCTGTTACCGTCGCCTCGAGAAGCGTTCTACCTCTGGAAAAAAGACCTCATAACCAGGGACGCGCGCGACCAGCTCTATACGGCCGCGGGCCTCGATAGTCGCTGGCATGGGATCTATACAGATAATTGGTATTGGACGCCTTCAGTCTACGATCTCACTCGAATGGCCGACTATGTAGAGATGGACCAGATCTGGGTGACAAAGCAGCTGCGCCGGAGTGGCGTCAGAGACAGCGATATTCCTAAGATCTGGGAAATGCTCGAGCGCCGAACCGTAAACTATGAGATTAACGGTTTGACGGCAAAATGGGTGTGGCGTATGAGATTTGGCCGCGCGACACTCGAGGATCTGGAAGAGGCCTTCATCGACCTGGGAGTACGCAGGAAAAAGCGCGAGCTGCTGCTCGAGAAGGCCCAGTTAGACTACGAGGACGAACTGGTCGACGAGTGGGTGGAGATCCTACAGTGGCGCTTTAGGACCGCAGTGATCACTGAAAAACAGTTCCTCGAGGGGCTGCTGGACCTGGGGATCCGCGAGGAAAAGGCCAACCTGATCGTGGAGCTCGAAAAAGCTAAAGGCTATTACGGATACTACTAGCGTAAGGTGAGAAGAATGGATCTGCGAATTAATCCGTTCAACACCGGAAACCCTATGACGCTGAAGGACGCTGCAGCTGTCGCGACCGTAGTGGCCTTTGTAACGTGGATCCTGAACTTTCTGGCCAGTGCCACGATCGGCGAGGTCAGGGCCGACGTCGCAGAATTTGTTTTTGAAGCGATAAAGTGTTTCCTGGTCAGCTGGGCCGGATCCTTCATAACGCTGGCAGGCCTCGAGCAGCTGATCAAGCACACAGAAAAGTCAGAGAGCTAGGGCGTAGCATGGCCTGGGACGTGTTCAGGCAGGATCACGTCAGGCTCTGGCACAAGCCACATCGCCAGAGTATTCAAAATGTCGCGCAGGCAAAACCACATCTCTCGAGGATCCTTAATGTCGGCAGCCTTTCGGATCCAGCCTCTAATTTCGTCGTAGGTGTTAGATAGGATCTCTGCTTCTGACAAGACCTTCTCGCCTTTTTTTGGGCCTTCCGCGCGTCGGCGCCAGTTTTCTTCTGCCATGGTGATCACCTCACTCAGGCAGCTGCGACTGAACGCTGCTCGCAGCCTCGAGCCTCTTCGTAGATATCTTCTTTTGGTATGGCTGCTCTATCTCTTCGACTTCCAGGATCTCCACCAGGGCGCCGCATTTAGGACACGGAACAGTGCCCAGGTGCTTCTTTTTTACTTTGTCACTCTCCAAGACAACACCCCCTTATTTCTCCTCGAGTATGGTCGTAGTGGTTTATAGCACCTATGAACGCTTCTTATAGACGAAAGTTCTATACGCTGTCAGGCCCTAATCGTTACGCGGTGAAAGCATGAGCGAATTCGACTTCACCCTGACGATCCAAATAGTCGCCAAAAAGCGGTCCTTAACCAACTTCGACGAGATCATGGATAACCTGAAGGTCAGGCTTACGCAGCTGAAGGACGCCGACAAAATCGACAGCGCCAAAATTCAGGTGAGCCAAGTTTTTAAGGATCAGACCTGGGAATACCCCTGACGCGCGCTTAACGTGGTGAAACTCAAATCCCCTAGGTGCTGGACGTAAAAAGTGGTCTAACAGGTACCTGTTCACCTGTTCGACACCATTACCACACCGTTTATTAAGGAGTTTTTACATAGGACATGGTGGTGAAATGGTGATGAACAGAAGGGTAGAAAAAATCGGGACAGTCGAAATGATCACGGTAAAAAGTCACGCTCGAGAGTTATACCTTCCACTCGATCGCGACACCTGCAGCGCCTTCGGAATTCACAAGGGCGACCTGCTCAAAGTCAAACTGATCGAGAAGGTGACAGAAGGGGGTGAGGAGAGTGGCGAGTGAAAGTATTACGGCCCTACGGCAGCGCCTAATCATAGACATGCTGCTCGCGCCTAGCGACGGCGAAACCTGCCAGCTCAGATCGCGCGTAATCGAGGCCATGTTTCTAGTGGATCCTGCGCTCGAGAAGTGGTTTAAAGGGCTCCTGAAGGTGTACGCATGACAGCGGAAGAGAGCCCAGGCCTGCGCTTGGTCATAGCTCTGAGAAACGCAGCGGTGATGATCGCGGAAGAGTGTAACGCAATTCTGGCCGAGCAGGGACCACCTGAGATCGTCAGCGCGACAGGGATCCCACGCATCGACCTGGCCGAGCTGGATGCGGCGCCATGGCTCACCTACAAAACCAAACAGCCAGCAGATCCCGGAACACCGGCCTGGATCTACAATCCAGCATTCTTTGAGAAGGTAGAGTTGCCACAGGTCATAATCGAGCTGCAGAAGGCCCTGAACAAGTCGGATACGAAGAGTCTGCAGCTGGGCGACATGGAATACTTTTTCAGCGGTGAAGGCAAGTTCATAGGCCGCAGGCCAGCCAAAAAGGAGAAGGCGACATGAAGCGCAAGACCACCATCAGGCTACGGCCGGCGTGGACGTGCCACATTATCCTCTTTAAACGGTGGACACTCTTCATCGGATTCGGCGAGATCAAACAGGAGAGAGCCTAAATGAGACGCGGCAGCTCACGGTGGACGGATCCGCGCAGCGGCGTAGAAATTCTGGTCAGTTATCCGGCCGAAAAGACGCTGGGCGCAGAAGGAAACCAGGAGCCCAAAAAGGCGCTGCTGGTCAACCTCGCTAAATTCATGGTGAACGTCGGAGCAGACAGGGCCTACGTCAGCAAACAGGGAAAAGGCCTAGTCGTATCGCTGATTTGGAGCCTGAAATGATGCAGGCACCTAGGAAATTTGGCGCCCCGGATATTCCGCTGAGAGATCTCCTTTCAATCTCTTTCGGCCCGGGGCATAGGCATTACCTGGCCAGACCTAAAAGGAGCCTGCCAGAATGGTGACGTGTAAAGTCCACTGCAGGGACTGTCAACGCCTGAAGGGCTACCGCTGCGAGCAGAACATGAAATATATGAACCCTGACAAGCCCCGGTACTGCCGAAAATTCAAACCGAAAGGCCAGGCGACTCTAGCATGACTAACATCACCCTCAAAAAACTCGTGGCCTTCGCGGTGCTCATGGAATCCGGCGACGGCATCAAAATGAAGAGCCCCGACTACATCGCTGAAAAGTGGCACCTGGTCGCCGACTGTCCCGACGACCTGCTGCCGACGCTCATGGATCCATGGAACCAGGCCAAATACTACGACTACCTCACATTCTGGAAGGTATAAGACATGAGAAACCTTAAACCCTACGACCAACCCAACATTTATACGCTCAGAGCTCCATACGACGCTCCACGTCGCGACAGAAGGTGGAGCAATGAAGAGCCTCTTTTACCCAGAATTCACCACCGACAGGGGTGGTATACCAAAGTCGTATTGTCGTATGTCATATTTGCACCGCATGGGATTCGATCCCACGAGGCTGCAGTGGAAACAGAGGGGTGTAATCTGAATGAGCCAGACACCCTACACGATAACGGCCTCGTTCAAGGCCAGGCCGGACCGCTGGCAGCGCTTCAAACTGAAAACTGCAGAGCTGGGCGTCTCAACCTGCCATGTGCTCGACGGCCTCATGGAGGCGTGGCTGCAGGGCCAGGACTCACCGGGCCGCTCGCTCCACAGAACACCAACACAGTCCATTCCACCGGTGAGCGTAAACCTGACTATGCACCACGTCGTGAAAAGGCCCCGACGCATGGCAGGCCTCGAGGATCTGCTCTACTCTGCGCAGGGCCAGCGGTGGCCACCAAACTGCGAACACGCCGACGCCTTCATAAAATCGACGCTCGAGGTGGGCTGTCTTGACATTAAAGACTGGATCAGCCTCGAGAAGTGCTGGCGCTGTTTCGCAGCGAGGCAGGGCCTTATCTGATCATGTACGAAAAGCGTCGGGACCTGATCCGAAAAACGTAATTCTGGGCGCCCTGGGCTCCTACGCCTACAACGCCATGGAGCTCTGCAGGATCCTAAACGGCCGCGGCCCTCGAGACTTCCAGGGCTGTTATTACAAGTTTGACCTTAACCGCAGGGGCCCCAGGTGCCGTATGAAAGAGAGAGGCTGCCAGGGTAGATCTAACGCGGTGGATCAGCTGCTGCGCAGGCTGCAGAGAAAAGGTCTGGTCCACAGTGTTAAGATGCGGTGGTTTGATGGTCGTAGTAAGGGCGCTGCCTCGAATTCTCTGCAGCTGGACGTCTTTAGGTTCTACTTTTTGCACCGCAGAGGCCTGGCCTGCAGGCTCCAGGACGACATAAGAAAACACTTGCTAGGGGGTGAGATCGCTTGATAGTCGTAGTAGGAATTCTCCTAATCGCGGCAGCCACCGGCATCGTAACCCTCTGGGCCTACCGCGTCGACGAGCGCGAGAGAGAAGAGATCGCAGCTGCATACCAGGAGCTCTATGAAAAACTGAGCGAGAAACAGAAATCTTAAACACGTCTACGTCCTAGATCTAACTAGGTGTAAGTTTTGAGCGACCAGAAAAAAGGGATCCCTCGCCAGGACGGATCAGGACAGGGCCGACGTGCGAACCGGGGCCGCGGTGGCTGCCCGGATCCACGAAAGGAAGGCAGGGGCCGAAACCCTAAGAAGGAATAAGCCATGGTGAAAAGCGCAGCGCGCAGAAGTTACCACTACGACAAAAAGATCGACGGCGACGTCATAAACCAGCGTATCACAGAAGAAAAGGCCTTCATGGTGGAGCAGGTCCACGTCGTATACGCGCAGCAGGTCTTTCTCGAGACAAAGGTGAAATCCTACTTGGAAGGCATCGGATTTTATGGCATAGAACAACACCACTACATGAACTTTTCCCAGGAACTCTGGAGCCTATCCAGGGCGTTCAGAGAAAACACCCTCATAAGAGAAGCCGAAATCAAGGCCGACAAGTGGATCCGCAGAGGACTGAACACCACCCACCTAATAGCGATCGCAAGACTCCACGGAATAGACCTAACAGGCTACGTCCCAACACCCTAAACAGTTCTAGCACGCTGGAATACTTGGAAAAAGGGGCGCAAATTGGGCTCCGCGTTAAGCGGAAGCGGATTTGAGCTTATTTTACATGCGGAACCCCATTTCATGGCGCTTTTCAAAATCCACTGAGGGCCAAAAACAAACTCAGAATCTCAAGTAGGATCCTACTCACAATGTCTTCAGGGGCCCTGCAAAAAAGCTCCACTACTACCATACAGTGGACAACCCCAACACCCCTCATAAACAGTCTAATCAACCCACAACACCCCACCAACGACAGCCCATTAAGAGATAGTAGTAAGGGAGTAATGAAGGAATTGTATACACCAGAACTACGAAGAAGGTTAAGAAGGTCGCAAGCTAGAGGGTAGACATAAGAGCTAACTTGAAAGTATCTACTAGGGCGTAGTAGATTGAGCTGACAGCTGTTTTAACATCTGACACTTTAACCGTGACCACCACCAACAACTCGCCACCCCACCGGCAGCCCGGGCGCCCAGCGCGGCATCATGGTGTTGGTAGTGGTGTCGGTGGCTCCGTCAGATACTCTGTTAGTCAACAAAACAGTAGTCGACACCTTCAGGTTAGCATTAATGCCTACTGTCACTACGACCATACATGCAACGCTAGATCTTACCTTAACCTTAGCGATACTGCATACTATTTCCTTCATGGTTTCTAACTACTCTCTCTTAATGGCGGATCTCTGGGGCTGCGTAAACGGTTTATTTGACGGTTGATATACTTCGAGTGGAGGCTGCGTGTATGGTTAAGGATGCGAAGCGTAGAGGGCGTAAGTATGAGGCTGGCGTGGACGGTGACGCCATAGGAAAGAAGATTGATCGGCAGAAGGCTGGCATGGTTGAAACTGAGAAGGTGCACATGAGCGCGGTCGTGGGCCTCGAGAAAAAGGTTAAGGGGCTGGTTGAGGCTGCAGGGGTTAGCTCGATGCAGGTGGCGCAGTACCTGAACGTGGCCCGGAAAATGATGAAGGTATGTGGCAAATTTCGGGGCCTGACAAGAGACAACGAATGCGCGCGCATACATGACCTCTGGGTGGACCGCGGCCTGAGATCCGACCTGATAGGTCAAATCGCGACGATATGTGGCTGCTCAGTCACTGCTGCAGCTGCAGCAGTGCCGACGTTGATCCTAGACTTTTGGAGCGATTCGCTGCCAGTGGTGACGCTTACTGCAGGGGGCGAGGCTGGCGTGGTCGCCCTGCCGGACGTGGTGGTCGACGCGCTGCCGCAGGGCCTGACTCTGCAGAAGGTGGTGGCCCTTCTGATCGTATCAGTGATCAGAGACACGAGCGGCGCTAACAACGCGGTGGACGTCGCGACCGGCCATGTGGAAGTACGACGAGGCCCCGGTGGTACCTGGACGCAGGCGATCGACATAGGCAATAACGCATGGGCCATAGTGGCTGCAAACGGCCAGGACCGCGGTGGAGCCCCTCACATCGGAAACACTGACATTAAAGGCGAGGTCGACAGGGCCGCGACGTATAACTTCGAGCTGGACGACCTGGGCGTCGACGGAAACAACCTGCTGCTGCTGGACGTCATAACAGGCCTGCGGTTCATCTACTGGTAGGAGCTGGCAGGCATGGCATGGCTAACAGGCTGGGGACGCCGAAAGAGCCACAACCTTAACGGTCAGGCAGGAGCAGGCACAAACTATCAGGTAGGCATCAAGGTTTATTATGGCGCCGGCGCCGACGGCACCGAAGTCGTCGACGGCAACACCATGGGAAAAATCTACTGTAACGGCCACTGTAAAAACGATTTTGGAGACGTCAGATTCACCGACGACGACGGATCCAGTGAGCTCGCGTACTGGCTGCAGGAAAAAGTCGACGGCAGCCACGCTATTTTTTGGGTGAAAGTGACAGACGACCTGACGAATAACCAGCTGATCTATGTATATTATGGCAATGCAGGCGCCACCACAACCAGCGACGGAATAAGCACTTTCATCAGGTGGGACGATTTTGACCTGGGCTACATCGTCGGCGACGTGCCAAAACCTGCGCGTGGCTGGGTTGTAAATCAGGGTGGTGACAGCGACTACGTTAAAATCGTGCAGGATCCTGACGATCCTTCTAACCTAGTTTGCGAGATCAACAACGCCACACAGGCCTTTCCCTATCCAACGATCCAGAACGATTTTTCGCTGACAGCTGGCGTCGCGGTGCACTACCGCATGAGATCAGACAGCCCTGCCGGTGGAAATGCTCAGACTAATTTGAGAGAGGGCGCTAACATTCGGATCTCAGCCACATGGGGTGGATCAGCAACGACATTTCGCATACAATATTACAAAGGGGTGTACCTCGATTATGTGCCTGTCTGCCTAGTTTCAGACGCCACATGGTATACG
>Ga0209636_10003983_pt1 | contig 15100 bp, 13 predicted proteins | sample DeeMarSWOR152_54_FD_187464 | JGI IMG/M metagenome (GOLD analysis project Ga0209636, IMG submission 187464) | Marine sediment microbial communities from White Oak River estuary, North Carolina - WOR-1-52-54 (SPAdes) (version 2) | ecosystem: Environmental > Aquatic > Marine > Intertidal zone >...
GTTGCCATACTTCTTGTGGAGCAGAATGCACGCCTGGCCCTTTCCATTGCAAGTCACGGCTATGTTATGGAAAATGGCCGTATAGTCCTGGATGACGCTGTAGAAAAACTAAGGGAGAATGCCGACGTGAAGGAATTTTATCTCGGCCTTACCGAGGTAGGCAAGAAAAAGAGCTACAGGGATGTCAAACACTACAAGCGCCGTAAAAGATGGCTAACATAAAATTACATTTTCTTCTTTTCTGCTCTTCGTCGCTCCTCATCTCTTATCTCCCGCCTTAACAGCTTTCCCACCTTGGACTTTGGAAGCATATCTCTAAACTCTATATACTGGGGAACCTTATAGGGAGCTAGTCTTTCTCTACACCATCTAGTCAGGTCAGATGAAGCAACACCTCTAACATCTTCTTTGAGCACCACTATAGCCTTAATGCGCTCACCCACTCCAGGGTCGGGTACCCCTATGGTGCATGCCCCGATTACAGCTGGATGATCCTGCAGTACCGAGTCAATCTCTGAGGCAGATATTCTGTACCCCTTGTGTTTTATTATGTCTGCACCTCTGTCCACGTAATATAATTGCCCTTCCTCATCCATTCTGACATAATCCCTCGTCCTGTACCATCTCTTGCCATCGGTTTCCACGAAAGAAGCAGCCGTTTCCTCTGGCTTATTCCAGTAACCCTTCATTTGAAAATCAGAACTAACCAATAACTCACCTGGTGTGTTTAACGGCACAGGCTCCAGGGTATCAGGGTATACGATCTTAAGTTCCTTAGAGGGAATAAGGAATCCTATTGAACCCGGCACAGGATCTCTGTCCCAAGGGCTGAGAGTGGTCAGGCCTTGCTCTGTGCATCCATAGTCCTGGCGAATTGGCACCCCGCATAGCTCTTTCCAGCGATTAAAAACCTCCAATGGAAGGACATCACCGCCACAGGTGCAGTATAGCAACGAGCTTAAATCATATAAGCCCAGCCGATCATTTTCTAAGATCATGCGGTAAAGCGTAGGGACGCCAACGAATAAGGTTATCTTGTACTTCTGGATGGCCTCTAATACCGCGTCTATCTGTGGGGCAGGCATGAGAACCGTAAGATTTCCCCGGCCTAATCCCAAGGCCATTATTGCCTGCTGTGCCATTATGTGGAAAAGCGGATTCACTATGACGAGTCTATCTTCGCCTTCTCTAACATATCCCTCGGTTGCCCTACGATACCCTTCGATGGCTGATACCATAGCTGCATGGGTATTTGGAACGCCCCTAGGAAACCCGGTTGTCCCGCCTGTATACAGGATGTAGGCAAGATGTTCTCTTGGATCTATCTCTATTCTTGGTGGCTGGGGTGGATATTTTCGAATCAAGTCCTTGAAGAAATAGACTCCTTCATCCTGTCTAACTGTACCATGTGGAGCCTTGTCAAAGAGCACACCAATTGCCTTTTTCCACCACGGTAGAAACTCTACTAGGTTTACAACGATGACCCTTTTCAGGCAGGTCTTGGGAAAGACCTCACTAACATAGCCAAAATTTGTGTCCTGGCAAACTATGGTATCTGCGCCAGAATCATTGATCATATACTCAATCTCGTAGCGGGTATAGATTGGGGAAATCGGCACTGGTATGGCCCCGATCCTTTGAGCTGCAAAATAGGCAATGAGGAACTGAGGACAGTTGGGAATGTAGAGCACGACCCTGCCATTGTCTTTCACCCCCAAGTGATGTAAGGCAGTGGCGAATCTGTCAATCAGCTCTTTAAGCCTCTTGTAAGGAAAGCTTTCACCGAGATAGATCAATGCTGGATTTTCAGGCCATTTCTCACACACTCGTTCAAACCCGCTGCTTACAAGCTCATCCGTCTCCATACTTGTTCACCCGTTCCTTTTGCCCATCCTTATCTTTTTAGCAATCTTAAAAACATCTTTTAAAGTCAAGCACATTGAAAGTCAAGCGCAAGGGTTACCTTTCGAGGAGGTAGAGCAAGATAGGTGAAAGGGTAACAACACATAAGGCGTTCCTGCAAACAAAAGATTTGACAATGAAATAACCGCGGAGTTAAATGAACTTAATCTTATGGTAAGACCTTTCCAATTACCAGATCTTTTTTGGAGAAAGGAGGTGAGGAGAAGGCTAAAGTGAATGGGGCGGATAATCATTAAAGGAGGGAGAGTCATGAGAATGAGAATTTATGCCACCTTGGCACTACTGTTAGCAATTCTGATTACACTGCCAACCCATCTCGCCTTGGCAGTGAAACCCATAGTCATAGGGAGTCCCCTGTCTATCGGGTTTCCTGACGGTGTGGATGCTGAAAGGGCTCTCAAACTGGCTATTGAGGAGATCAATGCCGCTGGCGGTGTTAATGTTGCTGGGCAGAGGCGTCCCTTCAAGCTTGAAGTGATGGATAGTCGTGACCTCGAGCCGGGCGTACCGGTGAGCGAGGCGCTTCTGGCAATGGAAAAACTTATCTTAGGAAAAGGGGCCGATTTCATTGTTGGCGGTCCTATCCGATCTGAGGCAGCCCTGGCAGCCATGGGATTAGTTTCTCAATATAAAAGAGTGTCTATCATATCCGCAGGTGTTCTGAGTCCACGTTACCACCAGGAAGTGGCCAAGAAATACGATAAGTACAAGTACTGCTTTAGGATGACCGGTACTGTGGTCACTGAGATAAAAGAATCGGTCGCTATCTTGGAGTCGATAAAGAAGAAGCATGGTTACAATAAGGTTTTTGCCATGGTGCAGGACGTGGCCCATGCGCGTGCTGCTGGCAGCAAAATAAAGGAAACGCTTGAGCAAAAGGGCTGGAATGTTGTGGGCTTCGAGAAATATCCTACCGGAAGCACGGATTTCTCTGCAGGATTACTCAAGGCAAACGGTGGTGGTGCACAGATTATATTCTATTGGTTTGATATGCCTGAGATCTCCATTTTGACCAAACAGTGGTCCAATATGAAGATAGCGGCATTACCTGTCGGATTTGGAGCTTCCATGGCAGACTCGACGTTTTGGGATGCGACCAAAGGCAAGTGTGCATACTGGGTGAATGTCTGGCCGAGGGCTGGCTGTGCCCCCAGTGAGGCAATACCGCTAGCCGCAAAATTCATCGAGGCCTATAAGGGAAAGTATGGGGTAGAGCCTGGCGTGACGTGGGTCTCCCCGGTCTCCTACCAAGCAATCTATGTACTAGCTGATGCTATCGAGCGGGCGGGAACCATAGAGTCTGGCAAGGTAATAGCAGCGCTGGAGAAGACCGATCTTGAAAGCGTTTGGGGGAAAACAAGGTTCGATCCGAGGAGCCATCAGATTGTCTATAGCGATGATCCCCAGAAAGGCGCACTGACTACCTGGGCCCAATGGTTGGACGGAAAACGCGTAGCCGTCTTCCCGCCGAAGGTAGCCACAGCAACCATTAAGTTCCCGCCTTGGGTGAAGTGAACCCTGTTAGATTTCACGCCCCGTTAAATAGGGTTCCCAGATGTGCCCTCCCTTTTTCGCCAACATATTTAACGGGGCAAGCAGGGCATTCTAACAGAGTGAATCACAGAGGAGAGCCGGACTACGAGTAATGGGCATATTGATCTATGGGATAATAAATAGCATCGTATTTGCCCTCATAGCGATGGGGTTTGCCTTAGTATATGGGATTAGCAGGCTACCCAATTTTGCCCATGGGGCATTCTACATATTGGCTGGTTTCTTGACATATACCTTCCTGTTCGGATTGGGTCTCAACTCTCCGGCAAGCATCATCCTTTCGCTCATTATTATTGCCGGTATTGGAGCAACTGTATATCGGTTTCTCCTGATACGCATACGAGGGATGGAAGCCTCAGAGATTATCGCCTCCTTAGCCATTGGCTTCGCAATAATGGAAGGTCTGCGTTTTGCTGGCTTCCGTGGAAAGACATACACCCTTCCAGTGTTCCTTGAAGGCACAGTCCGTATAGCGGGTGTTCCGGTAGATTTTCAGCGTCTCATCATCATAGGAGTTGGAGTTGTTCTAATCGTAGTCCTCTGGCTCTTCACACACCATACAAAGGTTGGCTTAGCCCTGAGGGCCATGGCTCAGGACGAGGGTGCTGCTCTGATGCTTGGCATAGATACTGACTTCGCCGCACTTATAGCTCTGGCATCCGGTTCAGTTTTAGCTGGATTAGCTGCCATAGTAATACTTCCGTTGGGCAATATAACAGTGGAGACAGGCTATGATATTCTCATTAATGCAATCGCAGTATGCATCATCGGGGGGCTTGGCAGTTGGGTAGGTGCAGTGCTCGCCTCTTTCATACTCGGCTTTGCTCAAATGCTTACAGTCTATATTGTTGGAGCTCAGTGGCAGATGGTTGTGGCCCTCATGGCAATTATTCTCATTCTCATAGCGAGGCCCTCAGGGCTCTTAGCCAGGCAAAAGGAACTAGAGGAGAGGGTTTAATTGCTTACCCAGGTTGGACCTAGAGAAAGGCGCAAGGAGAGGCTCGACCGCGGGTTAAAGGTGAGAACAGAAGGAATTTATGCCCTCTCCTCCGGGAAAGAGGCTCTTTATCTTCTTGCACCGAGGCTGACCCTCATTCTAGGATTGCTGGTTTTGCCCTTACTTATGCCGAACCTCTACTGGCAGAGAGTTATCTGTATTATGGGTGTTTTTGCATTGCTCTCTCTGGCCTTTGACTTCTTGGCAAACTATGTTGGACTTATTTGCTTAGGCGGTGCCTTGTTTATGGGGGTTGGCGGATACATTGCTGGTATTCTAAACTCATTGTTTGGCATGCCCTTAGTGGTAACTATTCCCGCCGCTACCGTTACCGGAGCAGTTTTCAGTACGGTCCTCTTATCTCCCTGTTTCCCTCTACGGGGCATCTATTTCGCTATTGTAACTCTCATGTACCCTCTGGCCGCATCGAGAATCATAGAGGCACTCGATATCTTCGGAGGTACTGAAGGCATGGCAGGCCTTGATACCCTGCCAAACATATGGTTTGCCTCGTATTCTATCATCCCGGTGCTCCTCGTCTCACTTTTTGCACTCAGAAGGCTGGTGACTGAGGATATAGGGCTCGTATTGCGGGGCCTAAAGGATAACGACCAGGCCGCTAAGGCCTCTGGTATAAGCATAACGAGATACAAGGCCTACAGCACCTTTATCGCCTCAGCTATCGGATGCTTCAGCGGGGCTTATCTGGCCCATCTCTATGGATGGGCAGGGATTTCACTGTTTGCCCTCGATTTCTCCATACTGCCTATCGCTGCTAGTGTAATAGGCGGAATGGGTACCCTTGTTGGCCCCGTGCTCGGTGCCTTTATTCTAATCCCTCTCACTGAATTGCTCCGTGAGCTTGGCACTCTCAGAATAGTTCTTTATTCCCTCTTATTAGCTGGATTTATTGTGTTTAAACCGGAGGGGCTGATGACATATGCGCAGAGGAAATACCATCAGTTTGAACACTGGGTAGAGGTATAAAGTATGGCTGAGGAAGTTTTGCTCCAGGTAAGAAACGCTACCAAGTCCTTCGGCGGGGTTAGAGCGGTAGTAGACGTAAGCCTATCACTGTCTGAAGGCGAGATCCTTGGAATCATCGGTCCCAATGGCTCTGGAAAGACCACCCTGGTCAACCTCATAACTGGCTTCGTGAAACCTGATTCTGGAGAGGTTCTATTCAGGGGTAAGAGAATAACCGGCTTACAACCCCATAAGATCGCTAATCTCGGGATCACAAGGACCTTTCAAATCATGAGACCATATCACAGTCTGTCCGCCTTCAAAAACCTTATTGTGCCTCTCTACTCGCCGCGGGTTCACCAGACCACAGGGGGGAAGCTTGGAGACAGGGATGCAGTGGCTATAGATATCTTGGAGGAGATCGGATTTGAACGCGATGCCTATGTCCCCTATAAGATCGCCTCCTCTCTACCCCTTGGATACCTTAAGCGCCTTGAGGTTGCCAGGTGCATCGCCATGAGGCCTGAGATCATAATCTGTGATGAGATCTTCTCAGGACTGAGCATGGCTGAGATAGCAACCATGGTACCTCTCTTGGAGAAGTTGCAGATGCAGGGGACAACGATAATGATGATAGAGCACAGGTTGAGGGAGCTCTTTCGGCTTGTCAATAGGGTCATTGTAATGAATTTCGGCGAAAAGCTTGCTGAGGGTATCCCAGAGGAGGTCATGGAAAAACCGGATGTCAGGGAGGCCTATCTGGGAACGGAGGTAGATAATGTTAGAGATTAAGAACCTCATGGTTTTTTATGAGAATGCTATAGCAATCAATAATGTTAACATGAGATGTAAGAAAGGTGTAGTCACAGGGGCCTTTGGTGCTAATAGCGCAGGGAAGTCTACACTGATGTATACCATTTCTGGAATAATCCTGGACATAAAGAAGAAAGAAGAGATGAGAGGTGGAGAGAGGATCACCGTACTCGGAAGCATTACCTATGATGGCTTGGATATCACCAATATGAAGCCCAGCCAACGGGCCAAGAAGGGGATTATCCTCTGTCCAGAGAGGCGCAGGATCTTTCCTGAGAGCACTGCCTTGGAGAATCTGAAGATTGGTGGCTACTTAACTACGAGGGCTCAGGCAAAAAAAACAATGGAGTATGTCTTTACCCTCTTTCCACCCCTGAAAGGGCTGAAAGGCAGAGAGGGCGGGTTTCTAAGCGGTGGTGAACAGCAGATGCTCGCTATTGGCAGGGCCCTGATGGCCCAGCCAAAGTTACTTCTCTTGGATGAACCTCTGCTCGGACTGAGCCCACTCATAGAGGCAATACTTGCCAGGGCAATCAAGGATATCAACAAGGAGACAGGGATCACCATATTGATAACAGAGCAATATGCCAGGCCTATCTTGCCTATCATAGCTTATGGATATATAATGGAAAATGGGGGGGCTGTTCTGGAAGGTACCTCCCAGGAACTGATGGAAAACCCTGACGTAAAATCTGCTTACTTTGGGCTTTAGGTAATGTCACTAGTCACTGGTCATTAGTCATTTGTTAAACGCTGCTATCCTTACGAATGACAGATGACTATTGACAAATGACCTTCACTATAAGATTTCTTACATCCTAATCGCCTTCTTTTCTTTGGTTAACCGCCTCCTCTCCTCATCCCGTATCTCCCGCCTCAACAGCTTCCCCACCTTGGATTTTGGGAGCATATCTCTAAACTCTATGTACTGGGGAATCTTATAAGGGGCAAGCCTCTCCCTGCACCATTTGGTCAACTCGGTTCCGCCCACGCCTCTTGCATCCTCTTTGAGCACTACTATCGCCTTGATCCTTTCGCCAACCCTAGAATCGGGAACTCCAACCACGCATGCACCTATTACAGTCTGGTGGTCTTGGAGAACTGCCTCGATCTCTGAGGCAGAGACCCGGTATCCCTTATATTTTATGATATCCGCCGATCTCTCGATATAGTAAATCTCTCCCTTTTCATCCTGCCGGACGTAATCACCCATCCTGTAATAAACGTCTCCATCGATCTCCACATAAGATCTGGCTGTCTCCTCCGGCTTCTCCCAATAGCTCTTTATAGTAAAATCGGAGGTGACCAGAAGCTCACCCGTCTCACCGGGAGGAACCTGCTCCAAGGTATCTGGATCCACCACCATGCAGTGCCTGCTCTTTAATGGCACCCCTACGGACATGAGCCCTGGTTCCTTATCCAGCCTACCATAGGTGACGTGACCTGCCTCGGTTGAACCGTATACCTGATATATGGGTATACCGAATAGTTCCTTCCACCGGTTAAAAACCTCAACAGGGAGGACATCACCTCCGCAATAACAGTAGCGAAGGGAGCTCAGGTCATATCTGTCTAACCTATCATTTTCCAGGACCATCCGGTAAAGGGCAGGCACCCCAAGAAACCATCTGACCTTATATCTCTGTATAGCCCTTAAAATTGCATCCACCTGGGGAACTGGCATGAGTATCGACGTATTCCCATAATTGAGCCCTACAGCCACAAAAAGCCCGAGGGCCATTATGTGAAAGAGGGGATTAACCACAATATATGAATCTTCCCCTTCTCTCAGATAGCCACCAACAACATCATCCATGATATCATTCACATAAGATACCATTCCAACATGATTGCCGGGCACCCCCTTGGGAAAGCCGGTAGTCCCACCAGTATAAAGGATATAGGAAAGATCCTTCCATGGGTCTAAGTCTACTTTCGGGCATGTTGGTGGAAATTTCAAAAGGTCTCTAAAGGAATGTACCCCTTCACCCCTTTTTACCTTTCCATGGGGAATCTTGTTAAAGAGGGTGCCGACCGCCTTCTTCCAGATTGGAACCAGATCAACAAGGTTTGTAACAATTACCCTCTTAAGGCACGTCTTTGAGAATATCTCTTGTACATAGCCAAAATTTATATCCTGGCAGATGATGGTATCTGCCCCAGAATCATTTACCATGTATTCAATCTCGTATGACGTATAGATTGGTGCCACCGGTACCGCTACCGCCCCGATCTTCTGTATCCCAAAGAATGCTATTACCCACTGTATACAGTTCTGGATATAGATCATGACCCTATCGCCTTTGCCTACCCCTAAGATGTCTAGACCCGCAGCAAACCTATCGATCAGGTTCTTCAATATGGCATAGGAGAATCTCTCGCCAAGATAGACTATTGCGGTATTGTCAGGGTATCTCTCACAAATCTTTTCGAATCTGGTAAAGGTGTACTCCCTCTCTTCAGGCACGATCCTATACCTCCTCCGAACCAAGGTAGGCCTTCTTTACCTCTTCGTCCGCCATAACCTCTTCTGGAATGCCTTCGGTGAGCTTTTCCCCGAAGTTTAACACCATAACCCTCGTGGCGACCCTGAACAACTCCCTCAACCGGTGTTCTATCATAACCAAGGTAATGCCTTCCATCTGTAACCTTTCTATAAGAGGTACCATGCTGGCTATCTCACTCATGCTTAAACCTGAGAAGACCTCATCGCAGAGTATTATCTCAGGTCTCAGTGCAAGGCACCGTGCAATCTCAAGCCTCTTTAGATAACCGGTAGGGAGTGTGGATGCCAGCTTATACGGAACAAAGGAATCCCTTTCAAAGCCGATCTCCTCCAGGATATCTATACACACTGTATCTCTATCCCCAAGCTTACCTCCCCCTCTCCACCCTCCTCCCTTCCTTGCCCTGGGAGAGAACAGGGGTACGATAAGGTTCTTATACGCAGGCAATGTATAATAGGGCCTCATGATCTGGAAGGTCCTCGTCACTCCCATGGCAGCGATCTTATGGGGCGCCTGCCTGCTGATATCCCTGCCCCTGAAGCTGACCCTGCCTGAATCCATCTTTATAAACCCGGTAATACAGTTGATAAGGGTGGTCTTTCCTGATCCATTGGGGCCAATAATCCCAAAAACCTCCGCTTCCTTTACATCAAAGCTGACATCGTTTAGGGCCTGGAGGCCACCAAAGGCCTTCTTGACATTGGTAACCTGCAAGATGGGCTCTGAGCTCATACCTTTACCCACCTTTCAAACTGATGATATTTCCGCTGGGCATAGACCATTATCCCCTCGCTCCTGAATACGATAAAGGCCACCAGGATGAGCGAATAAAAGACTATCCTCAGGGTACCGAATGCCCTCAACAACTCAGAGATGGGGACCAGGATAAAACAGCCCAATATAGGGCCAACCAGGGTACCGCCTCCGCCTATGACTGTGGCAGCTATAGGTATAATGGAAAAATCCAGGGCAAACTGGGATATCCCTGACCACATGTAGATGTGGACAAGGTAGGCACCAGCAAGGCAGCCCAGGGCAGATGCAATAAATACTGCAATGGATTTATAGAAATTTATGCTTAAGGCGGACGCCTTGACTGCCTGGTCATTATCCTTTACACCCCTGAATACCAATCCGATATCCTCATTTACCAACCTTCTCAACCCAAAGAGCGAAACGATTACTATCACCAGGATACCATACTGCTCAATCCATCTATTAGGAAAACTGGCGACTCCAAGTATGCCCTCAGTACCTCCCATGATGTCCAATGCCTCTATGATCCGGGCCAGAACCAATGGGTACATCAGGGTTACTATGGCAAAGTAAACCCCCCTGAGAGGAAGGCAAGGGTAAAGAAGCAAGGTGCAGATAGCCCCACCTCCTATAGTGGCTACAGGGAGGGTCAATACTGGTGGCAAGCCTAATGATGTATTGAGAATTGCTGCTATATATCCACCAGTCCCGATAAAGAAGGCACCTCCTAAAGATACCAACCCCAGAAAATGGGCCAGAAAATCAAATCCCAGGGCAAGCAATGAATATATGCATACAGAGGATATGACCCTTTGCCAATAAATGGGCAGAACCAATGGAAGGGCAAGCATCCCACATATCAAGGCAAGCCGTGGGAGTAAAAGATAGCCCATCTCCTCCCATGAGGAGATGGCATATATACCCTCCGTGCGTACCTTTATACCCCTATCTAACCTCTCCTTCCTCCGCTCTTCATTCATTCCTAAACCCTCTCCTCCAGCTCCTTTTGCCTGCCGAAGAGTCCCGAGGGCCTGAATATCAGGGTAATAATAATGGCCAAAAGGGCCACAACCATATGGAAGTGAGATGCGATATACTTTACAGTGATTATTTGGGCAAATCCGATCAAAAAGGCGGCTAGCACAGCACCGACCCAACTTCCCAGGCCACCAACAATGCAGACAGCTATGGCCATAATCAACTTATTGTATCCGGCCTCTACCACTATATTGCCCATGGGCAATAAAAGGACCGCTGCTAACCCAGCTAGAAGAGAGCCAAGGGCCATGGCTACCAATGCCATCCTATCGGAATCTATCCCCAACATCATGGCGGCCCTCTCATCCTGGGCCATCCCTCTGAGGGCAAGCCCAATCCTGTTATAGTGAGTGAAAATCCACAGGAGAAAGACCACAAGGACCCCGATTAGGACTACTAGAATGCGCTGAAAATCCACTGGTATGCCTGATATTTCAATAGAACCCTCAATGAATACGGGGAGGGTATAGGTCATACCTTTAAACCCTCCCCACCTCAAGCCTTCCAGCATAGCCAGGCCAATGGCATAAGATGCGATGATCTCTGAGATAGCCATTCCCCTTACCCGGATGAGTATAAACTGGTATATGGCAGCACCGATTATTCCTATGATAATCAGGGATAGGATAATACTGAGGATATAGTTTATCTGAAGGATATTTAAAATGCTCCAGACTATGAAGCCATTTACCACATATAATGCACCATGGGCGAAGTTAGCTAGCCTGCTGATCCCGTAAACTAATGCAAAGCCAATGGCTATTAGGGCCAGTGAAATACTGTTTATAATTCCATAGATAAGGATATCCATCTATACCTGTGAGCCCTCTTATAAATTAGGACGCAGATTCTCGCAGACCTGCCCGCAATGCTCGCCCGCCTGAGGCGGGCAAGCAACGCGAGGCAGGCGGGTATCCGCAGATATCTTCTTAAAATATTCAGAATCTTGATAATCTGCGTCCAAAAGGAATTTTCTATACGTTACTTCATCCAGGGAGGTAGCTGGATCTCCCCCATGGCTATCTTTTTGGGAAAAACAACTACCCTTTCCCCAGCCTGCCACTGAAATATGGTCCCAACAGCCCCTTCTTCTGGATCAACACTCGGGATGACCTGGTGGCTCTTTGGATCAAACCTGATCCTGCCATAGACACCCGTCATATCGGTCTTTTCAAGGGCACCTATCACCGCATCTGATTTAAGGGAACCAGCCCTCTCAATAGCATCCTTAAGAACATAAGGGCCCATGTAACTCGTTGATGTGCCATATCCTTCAGGTTCTATATTCCACCTCTTTTTGTAGGCCTTAACAAATCGCATCGTCCATGGCGTGGCCTCGGATGGGGCATTACCTGCATTGACTACATTGGCCAGACAGTATTCTCCTTTTCCTTCAGTGGCCTTCCAGAAACCGGGCTGTTCAGCAGCTGCAATGATGGAGCCAAAAGGAAGTGCCGGTATCTTCATGTCATACCACTGTTTGAGGAGAATCGATGTCTCAGGCATATCCATCCAGATAAGGATGACCTGGGCCTTTTCCTTCTTGGCCTTAATGAGCCCCATAGAAAAATCTGTCGTCCCTGTAGGATATATCTCTGGCTTACCTATGACATGCCACCCTTTTTTTGCCATAATCTTTGCGATCAAAGCTCCGCCACCCCTGGCATGGGCTACGTCCTGTATCATGATAAATATTCTATCTACTCCAAACCTTTTCCCGATATCTAAAAGGCAGGGGATGATCTCTCCACCAACCATCCACTTGGCCTCGCCAGTTACCCTGAAACAGTACTTGAACTTATCATACTCCTTGGCAACCCTGGCATGGTAGGCGGGGGTTAAGACACCGGTTGTAAGCATCGAGACCTTTTTGTATTTGGATAGCAGATCCATAGCCGCCAATGCAGCCTCGGACCTGACAGGACCTCCTAAAATAAAATCTGCCTTCTTCTCTAAGATAAGCTTTTCCACCACCAAAAGGGCCTCGCTTACCGGCACCCCAGGCTCAAGATCCCGGGTATCAATGACCTCCACCTTAAATGGCCTTTTCTTGCCCGCCACGTTGACACCACCAGCCGCATTGATCTCCTCAACGGCTAAGGTAATTGCCCTCTCCGCATCCCAGCCATAAAGAAAGGCTGTAGAGAGGGGGCATCCTAAAACAATAGGCTTAACTGCCAAGGCAGAATATGTTGGTAGTGCAAAAAAGATTGCTGACAGTATGACCAGAACGGCAAAAATTTTTGTTCTCATGACTCTCCCTCCTTTAATAAGGTTCACATACCCCCTCTGCTTTGCTTTCTTTTCACCTCCTTTCTGTCAAAGGGTTTTGCTAAGCATACTGATGAGCAGGGCCACATCCCTCCGTGGAATTTCCTTTTATACCAGGCCTCCTTTCTTTCTGGATTTATTGAGAAATCTCAGCTGTGAATACTAATCAACTATATCAGCCATAGATCTTGAGTCAATAAAAAACAATGTATCTCACCTTCCTGTCATACCATGTAAGAGGACCAGTCCTGTTAGATAAAGAGTATCCTGGCTAATCTCGTTGTTTGGTAAGTACAGGCTTATCGTTAAATAGATGACCATGTTCTAGGCCATCTAACAGGGCCAGTACATTATGGCCCAAAACCTGGTGATTGTAGCCTCCCTCGAGTATGGCAAAATAGCCGCTCCTTTTTCTTTCACACGTCTCCCTGACCATTTCCCCTATAGCTGTATAGTCTTCGGTTTCCAGCAACCCTCCCCAATCATCTTTATGATTATCAAATCCGGCTGATATCCCTATTATGTCTGATTGCTGCTCTGCTAGCTCCTTTGCTACTGCCTTCAAATAGGTTTTCCTGTCATTGGAAGATGGATTAAAAATTGAGACATACTCCTTGTTCTGAAATATGTTTACCGTTCCATCACCAAAATGGAGATCTATATCCAGTACGAAGGCCCTTTCGATAGCCTTTTCTCTCTTTAGTTTTTCCAAGGCAACAGCCATGTTATTGAAATAACAGAAACCCCACGACCTATCTGCTGAGGCATGATGACCTGGGGGCCTGATCAGGGCAAAACAAGGATCTTTCAGTCCCATGAAGGCGGCCTGAGTGGCTCCACCAGCTGCCAGGGCAGAGATATCATAGAGACCCAGCCTCTTAACATCATCTATGTGCGAGGAGGTATGAACAGCGGCTATATCGTCTTCCTTGGCAGGGGTGGCTTCCATAAATTCATAATGCCCCGAAATTATGGTAACAATGCTTTGCATTCTCTCCGGGGCAGCTGCCGGATCCGAGGTGTAAACCCGGTAAAAATCATGGTGAAATATGATTTTCATCTCCACAACTTTAATTCACTTTAGGCACTTTATCAGCCTAAGGCTGATTTAGCTCACTTCAGGCACTTTCTGTATACTCTAACGGTAGAGCCTTTTTATCATATGGTTATCAGAAGCAGCGAATCCCATTAATCAACGGACCGCTCCTTCCCAAATTCTTTTCTCAGATGCTCAGGGAGGACAAAGGCTGCTTGGTGAATCTGTGGGTTATAGTATCTGGTTTGAAAGCTCCCCCCAAAACGTGAGAGCCCTAATCCCATCTCAGGATGAATCGTCTTTGAACAAAATGCAAAGCTGTAAGGAACCAATGTATAGGAAGGTATAGGGGCGAGGTATATCCTGACAACAGGAAAAACCTCTTTAAGTTTATTGAAGACAGCCGAAACAAGATTTGTTTCGAAAGATATGTCGCCGACCTGGGCCGCCAATATCCCCTGTTCTGTCAGAGCATTGAGGCAATGTCTATAAAAGGGCACGGAAAACAATCCCTCACTTTGCTCAATAACCGGATCGGTGGAATCAACAAGAATAATATCGAAGGTCTCCTCAATCTCTCGTACATATTGAATGGCATCCGTTAGAAGAACATTCACCTTAGGATGGTCAAGGGCAATACCTAACGAGGGAAAATACTTTTTCGAAACAGCAATGACTTCCCTGTCAATCTCCACCTGCCGAATCCTGTCAATTTCCTCATGCTTGAGTACTTCCCTGGCAGTACCTCCATCTCCACCCCCCACTATGAGTATCTTCAATGGGTCTGGATGAGAGAATAGGGGAACATGCACGAGCATCTCATGGTAGACAAACTCGTCTCTTTCTGTAAGATTGATAACACCATCCAGAACGAGCATTCTTCCAAAATCCAGAGACTCAACCACCTCTATCTTCTGGAACCTTGACTGGCTTGAGTGCAAGACTCCCTTGCACTCCAGGTAAACGGATATATGGGGAGATATCTCGTATCGAAAGATATGAGGGAACATGACACCATCTGTATCCACTTAATCTTGAGTGGATAAATGCAAATACCAAAGTGAAAAATGCAAAATCTCGTTTAGAAGTAAGTCCTTCATGGGAATAAATCTAGATATTTTCATCTCTCATTTTGCATTTAATTACTCAAAATCCCGCAGGACTTTGAGTAATTTCTACTATCCTGATACCGCCTTTCCGCCGTAGGCGGAAGAGGCAAGCTCCTCTTCGGCTATCCCT
>Ga0209636_10003985_pt1 | contig 15095 bp, 14 predicted proteins | sample DeeMarSWOR152_54_FD_187464 | JGI IMG/M metagenome (GOLD analysis project Ga0209636, IMG submission 187464) | Marine sediment microbial communities from White Oak River estuary, North Carolina - WOR-1-52-54 (SPAdes) (version 2) | ecosystem: Environmental > Aquatic > Marine > Intertidal zone >...
ACACACGCCCGTTGCCACCGCTTCCTGACCAATGTACACGTGAGCGGAACTAGGGACCAAGCCGCGTCGATACAGGTCCACTATCCTCTCTTCGAAAAGCCTCATCTCCAGCATTTTCGTATACATCCAAATTAGTTTCTCCTTGTCCATATCAATCATTTTTTTCACCAACACTCTCTTTATCGTCCTACCCTGCCCTCTAAGATCTTGGAAAGTAAAGCAACTTTTCTTCAGCATCCAATTGTTCTCACCTGATTTGGTAGTAATCTACATCATCTAAAATGTATATTTTGCGATCACAATTCTATGAGTGGAACGATGCTACGAGAAGATATTTAAGTTGGTGGTGCTCATTGATTTTTTTGTGATGTTTTGAGATGGATATGACATTGCCTATCAATATTATGACCGGTTGTTGCAGGACGTTGTTGAGATGAAAGTTGGGAATAGGGACTTGTATTTGCTCATGATAACCAGTTTCACTGTATCTCTTGGTATTAATGCCGTCGAGCCCATTCAGCCCCTCTTTATGGTGGATGTGGGTGCTACGGAGCTTGAGCTTGGCTTGATCTTCGCCGTTTCCTCACTGCTTGGGATGGCTTCGCGTATCCCTCTAGGTATCTTGCCTAACAGGATCGGTAGGAGGATAATGATAACTATTGCTTCGTTTACTCATATTGCTTCTTTGATCTTTTTTTCCTTTGTTAATGATGTGGTTTGGTTCTATCCTTTGATGGTTTTGCATACGATGATCTGGGGTATCTTCGGTCCATCCGCCATCTCTCTTGCTTCAGATACAGCCTCTCCGGAAAGAATTGGAACGATTTTGGGGCTGTACTATACATCCATTGGCTTGGGACAGTTTATAGGTCCCCTATTCTGTGGTATTCTCACCGAGTACGTGACATACCAAGCGATATTCATTGGACTTTCCATTTTTCCTGTTCTCGGATTGATCGCCACAATGAGATGGAAATCGATGGGAAGGAGTGAAAAGATGTTTGATAATGAGAGAGTTTCAGGAGCGGGTGAAAGAATCGTGGATTCGTTCAAGAGGATTCTTAGGTCTAGAAACATGATTTGTCTTTGTCTAAGTCGGATAGCCTTTTCCATACCTGTGGCCATCTTTGGAACCCTTTTCTCTGTTTGGGCAAAGACGGAGCTTCTCTTCACGCCTTTGCTGATCTCTATCATCTTCTCTGCTAGGGGGGCGGCTAACTCCTTGATCCGTATGCCTACTGGTAGTATCGTCGACAAGATTGGGACGAAGAAGCCCATCCTCTTAGCCTTTTCCTTGGCTTTCACTGCCTTCTTCATCTTTTCGGTGACTAGTGATTTTTTGGTCATTCTAATTGCTGTGTTGATATACGGCTTGGGGTGGGGTATGAGAATAGTTCCTGACACCACAATTTTGACCGAGAGTGTGGAGTCAAGGGATCGGGGTTTGGCTCTTGCTATTTTAATGTCTATGTTTGCTTTAGGGAGATCTGTGGGGTCTCTAGTGGCTGGTGTGGCATATACGCTTTTTCCTATGTACATAATCTTTCAGATGTCTGCTGGAATACTCTTCTTAGGGTTCATTATTATCGCTGTTGCTATTAAGGCGAAGGAACCAAAGCTCGGTCCAAGTATTGGTTAGCTATGCAGTCTTTACGAAGAAGGTTATGAAGTCTTCCATATGTGAAAGAGCTAGAAATGTTTAGCAAAGCTAGGAGTCTACGCATTTTAAGATCTGTTTTTCTTGGAAGACTTTCAAAGGAAAGTTATTAGCAAGGCTTTGAAAAGAAGTCTTCAGAAGTAAGCTTTATCATTTTCGTGGACATTAGAGTTTTTTCGTCCCTGTTAAGAAAGTTTAATCTAGCGAGTTCTGTTGCTATTTCTATCCTCTTCTAAAAAAATAAAACTCGGACCGAGATTGGTTGGAGCCTGTGAAAAAACTGTAGGCAAATCAGGTATCTCATTCGGTGACGGTTTTTACTAGTTGTGTTAGGAACCTGTAAAGGCTCCAATATGAAAGAATGTATCTCTGTTTGGATGTCTTGCACAAATAAATCAATAAATTAATATACTGCCATTGCCACGTAGTGGTAAAACGCATTGGTCTAACACAGTTTTTTTACTGTGTCAATCTTCAAATCGGAGCATAAATGCTTTCATCCGGTTTTTCAAGAAGGATCAACGTTTAAAAAAAGGAGGTATAAGAATGAGAATTCATTTCCTAGGAGGAGTTCGAGAAGTAGGCGGTTCCTGCATCACTGTCGAAACAGGCAAAGAGAAAGTTGCCCTAGACTACGGGATCAAGGTTGGAGAAAAGGTCTCCAAACAGTTTCCGAAGGATTTTGACGCAGTAATCATTACGCATGCTCATCTAGATCACTCCGGTAATCTCTTAAGCCTATCCCGAGGGAAGCCGGTTATAATTGGGTCAAAGATAACCCGTGATGTAACTGCTGATCTCCTATGCGACATGATAAAAATTCAGCACATGAAGGGAAACCATTTCCCCTATAACAACCGGGATGTAGATAATATCAAAAAATGTTGGTGGATTCGAGACTCCGTTGCCCTACCGGGAATGTCAATCCAATTGTATCCCGCGGGGCATGTCGCCGGAGCTAAAATGGCCAGCATCCACACTGAAGGCAAAGAAATTTTGTACACGGGGGATTTTTGTCTTCACGATACTGAAATCTTGGAAGGAAGTAACATAGAAAATCTTCCAAAAAAGCCTGATGCGTTGATCGTTGAGTCAACTTATGGAGGGAAAACTCGATTGCAAAGAAGCGAATTGATAGACCAATTTTTCAAACAAATTCTCAGAGCAATTGAGAGAAAGGGAAACGTCTTAATTCCTGCATTCGCCTTCCATAGAATTCAAGAGATGGCTAAAAGAATCGACAAAGCTATGGAGACCGGTATCCTGCCGAACTACCCTGTTTACACCATATCAAGGCTCGCGGAAAAAATCACGGGATACTTCAATAGTAATAAGCAGTTCTTCACTGAAGAAATCCAAAAACAAAAACAACCCTTTAATTACCGTCATGTGAAACAGCTTCGCCGAACCGAGCAAATAAAGGAGCCTGCTATAGTTATCTGCACCTCGGGTTTCGGCCACGCAGGTGCAAGCCTTCACTTGCTAAATGAATGGGCGGCGGACGAAGATAACTCCGTTCTCATAAATTCGGGTTATCTACCTCCTGAAAGTCCACTAAGAATCGCCAAAGAAAAAGGAGAGCTCATCGAAAATGGGAACAAGATTCCTGTACAAGCAGAAGTGGAACAAATAGAGCTTTCCGGCCATGCTGATCAATGGGAACTTATTCAACTAGTAAAAGAGTTGAAGCCCAAGAGGACTTTTCTCATTCATGGAGAACTAGAGCAAGCGCAGGCTCTCTCTGAAAAAATTTCAGGAATAACAGAAGTGTATGTGCCAGAGAGAAAAGAAGCCATCACCATATAAAATTCGTTAAATATGTTTGTCATTGGTGACAGATTGGACACAAAGGGAAGTGCAGTTAAAGAGAACTAAAAATTTAGTGGGTTGTTCAAAAGGATTTCCGATTTTACCTGAATCCGTAAAAAGATAATTCGGTTTCCTTAGCGCGTAGAACACTGGTGAAATCATTCGTGGTTTCCTTTTTCTCCCTTGATGAAACTTAAAGAGGATGTGAGCCGGCTAAACATGACTGTTAGCCACCATGTGATATAGGAATGAGAACGATTTCATCATCCTTCTTAACTTCGGTTTCGAGGCCTTCTAAAACGCCGACTTCCTTTCCGTTCACAAGAATGAGAGCATTGGGTCGGGGGTCTTTGAGATATGGGTCAATTAGCAATCTATTAAATTCAGGTGGAAACGATTCAACAAGCTTCTGGATTACTTCTCTTATAACTGTTGGCTTCTCCAACTCTATTAGGAGCCGACCTCTCCCTGAGAACTCACGGAAAACTCCCAAGAGTCTGACTTTCACATGGATACCCATACTTACTCCTCAAAGAGGTAGAGGTCTTCCTCGTATCGTCTCCCGTCAAGAACTCTTCCCGCGGCAACACATTTCAGATGTCTTCTCTGAAGCATGTGCCTTAATTCGTTGTTCACTTCATTGATGTTTTTTTCACAGTCACGGAGGAGACTTAGAGGAACATTAAGATATAATGGTCTTGCTGGAATGGCATGTCTTGTAGCTTTAAACGAAAAGACGTTCCCGGAGAGCGCAATTTTGATTATAGAACTTTTGGAAACCCTTGGAGTTAAAAGCACAAGATCAACCTTGTGATCACGCAACTTACTAAGCGCATCTATTTCAGTTTCATATACTACTTCAAGGCCGAACTTTTTTAAGCCTTCTTCAATCTGCTTAATGATATCATAAGCCTCTTTAAAGCTTTGAAAAGGAGAACGAATGAAAAAGGCTTTTTTCCAACTCCTAACGGCGGCAACTACAGGTGAGATGCCAATCTCTGTATCCTTAATTTTTCCAACTTCCTCAATCGTAATGCTTAATCCCCTAATTTGTGTAGTCAGACGCTCTAAAGCTCTAGCCCCCTTTACTGCCCGATACCAAGAAGCAACCTCGATCGCGGAGTTTTCATAGTCCACCAAACAAACTGGAATCCTTTTACACTCAAGCTCTTCTAAAGCAGCAACCCTGTGCATTCCGTCCAGAACCACAAGTGATTTCTTATCCACAATGATGGGGTGTTTAAGAAATCCATCTATTTCAATGGATTGCACAAGCTCACTGAGAAAATCAGGGCTGATTTCCTCGTGGAGATGAAGATCACTTATGTTGAGTATGGCAATGTAAAGATTCATTTTTTCATGCGTGATAACGTAGGGATAGGACAAGTTCCTCTCACTATTTGAGTATGGCCTAAACTATATTTGAAAACTACGCCTTTTCCCCCGTGAATAGCTCCACTATATCCGATGCTATTTGAATGAGGCTATCCACCTGGTTGACTGCCCTATCCCGATCCGACTCTGGTGTTTGAGCCACCTGTCGTACGGTTCGCTCAATTTCCACAAGACACCTCAAGACAGGTTCTTCTATAACCTGATTTTTACGCGCGGTTTGCCGTACAATCGCCTCGATGAAAACTGGTTCTCCTAGGCTATAGTAAATTGCGGCTTGAGCCTTTCTCATGGCTTCCAAGATCAAGCTGGAAGCCATTTGCGGCGTCTTTTGAGCCGCTGTCAACTCCGCCCTAGCCTCTCTTAGATAGCGCAAAGCCCAACCCTTTTGATAATTGTTTACCATCGACACTTAGGCCTTCTCCTTCTGTGAACATGGTTAGTTTATGCCTTTGGAAAAAGGTAAGGTATAAGAGGGTTTATAAATGATACTGCGAAGCGCCTCAGTTGCTCATATCTTACACTTTTTTCTTTGACTATTAGTTAAGCTAAAGTTAGCTTATTCTGTTTCTTCCGATTCGATAATTCCTACGTCCTCGGAGACTTGTGTAATGGTTAATAGTCGAGTAATGTAGCCTGCTATTCTGTTTCTAAGTTTTGTTGAAGAGATGTTGGTGAGTGATTCAACGAGTTCTTTGTTGCTTTCAAAGTCTACGGTGAATTTTTCTGGGAATCGCTCCACTAATTCTCGGGCTACCCTCTTAACCCGATCCGGCCGCACTTTACCCAAGTCCTCGCTTGCCCTCCATGTTGAACTGTTCTCTTTTCCTCATAACCATCGTTCATTGATATTAATGTTACATTTTCCACTATCTTTTATTATTTACGTTCCGATGACACTTAGAAAAGTGATGCTATTCAAATCTCTGTTAAGTTACATAGTTATTTTTATATATTCGAGCCGACTATGCGCGCGTCTCTTGTTATCTGATATGCAAGGTATGGTGCCATTTATTTTTCTATTTAGTATATTTTCTCATCCTAATTTTTTGAGGCTAAAATCTATAACATTAGCTCCTGCTAGAGTTATCCTTTTTAGCGCGTCAACACTGTTAATTTTACTTAGCCATTTTATTACATAATTCGGTCTCAGATAGAATTTTCTATATGCTTTATGCATTAATTTGTTTATTTCCTCTTTAGGTATACCACATATAATCTTGCTGGAATCTCCACTATGAATTTTGTTCACATAACGATAATAGCTACTATCAGCTATCTCAGGGTGCACTTTTATTATGTCTTCATAGATTTTTGAACCAGGAATTGATTTATAAATCCCAAAGGTTGCAGTTGTTGGGTCAATTTCTTTCGCGAATTCGATGGTTTGGTCAATAGTTTTTTTAGAATCGCCAGGGCAGCCTAACATTATATGTGCATGGGTATCTATTTCGATTTCATGCGCCCACTTAAAAGTTTGTCTAGTTTGTTGAAGCGTTATCCCTTTTTTAATATTATCAAGAATTTTTTTGTACTCCGGATTCAACACCAAATTTGATAGTATGGCATCCTGCTCTCTTCATGAGTTTCATCATTTCTTTATCAACAGATCCGACTCTCGCATTGCATAACCATGTTAAGTCTATGTTTCTTTTAATCACCTCACTACATATCTCAATATTCCTTTTCTTAAAGAGCGTAAATGTTTCATCCCTAAAAAACACTTCTTTATATCCTTGGCTTTCAATTAGTTCGAGCTCTTCAAGGACATTTTCAGCAGATCTATATCTGGTTTTACGTCCATAAAATGAAGGGACGTTACAGAAATTACATTGCCCCGAACATCCTCTCGAAGTCGTCATAGTGGTGTAAGGCATCCTTTTTACAATTGGATTAAAATAATCCACACCCTGAGGCAGCATTCTCCGATCCAAAAATGGAAGATCATCTAGATCCTCAATAAGTGGATAAGGTTCGTTCAATACGATATTTCCATTTTCCCTAAATCCAATTCCTTTGACATCTTTCCAAGAGGCATCTCCACTTTCTATACAATTGATGACATCTCGAATTATAAACTCAGGTTCTCCCCTGACGATCACATCAAAAGAATCCATTTCCATTATATAATTAAGCATAAAAGTAGAGGTTGAACCATAAATTATCGTAGTGAGGGATGGATTAACCTTTTTAAGTTCCGATAAAATCTCGGCATCTTCAAAAAACATCGATCCGGTCGATGTTATGATGATATTAAAATTCTTGGTAATCTGTTTGACTTCTTCAAGAGATTTTCGTTCCGAAACAGCATCCAATAATTTTACATCATGTCCTCCCTCTTTTAGAACGGTTGCAATATACAATAAACTAGTAGGCGGAGTATTTGCACCACCAATCCTTCTTCCGCTGCACCAACATCCATAAACTAAGTCTCTAACTACTCCATTTCCAGTTTTACTTGGTGGATTAATTACTAAGATCCTCATTTTTTACCTACTCTACCCCGAAAGCCATCAAATTTCGGCACTCGCCGACAACACAGCTTGTGCGTGCGTCAGCAATGGTGAAGGTCGATGCTAAAAATATATATGTGTATGAATAATATATTACATATCTATAAATTCATATATATTTATATGGTAGAACATTGTTAGAAGTGTTCTATTAGTATCTACATTTCATCTGCGTATTCACGAAAAGTCTAACAAGCTCAAACGCTTCTAAAACAACATGTTAGAACACAAAGAAATAAAAAACGAATTGTGCATACACCTAATATATAAAAACTAATCATATATAAAAAATCTTCACAAGACAAATATACATAGCTCACTTTTTTAAGTTGTTATGGATGTTCAACTTGATCCTAAGCTTCTGAGACTTGTGGCTACTCTTGAAGAGGATATATCTAAGGCGATTTCTGAGGCGTTGACACTATGGTTAAAAGAGAAAGTACCGATATGTCCAATAACTGAAAGCTTCTGTGAAAACCTTGAGGGATCTTGTAACGATTGTACCGTAACTAGGTCAACTTGATCGTTAGAATTTCTATTCCACCTTTAAAACTTACCTTATAAAATTAGATATGACCGCTTTCAAAAACATGCCTATTTTCAGTTTAATATTATTGGGCTTTAAGTCGTTTCATATCATCTAGCGGTAATCTCAAAATACTGTTTCCAAACCTCCTCTACAAGCGTTTTAATTGGTGTGTAAACCGGTTTTCCTGTCCTATCATATGTTAGGATGAAGCGATCTATATGCACCTCAACGATGTATTTTCCTGCTGATAAGCTACCTATCGGTATTAGAACCAACGGGTTGGTGAGTGCCTCCGTGACCACGACTTCTTCACTAGGATCGGTGAAGTTGACGGCGAAAGAGAACACCACTGGATAACTCTCAAGCCAAGCAAAAGACTTAAGTTGAATTTGATATCCTCCAGTGGGAAAATCCCCCCTCGAAATAACTATGCTTACGAAGTCTCTTGTTGACGCCTCCAGGGTGGCATGATCTCTTAGCATTTCCCAGTACTCGTTTATGGCCACAAAATCTGCTGTCCCCCATAGGACCACCGGATCCTTGTCGGTAGCGATCACGTGAATTCCTTCTCTAAATAAGCCCACTCCACCATAGTAATCATATATCGCCCTGTCCAAAAGAGTTAAAACGTCAGAGATGAACTGTCGCTGGTGTAGTCTTCCATTCCACACCATCACTCCCTGCTGTTCCACCCTTATCTCGTATACTGTATTCTCCGGCAGGACCACAGGATATTTTATAGTCACCACGACTCTCTCAGCACGATAAACATAAGTCTCACTTCCAACCCAATCCACAGGTGTTTCTCTGCCGCCAGTCCACTCGATCTTAAGAGGATCTGGCAGACTTTCATGGTCAGTGTCTCGCAAATAGAGGATCGTGTAATCTCGCACAAAGGCTGCTTCCAAGAAAGCTTGTCGCCACCTCCGATAGACATCCTCAGGATACGTATTCACCCAATTGTAGCCACATCGTAGGCATCTCCAGTTAAAGTTCTCACTCCTCGTTCCGACGGGCGTCAACACATAGGGACTCCCATCAATAGGGCAAATGATTTCGGTTCCTGTAGGAATAGTAAAAACGTTGATGATCCGTGCTTCTTGCTTAGTCAACGGAAGGGTGCCTTCCATGTGCATTGACAAACTAACTTCCAGCAGGAAGCTTTGCTGAGTAGAGCTTGGGGATAGAATGAGATCTAGGTTAACGGTTCCCCTTCCATGAAAACCCATGTCCTCTATATCGAGAACCACCCCTCGGCCGTCTTCCGATTGATAAAAACGAAATATTGGCCACGAGGAGCCAGTTATGTCCAGAAAGACAGGTATCATGAAGTTTTGTCCAGAGATTTTAAGTATCAATGAGTCAAGCTCTGTGCCTTCCACGTGCCATATTGAAATCGAAATAGGTACCCTATCTGTCACGGGTAACCGAGGGTTAACCATCACGTAGATGCTAGCTACCCTGACTCCTGCGGAGTCCAAGATGTCTGAGACGTAGGCTTCCTCCGATCTATGAAAATCCTCTACGCGTAAGCTCTCTGTAAAGTGGAGTATGCCAGAGGTCACAAGAAAGGATACCCCAACCACACCCACTATGACCATAAGAATAGTTGAAATCACGATTTTTCGGTTCATTATTTTATCCCCTGTGCAGTATCCATTCGATGAGGGGCAAACTCAACGACCATAAGGAAGATATAGCTAACAACCGCTTCCAAAAACCTTTGAAGATACTCCGCAGGCTCATCTACTTCACCAATCCACCATTAAAAGATAGGGTTTATTATACTATGCTTTAGAACGGCTTGTATGGTTTTTAGAACACTGCATTTTTAAATATCCTGTGGTACTTCAAGTAGGTGATTTTGTCAGCATCCAGCCCGATTTTCACCAGTTACTCTGCGGCGGGTTGCTTTTTTTCTATCTGGCTTAGTGTCTATGCGATCTTCCGATAAATGTGGCAAAAGTATTTATTGCTCTTTTTATCTAAGCCAGCGGGGTTTTCCTTCCAGATATTCTGTTAGGAATTTTGCGAACTCTGGGCTGGCTGAGTACAGCCCTAAAACTTCTTTGTCCACTAGAATCTCAAAGGTGTTTGTGATGGCTTGGGAAATGAGGTTGGCTACGCCTATGCGCCTTCCGCCGTCTTTCAGCTTTTCATCAAGCAGGTCCACGATATCTGTGTACTTTCGTTGTATTTCAACCACCCATCGCCCCCTTTCTACGCGTGGTCCAGAAATCGTGCGCGGGGCTTCATGGTGTTTTTGCAGAAACTTCTCGCACTCCACTCTCTTTTCGATAGGGGGTCCCAGATGCTTTTTTATGGGTGGTAGAAGACCGTGTTCCACCTCAAAGATGAGCATGTTGATGTTTTCATCGCTCCAAGCACACTCGCGAAGGATGTTGAAGTCATGTTGCTGAAGCATTTTTCGCAATGATCTCTGTGACTTGTAGATTTGACCCCAGAAGATGTCTGGCACAGCCTTCACTCTTCCAAATTTTACTAATACGATGGTTGACCCACGGGTTGTTATGGCTTGAACCAGTTTTTCGGTGTCGAAGGCCTTCACCTCCGCTGGATAAAAGAACCTTAGGTGGGGGCTTTTGAGAAACTCTCTAGCGGCAACTACAAACTCGCCCAGCTTCTCCTTTCTCACGGCTGCCGCCACGTTTCTCTCCCTGTCAACGGGATCCACCACAACGAGCGTTTCTTCAAAAATCTTCTTTACCTCGCTTTCTCTCTTCCTGTAGTGTCCCTCGTGATCAATGACCCTCCTTCCCCTCCAGTCTGCGATAGACCTCAAAGTTTCAACGAACGATCCGTAATGGAGGGTGAGAAGCTCGCAGAGGTATCCGCTGAAGCCACCAACCCTAATATCAGCTCCATAAGTATCGATTCCTCGCATAAATTGCTTGAGTAATCGCACCTCATTTTTAGTCTGTTGATCAAGATGTTTCTTCATATAAGAAGTGTGTAAAGGAGTTCTATCTACGGACGAGATTGCTTTCTCCGTCTTTTCAATTTTATAGCATGGAACAAAATCGATGGTGTAACCCTCGACTTCCGCTTGGATGTAGGGGTGCTCTGCATATGCCTCTAAATATTTTTCTCCCACCAAGATTTTGACAATGTCGAGAACTCTTAGAAAAATTTCTTTTGTATATGTCTTTGAAAGCAAAATAAACATATCTATATCTTTATCTCCAGCGAGCCACGTATCCTTAGCTACTGAACCTTGAACACGTGCTCTTGCCTTTATACCTGAACTTTGTAATTTCTCAGTTAGTTTTTCCGCCAAATTTTTAGAAAACTGAAGAATTTCCTCTTTCTCTTTTTCACTTGATGTTACCTTCGCAAGAACTTTCTTGCAGATTTCTCTTATGATTCTCTCCTTACTCTTCTTCATACTCTCCTTCCCCTATTTTCTATCTGTGACAAACATGCCCTAAGTTATGTCAGACATTCTTCTTTCGAGTTAACTGAACCTCTTCTTAGGCTGGTTTTCAGCGGCAGACCTCTTTTAGGGTAGAGTATATGGGGCCTCTCGGCGTCAAAATGCTCTTCTTAAGCTTTAAACAGTCAGCTTTTACCACGCCAAATTCGCAGTCCGCCAAGTCTTGGGCGCATCGGATGAACTCAGCCTTGTTTCGTCCAGACTTTACACGGGCGATGGTGAGGTGTGGGCTGAACCCTTTGCGATCTGGTTTGAAGCTTAGCTCCTGAAGGAGGGGCTCCAGCTGATCAAAAACGTTCCTAAGCTCGTTGGCACCCCTACGGATTCCAGCCCAAACAACCCGAGCATATCGCAGACTAGGGAACGCGCCCAAGCCTCTGATTTCCACATCGAAAGGGGTAAAAGAGACTTTATTCATCTCTCCGTGAATTGAGTCGATCATGCCGATGGAGATATTTCCGAGGAATCGCATGGTTATGTGAATGTTCATCGGTTTAACTGGCTTCAAGTTTGCTCCTGTATTGACAAGCAGGTTCTGAACCTCCGAAAATCTTCTGAGCACTAACTCGTTGTTGATGTCAAACGCGATGAAACTTCGAACCATCTCTGACATAAGAGAACCCTCTTTCTATTTCTTCTGAATCTATTTTAATTTACTCCTCCTCATGATTGAATCTTTCTTAAGGGCCGATACACTCTCCAGAAGATCGAGGATTATTAATAATATAAAGGCGAAGGAGATAAAATGTAACTGGAAAGGCACCATTGAAAACCATAGTCTTAATTCCAAACGTTGCGCAGCATATGTGTGATGTAGGGATGAAGGAGAAAATCGTTGTGGGTGTGGCTGGTATGCCTGGCGCTGGGAAGGCTACGGTTAAGGAGATGGTTGAGATATTGGGATATCCAGTGGTGGTGATGGGAGACGAGGTACGGGAGGAGACCAAGCGGAGGAGGCTGAAACCCACACCGGGGAATGTTGGCATGGTCATGCTAAAACTCAGGGAGGAGGAAGGCCCAGCGGTCATAGCCAAACGATGTGTTCCCAAGATCGAGAAGGCGGAGGGGAGAGTGGTCATTGTTGACGGCATTCGAAGCCTGCACGAGGTAAACGAATTCAAGAGGCACTTTCCAAATTTCACCCTAATCGCCATTCATGCCTCACCGGAAACCAGATTTAATCGCCTCTTTCAACGAAAACGAAGTGACGACCCAAAGGGCTGGGAGACCTTTATAGAACGCGATTTGCGAGAGCTCAGCGTCGGTTTAGGGAGCGCCATAGCAACAGCCGATCGCATGATAATAAACGAGGGAACAAAAGCACAGCTAGATAGAAGAGTGCGCGAGATTTTGGAGGAGGTAATAGAAAAGTGAACGAGATAGACCTCCAAGTAGAGGCTGAGGTCAACTCCACCGAGGACTCGGAGAAGGTGAAGGTGGCCTTGGAAAACGTCTTTGGAAATTTAGAGTTTGAGGTAAAACCCCAAAGGCGAGGAAGCCTTCTCATCGGGAAGGCTCACGGGGTGGATGGGCTCACAAAGCTCTACAACCTGCTTCGCAGGGAGAGGATCCGAGACGCCGCCCGAGGGGTCCTCTTTGACGGGTTAAGCGAGAGATCCATAGTATTCTACTTGAACAAGCAAGTCGCATACGCGGGACACCTCTCCTTCTCAAAGCCCGTGTCAGAATCACCCCTAGGACCCATCAAAGTTCAAATTAAATGCGACAATCCACGTGAACTTATCGAGTGGTTAGCGCCTAAGACATCTTAACTAACGACGAAACCCAAGACGCGCACCTGGAATAGGGTATGGACCCATTGACTGAGAGGACGTTGCGATGTTGATCGCCAGGGTAAATATAGCTGGAATCTATAGAACACGAAAGCCTTCAAACCTTATGAAGACTCTTTACTTAAGTGTCTGAAAGCGCGAGGTTGATTTTCATGAAGTCTTCAGCCATGTCCACGCGAGCGAAGACCTTCCTAGCTTGTTCCAGTAGAGGGTTCGGATCCTTATATCGTGAACTGATATGGGTCAAAACCAACCGTTTTGCCTTCGCTTTTTTCGCGGTCTCCGCGGCTTGAGTGGGTGTTGAGTGACCATCCTCGAGAGCCCTCTCCCACAACTCGTCGTCGAAGGTGGCCTCGTGAATCAATAAGTCTGTGTTCTTAGCGAATCTTATGAGATCCTTTGAAGGTCTGGTGTCCCCCGTGTAGACGATCTTCCTTCCCGGGCGTGGAGGTCCCATGACCTCCTCTGGTCTAACGGTTCTTCCATCTGGAAGATCGACGATCGAACCGTGCTGTAGCTTTGACCATAAGGGGCCCTCTGGAACACCGAGGGATCTCGATCTCTCTGGATGGAACTTTCCGGGTCGAGGTTTTTCGATTAAGGCGTATGCCAGGCAGGGAATTGTTGCATGGTCTGCCCAAGTGGCGTGTACTTCGTATTCTCTCTCTTTGCACACCACGCCAGCGGTCTCTACCTCAGAGACCTTGATGGGGAAGGTGAGGCTAAACTGAACGGTTTCCTTTATCGCCTCCACAAACGCCTTGATTCCCACTGGCCCATAAATCTCTAATTTCCTCTCTCGATCCAGCAAGGACATTGTTTGAAAAATCCCGGGCAAACCAAGAACATGGTCCCCGTGCATGTGGGTGATGAAAATTTTTGTTTTTCGATGGAGGCTTACGCCTGCTTGAATCATTTGCCTCTGGGCGCCTTCGCCGCAGTCGAAGAGAATAATTTCATCCTTTCTCCGAATGGCGATAATTGGCAAACTTCTCTTCGGCGTTGGGATGCTTCCTGCTGTTCCCAAGAATATAACTTGGAGACTCATTCTTAGGTCCTCTCAAAGACCGATATTTCTCTCGTTAAGCTTCTATGAACGTATGCAAAATGAGAACCTATATGCTTAAGTCCCCATTCTTCCCCAGTTTTTCCTATTTTTATGGACTTTGGAGAAGCCATACAGACCCTTCTTCCCCTAGGAAGCGTTTCCCCAATGACGGACAGAAAATGTTTCACGATCTGTATAGTGCTCCAACCGAGGGTGGTCGCTGACCTACCGTAAGGCGGATCCGTTACAACACAATCAACTCTGGCGATGGGGAGGTGCCGAGCATCTGCAACGGCCATTCCCTCAGGTTTAACACCATAATACCGAAGGTTTTGCAGACTTCCCCTAGTCATCTGGCGTTTTACGTCCAATCCTGTGACGCGAGCCCCTATCAGCCCAGCCTCGATGAGTATGCTGGCGGTTCCGCAAAATGGGTCAAGCACCAACTCACCCTTCTTCAGCTGGGCTAAGTTCACCATACACCTCGCAAGCTTCGAGGGGATCGCGGTTGGATGGAAGAAGGGTCGCTTTCGAGGCCTTCTCTCCACGAAGGGCTTCGCCGGAATCTCAGCCGTTTTCAATCCGAAGACGAACCTATTCTGTGTCAAAATTCCCAAAAATGTTTTCTGAGGGTTGGTCAGGTTCACTTTCACCCCCTTAACCTTTTTCAAAATCAACTCGCCCAACTTCCGTTCCAGTTCTACACCGATAAGGTGAGGAGCGCTTTCCCTGACCCTTCGCACTCGAACAGCGAAGCTTTCACCTCTCTCAATATACTCTTCGAAGGGTACAGAGCTTGCCTCCCGAAGAATCTCGTCAGGGAGGGCGATGCAGTTCATTATCTCTATGCCGCAAAGGCGGGTCATAGCCGACCTAAGAACAACCGATTCTATACACTCG
>Ga0209636_10003987_pt1 | contig 15088 bp, 11 predicted proteins | sample DeeMarSWOR152_54_FD_187464 | JGI IMG/M metagenome (GOLD analysis project Ga0209636, IMG submission 187464) | Marine sediment microbial communities from White Oak River estuary, North Carolina - WOR-1-52-54 (SPAdes) (version 2) | ecosystem: Environmental > Aquatic > Marine > Intertidal zone >...
CTTGGAAGCCATCATGCCCTTCTTGCATAAGCTGCTGATGCCTCGCATTGCTGAGGAGGTCTTTGTCTTGAACGCTTCTTGCTTGGCCAGTGTTATCTCAGAAGTGGTCGAGGAGATTGGGAGGACGCGAGCTAGTTTGCCGCTATGGATTCTGTTCGTCAATATAGCAGGGTATGAAAGATACCCTGAAGAAGAAATACAGTGGAAGGAAGTCCACGTCAGAAAACTGGCTGCGCAGGAGGGGCTGGATTTGAGAGATGCGCTAGGTGGATTGAGCGCGGCTGGCCTATTGGAGGTCTTGGGGAACACTGCGGAGAAGGATCGCAGACTGAGATATAAGGATTCTTGTCAAGTTCTGCCTTTCTCCACCACGCTTGACAGAGTGCCAGAGCTCGCACTCTGCGTGACGACGATGGCTAGCGATTACGGATACGCGCCGGCGGACGTAAGCATCTACGTGCAGCCAGTAATTCAAGGATGCCAGTGTGACTGCGAGGTGTCGCTCCCTTATCAGCCGGCAAACAAGGAGGAGGTTGAACGAGTCACGAATCTGTCTACACTTGCGGCCCAAGAGATGAATCATTTGGGCGCGTACTACAGCCGACCCTATGGTGCACTAGCAGAGATAACCTACAGGGACTCAGGAGTATCCGACATTCTCCGAAAAATGAAGGATATTCTGGACCCAAATGATGTTATGAACAGTGGGAAGCTATATCCGATTGGCAGCTGATTCCAGCGCTGATCCTAATGAACGGGAAGGAGACGACGTGCTGAGAAAGCTGGAGGATTACGAAAGTGAGATGTTCTTCTGCGGGAGGTGCAGTTACTGCAAATGGGTAAATGCTCCAGATCTGAAGAGCCACAGATTCTCGGGAATCTGCCCGAGCATCAGAGATGGTAGTTTCCATGCCTATTCAGGCGGTGGTAGGGTTAACGTGGCGAATTCCTACTTGAAGGGCAGACTAGCGTTGACGGACAAAATGATGGACGTCATATACAGATGCACGATGTGCGGTGCCTGCGATACGAATTGTCGGGTGGTTCTGGGCAATATGCTTTCTGTCAATGAAATACTCCATGCCTTGAGGGTCAGATGTGCTGCGGATGGTAGGATCCTTCCTCGCCATGCGGCAATGATGGACAAGCTCAGGAAAGAGGACAACTGGTTCGGCGCAGCGAGGATTGGCAGAGGAAACTGGGCTCAAGGTTTGGGATTGAGAGATGCAGCTGAGGAGAAGGTAGATGTTCTTTTGCACGTTGGATGTCGACTGTCCTATGACCAAGATTTGAGACATGTAGCCAGAGGCTATGCCACACTCTTGGGGAAGACAGGAGTGGATTTCGGGATCGCACTGACTCAAGAGACTTGCTGTGGACTGCGCGCATTTGAAATCGGATTTCCCGATGAGATGGAGAAATGCGCAAGGGATATGGTGCGTAGGATTGCGGCATCCGGAGCTACTAAGCTAGTGGCTGTCTGTTCAGATTGTTACAGTGCGTTCAAGTACTACTATCCTTGGGTGGGCGTGAAGTTGGATATCGAAATATTGCATATTACTGAATACCTTGATGGATTGCTACGGGAAGGGAAGCTCAAACTGACCAAAGAGGTCCGAAAGAAGGTCACATATCACGACCCTTGCCATTTGGGAAGACTAGGAGAGGTCTATCAACCATGGGAGGGGGAGTGGAAAGAAGTATTAGGACATATGCTTGTCTCGGAACCGACAAAACCGGTCAGAGCAGGCGAGAACGGTGTCTACGAGCCACCTAGGAACATACTGAGGCACATTCGAGGCTTGGAACTGGTAGAGATGGAGAGGAACCGCCTCAATTCCTGGTGTTGTGGCGCCGGCGCTGGTGCCTTTGAGGCCTTCCCGGATTTTACCTATCGAACGGCACTGGAAAGGTTGGAAGAAGCTAAGGCAACGGGTGCAGAGGCTCTGGTGACTGCATGTCCGTGGTGTGAAAGAGTCTTCCGGGACACCGTCAAGCAGAGCGGGAGCAAATTGAGAGTGTACGACATCATTGAATTGATAGGCAGGGCTCGATAATGTTGAAGGACAGAGGGGTAGCTAAGGTATTCGAGAGTATTGTTGGGCCAGACAATTTCTCCGAAGACCCGGCAATAGTCAGTTCATACACATTTCAGACTACGGCGCACATGGGTGCGGATTTGCTAAAAGACATGTATGACTTGGTGAAGATGGGCGCTGTGATCATGCCTGGCAGCACTGAGGAGGTGCAAGCAATAGTAAGAGTGTGCAACAGGTATAGAATAAACTACAAGGCGTTTTCTACCGGTTTGGGGCCTTGGGGAACACCTATGAAGGAAGGCTCACTCCAGATAGATTTGCGGAGGATGGACCGAATAATCAAGCTGGATGATAATAACATGTATGCAGTGGTGGAGCCCTATGTTTCAAACAGAGCTCTTATGGTGGAGGCAATGAAGAAAGGATTAGTCTGCCACGTGGGTGGGGCTGGTTCGCAGACGTCAGCACTGGCAGCCACTACTGCCTTGGCGGGAAACGGCCATTCGGCTACTACTACTGGCATTGGCGGTCGTAATTGTCTGGGGGTTGAATGGGTCCTCCCGACAGGGGATGTAGTCAGATGGGGCTTGGTGGAAGAGGGAAAGACAGGCCACCCTGGACCGGGGTTGTGGGGTGTTGCCAGGGGTGAACGAGGCAGTGTTGGCGGTCTCGGGGTGTTCACTAAGTGTGCGGCAAAGCTTTTCCCGTGGTACGGCCCGGCACAGCTGGAAACCACCGGCAAGTATCCAACCCCAGGCTATAGAATTCCCGACAACTTCAAGGTTCACCTTCTGGCATTTCCTAGCCGGGAGGCGCGTGCCGAGGCAACGTACAAGTTGACGGATGCAGAAGTCGCCTATCATGTATGGTATCATCCGCTGTTCATGCATGTCCAAAGATGGATGTCGGAGTCGAACGATGATCACTATGAGATTTGGAAGAAGTTACAGACTGCAGGAGTCGTAGGCAGAAGCTTGAACGAGATGACGGTAGTAATCGGTGCCTACTCAGAGCAGGAGCTCCAGTACAAAGAGAAGGTGGTGAAAGACATAATCGAGGAGACTGGTGCCGAAACGCTTATTCCTGACTTCATGACTGAGCATGACATAGAAAGGTTCTTTTGCGCGCAGATAGCAGTGCACAAGCCCTGCACCGAATTCCGGCTAGGAGGTGGGGATATGGGAAACGGCGTCTTCCAGTTCATGCATTTCGATAATCATGTGAAAATGTGGAAGAAGATGTATGAACTTCAGAAGCAATATGTGGACCGGGGCGTCCTAACAGATCTTGGTGGTGAGAGCGGTTGGGGTGGTCCTTTGGAGCAGAAGGCTGTGGGACATACAGAATATCCGAATTTCACCAACCCGCGTGACCCCGAACTCGTAAGAGGCCAGTCACGGTTCATAGCTGAAGGTATGGAATTCGCGGTCAGAGAGAGACTTCTCGGCACTGGTGGCGTTGCGGACAGTTTCGCGCACGAGCATTTGGGCGACTACGTTGTTTATCAGAAGAGAATCAAGGAGACGTTGGATCCGAATGATGTGGCGGACCCGTATGGTTATTTCACGGTAGCCAGTGAGCGAATCGAGAGTAGCTGAGTGCTGGGCGGAACGCGATTCTTCAGTTGCGATGGCGCCGACAAGACGGCATTGAGGATTGCTGGCGTCTGTGCTATATGGCTCTTGCCTTGAGGAGACTGCAGGGCGAAAGACTAGTTTTGGAAAGGAGGTCATACAATGCTAGGTGGTTACATGGGGAAGATATTGCTTGTGGATCTTTCCGGAGGGAAGCTGCGCAATGAGGAGCTCGACGAGAAGCTTTGCCGGCAGTTTGTCGGAGGCTATGGCCTCGGCGCAAGAATCATCTACAGCCGCCAAAAAGGCGGAGTCGATCCACTGGGCCCGGGAAACACCCTTGGCTTCGTTACTGGTCCGCTCACCGGAACCCCAGCCCTTACCGGCGCTAGATACACCGTGGTAGGCAAATCGCCACTTACTGGAACCTGGGGAGATGCTAACTCAGGCGGTGACTTCGGTCCTTACCTCAAGTTCGCTGGCTATGATGCCGTTTTCTTCGAAGGTATTTCGGAAAAGCCGGTCTATCTGTTAATCAGAAACGGGAATGCTGAGCTGAGAGACGGTGCCATTCTGTGGGGGAAGGACACCTATGAAACTGAAGATATGCTGAAGGCCGAGCTTGGCGAGGACGCACGGGTTGCATGTATCGGTCCTGCTGGAGAGAACCTCTCTCGTATCTCAAGCGTGATGAATAACAAGGGGAGAGCGGCTGCTCGCTCGGGTCTAGGCGCAGTCATGGGATCTAAGAAGCTGAAGGCAATAGCAGTGATAGGCAACATGCCAGTTCCATTGGCTAGCAAGGATAAGGTGGAAGAGCTAAGGCAGAAATATATGGGTGAGATGGCCCCAATGTTCGTGGACATGTTCAGGAACTTCGGCACCAGTGGCTTAGTCGCTCCGAATGTTGGCAGCGGTGACGCCCCAGTCAAGAATTGGGGCGGTGTCGGTGTGAGGGACTTTCCCAATTTCGGTGCTATCAGCGACGCAAATGTGATAGGCCTTCAGGAGAAGAATTATGCTTGCTACCGCTGCCCTGTCGCCTGCGGAGGACGCATGAAGGCTGGGACAAAGTACAATTATATGGCAGGTGCACACAAGCCAGAGTACGAGACTCTTGCCGCTTTCGGCACCATGTGCCTCAATGACAACCTGGAGTCCATTGTCATGGCCAACGACATTTGCAATCGCTACGGACTTGACACCATCTCTGCCGGTACCACCATCGCATTCGCCATTGAATGCTATGAGAATGGAATTATTACCAAAGAGGACACCGAGGGTATCGAGCTGACATGGGGTAACAGCAGTGCCATTGTCTCCATGACGGAGAAATTGGCCAAGAGGGAAGGTTTCGGTGCTGTGCTCGCCGATGGTGTGAAGATGGCTGCCGACAAGATTGGTAAGGGGGCAGACCAGTACGCCATGCATGTTCACGGTCAGGAATTGCCCATGCACGACCCCAAACTGGGCCCCGGCCTAGGCGTCGGTTACAGAATCGACGCTACTCCGGCCCGTCATCTGCAAGCTGTAGTTGGCCTTGCCGAAGGGCCGGGCATGATGCCATACGACAAGTATAGTTACAACCAGCCAGGAAGAGCCGAAATCTACCGGATGGTGATCAACCTGCATCACGTGCTGCAGGCATCTGGGGCATGTCATTTCGGATTGTTCCTGTTTATGCCACCATTCTCAACCCCGGTACAGGACTTCCTCAACGCAGTGACCGGTTGGGAACTGTCTGCAGACGAGGTATCCACCATAGGTGAGAGAATTGCCACTTTGCGTCATGCCTTCAATCTTCGTGAAGGGCTAAACTCCCTGCAGTTCAAGGTACCGGATAGAGCCCTTGGTGTACCGCCACCGGATGAGGGCCCGCTGAAAGGCGTGAAGATCGGCGAGGACGGGCTAAATACGATGGTCACCGAATACTTGAAGCTTATGGACTGGGATATGAGTACAGCCAAGCCAAGCAAGAAAAGGCTGGAGGAGTTGGAACTGGAGGACGTTGCCAGAGAGTTGATGAGCCACTGATGCATAGGATTCAGTTCAGGGTCATGCGCCACCTATGCATAGGTGAATCACTGCCGACCGGCTCCTCTTCGAGTCTGCAAGCCCCGACGTGAGTCGCGAACCGATGGATCTGACTTGCCGAGGCCACTAAGCATATGTGTCCTGAGACACCGTGGATACATTGGGCGTGGTCGATAAGAGACGAGAGGCAGAGGGGAAATCAAGACGTGGCGAAAGAAACCAAGAAGTACGCAGCATTATTTCAACCCATCAAGATTGGCAACGTGCAAGTCAAGAACAGGATTGCTATGGCAGGCATAGGCATGGTGGGTGCGACACACGACGGTCAGATTAGCGAGCAAATGACGGCTTGGTTCACCGCTCGGGCAAGAGGGGGCGTTGGTCTAATTATTACCGGGGGAACGCACACGAGTCCGGAGGCGGCCGAAGCCAGTAGTTTCAGAAACCCCCGTTTGTACGATAGATCTCATATATACGGCATGAGTGAAATGGCTGAAACAGTTCATGCATTTGGCGCCAAGATGTTCATACAGATTTCGCCTGGGGCCGGCCGGCAGACCAACCTCAAAGCTCCATCACCAATACCTTACCAAATCCCTGTGGAGAACTTGCCTGAAGACCCTGTGAGGGAGCACAAGAAGAGAGGTCTGGTTTTTCTGATTAGGATGGAAGGCGATGTCCCACCTGTACTGACCAGGGACGAGATCGTATATACAGAAGACATGTTGGCTAACGCAGCCGAATTGGCCAGGATGTGCAACTTTGATGGTGCTGAGTTTCACACGGCTCACGGTTATCTGGGCCATCAATTCTTATCGCCGCGCTCCAACCAGAGAGACGACGAGTATGGTGGTAGCCTGGAGAATCGAATGAGGTTCCTAACCAATGCGCTGATCAAAGCGCGAAAGAAGGTGGGTAGAGACTATTGCATCGGCTTCCGAATAAGCGGCGATGAACATATGCCCGGCGGCCTTGCTCATGATGAAGTGAAGCAGATATGCAAGAAGATAGAGGAGTTGGGAGTTGACTACGTTCACCTATCCGACGGTTGCTATGAGGCAACGAAATACCTGTTCCCTTCTGATGGTGGAGTACACAACCTTGAGCATGCCGAGAGCCTGAAGAGCGTGCTGAGAATCCCAGTGATAACGCCTGCTGTTCGTGATCCCGACGTAGCAGAGACAGCTATTAAGGCTGGCAGGACTGACATGATATCGCTAGGTCGGTCATTAATCGCTGATCCCAACTGGCCTAACAGGGTAGCTGAAGGCAAACGTCCCGTGAAGTGTATTCGATGTCAGATCGGTTGTGGATCAAGGATCATGTTAGGGTTACCTATGAGATGCCTAGTGAACCCTGAAGCTGGGTTTGAGCGGTACAATCCGGAGTACCGGCTTTCGCCACCTTTCAAGAAGCATTGGGACCTTCACTAGGTACAGGGAGCAACGAGAGTGATTCTCAGTGAGTAGGACAGCGTATGCGGTGCGCAATTGAGAAGGTTGTTAACTGGCTTGCGCGAAGTCCTCCGCAGGAGATAAGACCAAGTGGTCTGCTCTCGCTATGTTCAATGGACTTTGAGTCGATACTAGTGAGGAGGTAAAAATGGACTGGAACACTGATTACAGATCAATCATCGTTGAGCCGGGTAGAATAACGAGGATCATCCACAATGAGCCGGAGAAAATGAACGCGATGACCATGGATTTCGAAAAGGAGTTTATTGATGCCCTGCGGCAGGCCTGTGAGGATCCGGAAGTGACGGTAGTAACGCTCACGGCCACAGGTCCATACTTCTGCGCTGGTCATGACTTGAGGGATTCTCCCAAGAAAATAGTCGGCCACAAGTTACCATATTATGAGGAAGACTGGCGGCGATATGTGGATTTTCACCGACACGGTTACATGTACCCCCTTTGGGACTTTCCTAAGCCCGTTGTCTGCGGTGTCCAGGGTGGAGCGAACACTGGCGGGGCAGAACTGGCCGCGATGTGCGACATAACGGTGGTGGCTGAAGATGCTGTCTTCGGCTACGAGGTACTGCGTTGGGGCACCGCTGGCGCCAACGCGCTGATTTATACAGGGAGCTGGAAAAAAGCTGCTGAGATCTACCTGACCGGCTGGAACTTCGATGCTCAGAAGGCGCTGGATTTGGGCTTGGCCACAAAGGTTGTTCCGCCAGACAAGGTAGAAGAGGAGGTGATGCGTTACGCCAACATCATCGCTCTACTGCCGGCAGAGAGCGTGGTACTGCAGAAGCTGGCCATCAGGTTCGCCGTCAACGAAATGGGGGCACGCCAGACCATGTTCTACGGTTGGGAATGTGACATAATGGCGCATGTAGCCAAGAGCGGTCAGGAAAGCGGAGACGAGCTATCCAGATATGCCGCTGAACATCGTAGTCTGAGAGCTGCTCTTGAGAAGAGTGACGAGCCTTTCATGAAGTACGGCTATGAGAGGCACTCAACAAAAAAGAAGAAGTAAGGAGGAAGACAAAGCCGTGACAGAAAGTCAGAAATACAGGGCATTGTTTGAACCCATAAAGATCGGCAAGGTGGAGGTCAAGAACAGAGTTGCTATGGCGCCCATGGGCCACGTGGGTGCCACACACGATGGCCAGATTAGTGAGCAAATGACGGCCTGGTTCACTGCCCGGGCAAAGGGCGGAGTTGGTCTAATCATCACGGGAGGGAACCACACAAATCCGGATGCGGCCGAAGTTGCTGTGTACAGAAACCCCCGTTTGTACGATAGGTCCCACATATATGGTCACAGCGAAATGGTTGAAGTAGTCCACTCATTCGGTGCTAAGATGTTTGCACAGATTTCGCCTGGACCTGGCCGGCAAGGCCGCTACAAAGCACCGTCCGCAATACCTTTCAAAGTGCCTGCTGAGAACGTGCCCCAAAAGGCAGTGGAAGAGCACAAGAAGAGAGGCTTGGTTTTTCAAGCTATAATGGAAGGTCCTGTGCCACCGGTGCTCACTAGGGACGAGATTGTATGGTTGGAAGACATGTTGGCCAATGCGGCTGAGCTGGCCAGGATGTCCAACTATGATGGTGTTGAGTTCCACACGGCCCACGGTTACTTGGGGCATCAGTTCCTATCGCCGCGCTCTAACAAGAGGGACGATGAGTATGGTGGTAGCCTGGAGAATCGAATGCGGTTCTTAACAAATGCACTGCTTAAAGCGCGAGAGAAGGTTGGCAGGGATTACTGCATTGGGTTCCGGATAAGCGGCGATGAACATATGCCCGGTGGACTTGCCCACGATGAGGTCAAGCAGATATGCAAGAAGATGGAGGAGTTAGGAGCTGACTTCGTTGATCTATCCGACGGTTCCTACGAGGCACTGTATCGGATGTTCCCAGATGACGACGGGTCACATAACCTTGAGCATGCCGAGAGCCTGAAGAGCGTGCTGAAAATCCCTGTCATAACACCCGCTGTTCATGATTTAGACCTGGCAGAAGCGGCTCTCAAGAGTGGTCGAACCGACATGATAGGGCAGGGACGAGCCCTCATCGCTGATCCAAATTGGGCTAACAAGATAGCTGAAGGCAAACGTCCTGTGAAATGCATTCTTTGTAATATCGGTTGTGTATCAAGGATTGCACAAGCTTCACCTATAAGATGTATGGTGAACCCTCAAGCTGGCTTTGAGCGATACGATCCAAAGTATCGGCTATCGCCGCCTTTCAAAAAGAACTGGCAGCTTTACTGAAATGCACACGAGGCAACAGGAATGACTCCCAATGAGTAGCGCGAAATATGTGGTATGCTGTTGGAAAGGGTTCTGAGCGGTTCACGCACAGCCGGCCGAATGGGTATATAATGCTCTCTGCACCTATCGTGACTATATGCATATGAGATACGAGAAATCGTCGAGAAAGGTAATGGGGAGGCAAAAATGGACTGGAAGACTGACTATAAGACAATCATTGTTGAGCCAGGTGTGATAACCAGGATCATTCACAATGAGCCAGAAAAGATGAATGCGCTGACCATAGAGTTCGAGAAGGAGGAATTCCCCGATGCCCTGCGACAGGCCCACGAGGACCCTGACGTGAAGGTGGTAACGTTCACCTCCACAGGGCCATACTTCTGCGCCGGACATGACCTGAGAGCTGCAACCAAGATAGTCGGGCATAAACTGCCTTTTTATGAGGAAGATTGGCGACGGTATGTGGACTACCCCCGAAACTTCTTCTACACCCTATGGGACTTTCCTAAGCCCATTATTTGTGGTGTCCAAGGTGGAGCTAGCGTTGGCGGAGCGGACTTGGCCGCACTGTGTGACATAACGGTGGTAGCTGAGGACGCAGTATTCGACTATTCAATACAGCGTTGGGGTGCTGCTGGCGGCAACGCACTAATCTACACGGCGGGCTGGAAGAAAGCTGCCGAGATTTACTTGACAGCCTGGAACTTCGATGCTCAGAAGGCACTGGATTTGGGCTTGGCGACAAAGGTTGTTCCGCCGGACAAGGTAGAAGAGGAGGTGATGCGTTATGCCAACATCATCGCGCTATTGCCGGCAGAAAGCGTGACGTTGCAGAAGCTGGTTAACAGGTTTGCCGTTAACAAAATGGGGCAACGCCAGATGTTGTTCTATAGCTTCGAATGTGACATATTGTCCCATGTCTCCAAAAGCGGTACGGATGCGGGTGACGAATTGTCTTACTATGCGGCTCGACATCGGAGCCTGAGAGCCGCCCTTGAAAAAAGCGACGAGCCTTTCCTCAAGTATGGCTATAAGAGGCACTCGGCAAAAAAGAAAGAATGAGGAGGGGACAACAATGGAACTGAACAGATTTGTCAAGGACGAGTATTTCAAAATCGATTGTGAGGCTCACCTTTATGGTGACGTAGGTCATCTACACTACTTCAAGTGGCACCAGCAGGGGGCCAAGGCAGCCCCGGGGATCACCAGGTTCATGGGCTTTGATGACCCGGAGCTTCTCAAAGATCTGCCGCCTCCTCCTGAGGGCCTGGCATCTTCACCTCCGGAGGCCCTGATTGAATTGATGGACAAGTATGGCATTGACATGGCTTGTGTTATACGTGAGGACGTGAGTATCGCAAGTGGATACGCCGCACCGTACAGCACAAATGGCCAGCTGCTTGAAGCTTGCCAGAAGTACCCTGATAGATTCGTGTTCGTAGCCACCGTGAGCCCCGTACTGAAGAGAGGTATGGAAAATGCCCTCTGGGAACTGGAGTATCTGGTGAAAGAGAGGGGCTGCAAGGTTGCCAAGCTGATAGGGGAGCAATGTCGTTTCGATGATCGGCAGCTTTGGCCCTTCTATGAGAAGGTGAGAGAGCTGGGCTTGGTGCTGTTCATTCACACCGGTGCGGCTTGGTTGCCCCCACAGCCGACCAAGTATTATCATCCCGAGGGCCTGGATGAAGTAGCCACCAATTTCCCTGAAATACCAATTGTTGCATTTCATGCGGGATGGCCTCACACACGCGTCTTGAACATGATCGCGGCCACTCATCCTAACGTTCATATACAGCTGAGCATGATACTGCCGTGGTGCATCACTATTCCGCGCCGCGCGGCTGAGATCGTGGGTGAAGCTCTCCAATTCGCGGGCCCCGATAGGGTTATCTTTGGCACAGACTACTTTGGACCCAGAGCTGAGCTATTGATTCGATTGTCCGTACAGGGGCTCAGCGAATTTGAAATCCCCGAGGATATGCAGAAAGGATACAACTTCGCCCCTTTAACATCCGAGGTCAAGCGCAAGATCTTCGGTGAGAATCTGGCGAAGCTGCTCGGTATCGAGCCAAAGCGCAAGGTTGGGCTGTAGTGGGCACAGACAGCACTGTGGAGAAGTGAAATGGGACCTCTTGATGGAATCAGGGTCATAGAAAGTGCAGTTGTTCTAAACGGACCGGCGGCAGGGTATATGCTCGGAGACCTGGGGGCCGAAGTAATCAAGGTCGAGCCTCCTGTCACTGGGGATCTTAGTCGCGGAATGGAGGCGATGTATGGCACTTATCTCTTCACGCCCGATGGGCGGAGCGTAATCTGGGAAGCGGGTAATCGGAACAAGAAGAGCGTAGTATTGAATCTCAGAAACGAGGAGGGCAAGGCTACCTTTTACCGCCTTATCGAGAGGTCAGACGTTTTCCTGACGAATTATCGACCAAAGGCCCTGCAACGAATGGGGATTGATTACGAGACACTGAGGAAGCATAATCCCAAGCTTGTCTACGCTCACACGACTGCTTTCGGGAGCAAGGGGCCATTCAAGGACAGGGCGGGGTTTGATATGACGGCTCAAGCCTATTCTGGTGCAATGTGGATCGCCGGTGACAGAGATTATTCCGGTCCTGCAATGACGGTGGGATCTGTGTATGACATGATTGGAGCCAGCTTCCTAGCCTATGGGATCTTGGCAGCACTCGTGGCTCGAGAGCGCACAGGCGTCGGTCAGCAAGTGGAGACGTCCATACTGTCGGGCGCCGTGCACGTACAGGCTCTCAACCTCTCTTCCTTCCTATGGGCCGGTACAGGCCAAGCACGATTCTCGCAGAAGAGAACGCGAAACCCGTTGACCAACTACTATCAATGTGCTGACGGCAAGTGGATCGTGCTCTGTGAGCCAGCTGCCAAGAACTGGGAGAACATCTGTACCGCCATGGGCATGCAAGAACTCATACCTGACAAACGCTTCAGCACTCCGAAGATCAGGGCTCAGAATTACGCTGAACTCATTACCCTCTTGGAGAGCAAGTTCGCCACCAAGCCTCGACATGAGTGGCTTAGCATCTTCGACCAGTACGATTTTCCCTATTCGCCTCTCAACAGTTATGAAGATGTAGTTGATGATCCCCAGATCTTGTCTAACCAGTGCGTGGTGGAGACGGATCACGCTACTGCAGGTAAGACGAAAGCAGTCGGTTATCCTGTTCAGTTCTCGGAAACCCCAGCCTCTGTCAGAAGCGGAGCACCGGAATTCGGTCAGCACACAGAAGAGGTACTAGTCGAGATCCTAGGCTGTTCCTGGCAAGAAGTAGATCGATTGCGCAACCAAGGTGCCTTGGGTTGATGGCAGACTGGTAATTGCCTGATGAGAGTGCTTTAGAGGGCTGCTTGCCCAATGGACAAGAAATGGGCGATCCTACACCAAGGAGACTGAGCGTGGACAAAGTCGAATCACCCTTGAGTGGTCTTAGGGTCCTAGACCTTGCTGACGAGAAGGGCATTTTCTGCGGAAGCATCTTGTCACAGCTCGGCGCGGAGGTCATCAAGATTGAGCCGCCAAGGGGAGACCCGGCAAGAAACATCGGGCCCTTCTACGAAGATACCCCTACCCCCGAGAGGAGCTTGTTCTGGTACGCATATAGCTCTGGCAAGAAGAGTATAACCCTTGACATCGAGACACTGGGCGGGCAAGGCATTTTGAGGAAGTTGGTCAAGACAGCAGATTTTGTCGTTGAATCGTTCACACCCGGATACCTGGCCAACTTGGGGCTGGACTACAATACGCTCGTCACGATAAATCCGGGCATCATTATGACGTCCATCACCCCATTCGGGCAGGAGGGCCCGCATAAGGATTACAATGCTTCTGACATTGTCATAATGGCCATGTCCGGATTGATGTACATGTGCGGTGACCCTGATCGCCCGCCGCTTAGAATCAGCGTTGATCAGACTCATATCCAAGGTGCATTGCATGGCGCCCTGGGCTCATTGATTGCTCTCTACTACCGGAACATCACGGGGGAAGGACAGCACATTGATGTCTCTTTGCAGGAGTGTCTCGTTTTCCATACTTTTGTTGCAGCGGACTACTACATCGAGTCGAAAAGGATCACTCGAAGGTCAGGGAGCAAGCTGCGGTTACTCACGGTAGCGAGCGAGCTTTGCTTTCCGTGTAGAGATGGCTTCGTAGCACATCGTGTGGGCACGGGGCGGGTGCTCGGCTCACAGGAAGAAAGGCTGGTGGAACTGATGGACGAGGAGGGATCGGCCGAGGACCTGAAGCGCTTGAGATGGACGGACATAGGTTTATCGGAAATCGAGCAAGACGATCTCACTCATAGGGAGACCGTGGTAGGGCAGTACTTCCTGAGGCATACAAAGGCAGAGCTTCAGAAGCTAGCAGCGGAGCATGATATCATGCTATCTCCTGTTTTCACCAACGCAGATATTCTGGAATATGAACAGCTTCGTTCCAGAGACTACTGGGCAGAAATAGAATACCCTGAGCTGGGCGCATCCGTTCTTCATCCAAACACTTTGTTCAAGAGCAGCGAAATGTCACCCGGCGTTCTTCGTTGTGCTCCTCGTATCGGCGAGCACAACGAGCAGGTCTACGTGAAGGAACTGGGGCTCTCACGTGACGAGTTGGTGGCACTACAACAGGCCGCCATAATATAGTCGCCTTTCTCCAACAGGGCAGAAGTAAAACGCATGCGTGCATTAGACGGAGTGAGAATACTGGACTTCTCGTGGTATGTTGCCGGGCCAACCGCTACCAGAGTCCTAGCCAATCACGGTGCTACAGTAATCAAAGTGGAGTCTCAAGACAATCCTGAGGAGGTAAGGACAAGCCCGCCCTTCAGGGATGGTGTGGCAGGTGTAAACCGGAGCGTGGGGTTTGCGGTGCTCAACGCCGACAAATACGGAATGGTTCTCAACCTGAAACATCCCCGAGCTATGGTGGTGCTCGACAGGCTGGTTGGCTGGGCTGATGTCGTGGTTGAAGCGTTCAACGTAGGGACGACAAAGAAACTAGGGATTGATTATGAACGGCTTAGGAAGATAAAACGTGACATTATTATGGTGAGTCATACCGGCCAAGGTCAAACAGGGCCCTTCGCCTCTCAGCCACTTTGGGGATATCAGGGGCAGGCGATGTGCGGTATCACCGGGCTCGTTGGATGGCCGGATCGTAGGCCGGTGGGTACCCCAACTCCTTTTCCTGATTACCCTGGGGCTTGGGTGACAGCCATCGCCATTATGTCAGCGTTGGAATATCGCCGGAAGACAGGCAGGGGGCAGCATATTGATGTGTCACAACTGGAGGCAACATTGCCCTTGTTGTGGCCAGCCCTTCTAGACTTCAGTGTCAATAGACGAATTTGGGCGCGGCAGGGCAATAGCTCTCCCCGAGCTGCTCCCCACGGAGCCTATCGCTGTCGGGGTAAAGATCGATGGTGCGCTATTGCTGTATTTACGGACAGCGAGTGGAGGAGTTTCTGCAAGGTCATAGGTGAACCCGAGTGGACGAAGAGCGCTCGCTTCGCCAGTCTCCCAGAAAGAAAGAAGAATGAGGATGAACTGGGGAGGTTGGTGGAGAAATGGACAATCAACTTCAGTGCGGAGGAAGTAATGGACAAGATGCAGGCAGGTGGGGTGGCAGCTGGGGTAGTGCAGAACGCTGAGGATTGCATAGACCATGACGCCCAGTTGAAATACAGACG
>Ga0209636_10003988_pt1 | contig 15084 bp, 12 predicted proteins | sample DeeMarSWOR152_54_FD_187464 | JGI IMG/M metagenome (GOLD analysis project Ga0209636, IMG submission 187464) | Marine sediment microbial communities from White Oak River estuary, North Carolina - WOR-1-52-54 (SPAdes) (version 2) | ecosystem: Environmental > Aquatic > Marine > Intertidal zone >...
CCCTGAAGATAGATGAAGGAGAGGTTCTCTTTGATCGTAATATGAACAGGGCGAGCGAGATTCTTGCCAGGATGCGTGTCAGAAAGCACGGTGAGGACCAGGTTGGCTATATTGGAAGAGCGCTGCCCGATCCTCTCAAGCTTCAGGTGTACTACCTTGAGGGAGAGGAGGAAATACCAATTCCGAATGTGCCTGTGCGGTTTTCTTACCGAGTTCCAAGGGAGAAATCGGCAGGGTATAAGTACGAAGTTTCTAATCGATTGACTGACAGCCTGGGTCTTGCGGAGTTTAGAGTCGATATGATATATGAGGTGAGCGATTCCAACAAGATTGAAGCTCGAATCGATCTTGGTCCCTACATCGAGCAGCTCAGGTCGGTACCGGATGAGCTTAGAGATAGGGTGAAAACCCTTCAGGAAATTCTGGGGACAAAAAGAACAGCCTTTTTGTTTTCCTCAGACACCAAGGCAAGGGAGATCAGGACAGCTGTATTCTTTATTCAAATTGATGAGAATGACGAAATACTACCAAAACCGGTGACCACACCCGCTGTGTATGAGATTCTCTACACAAAGAAGTTCTCAATAAAGGTGCTTGATATCAATCCGGTGTCTTTCAGCGGTAAGTCTGATGGAGAAATACTGACGAGGCTTGCAGAGAGTGCTGGTAAGGGGGTAAAGCGGATCCTTTTCGGCTATGTGAAAATTTTAGAGTATGATATGCTCTCTGGTTTTCATACAGCACGGGCATCTGCGACGGCAACACTCTACCAAAAAGAAACAGATGAAATCCTGCGTACATGGGAGATAACAAGGAGTGCGACGGGGAACTCAAAAGAGCTTGCGGGAATAAACGTGCTCTCTGAAACTGGTAAATCCCTTGGAGAAATTATTTCCAATACCATGCCGTAGTGTTATTCTGTTTCGACAATGGATATTTCTTTTTGAAGCTGCTTCAGTGCTTTTTCCATATACGTAATTTTTTCTTTCGCTAACTCCTTGCTCTTAGGGAGAAAGAGACGGTTCTTTGTTCTTTCCTTATATTCTTCTATAAGACTTAGAACGCTGTTGAGTGTTTTAGCCCCTTTCCAAAAAAAGGCACCGACGGCAAGCCGGGTGATTCCTACCATCCCGAGAGAGTCCAGTATATCAGCATCGTGGAGCATTTTTGCTTCTTTAAAAGTGGGATTTCCCTCAGGGATGTGATTCAGGATTGCCTCTTTGACGAGCTCAATCTTCCCAGGTTTGAAGCCCACTTCATGGAGCACAGCTTCAGCCTTTTCTGCGGACTGTAGTTGGTGTGGTTCAGATAGAATGATATCATGGAGGTAGGTTGCAGCGTGGAGTACTTCATCATCATAGTCGTCTTCCAGTTGTTTAGCGATATGATACACCCTGTTACAATGATCCAAACCCCGCGCAAGCCTCCCGGCTGTCATGTCCTTTGCGTACTGCAGTATTTTATTCCTCATAGAATCCCCCATACGTAATATTCAATTTCATGTAAATTTAATAAAATACAATAAAAATAATTTATAAAAAATTTAGATACTGATATATTTTATGTCAATTAAACTAGCGGAAAAGGTAAAAATATGAAAATATTTGATACACTGAAGGGGGGAAAAGTAGATCTAGAACCCCTGGATGGGAAAAACATAGGGATTTACCTCTGCGGCCCAACAGTTTACGATTACGGACATCTGGGACACGGAAGATCTGCAATAGTTTTTGATCTCCTGCGGCGCTACCTTGCCTACAAAGGTTATCGAGTGACCTTTGTCAGAAACTGGACAGATATAGATGATAAAACGATTGATAGGGCTGCACGGGATGGAATCAGTGTAAAAGAGCTCACAGAAACGTTCATAGATATCTACAAAGAGGATTTTACCAAGCTGAATATCCTTGAGCCAGATTTTGACCCCAAGCCCACAGAGCACATAGAGGAGATAATCGATTTGATTAAAAAACTGTTCGATAAGGGGCACGCATATATCCTAGACGATGGCGTCTACTATGATATATCCACATTTCCTGAATACGGATTGCTGAGTGGCCAGCCTTTAGAAGAGCTGCGCAGCGGAGCAAGGGTGGAGGTGTCCGATCAAAAAAGAAATCCTGGAGATTTCGTTCTTTGGAAGTTTGAAAAACCAGGGGAGCCTTCCTGGGAAAGTCCATGGGGAAAAGGGCGGCCGGGCTGGCATATTGAGTGTTCGGCTATGAGTATAAGGTACCTGGGTGCATCCTTTGACATACATTGCGGGGGTCAGGACCTGATTTTCCCTCACCATGAGGATGAGATTGCGCAGGCCAAAGGAGCCGGATACACCTATGCCCGGTACTGGATGCACAATGGCTTTTTAAACATAGATAATGAAAAGATGAGCAAGTCCCTTGGCAATTTTTTTACTCTGAGGGAAGTTTTTGATAAGTACTCACCTCTCACTGTAAGATTCTTTCTTCTTTCTGCCCATTATAGAGCTCCGCTGAACTTCAGTGAGACTACTCTTAAACAGGCTGAATCGGGGCTCGAGCGCTATAATGACTTTATTCTCAGGATAAAGGAGATCACAGGTAGTGGAGAGAGGGGAAAAGTTGCTTCAGAAATAACCCGGCTCATACAGGAGGCTAAAAGAGGTTTCGATGAAGGCCTCGATGATGATCTGAATATTTCACGGTCCCTGGCTTCAATTTCCGATTTTGTGCATGATGCGAATATCATGATTGAGGAGGGAAAAATTTCTGCTGTTGATGCAAAGAACATATTAGAATTTATGAAGGAAATTGACGGAGTTTTAGGTGTATTTACATTTGAACGGGAAATGCTCCCTGATGAGATCGAAGCCAAGATAGAGGAACGAAACAGGGCGCGGGAGGCAAAGGATTACGAGACAGCAGACAGGATTCGGAAGGGGCTTCAGGAGCTGGGAATCATTCTGGAAGATACCCGCGAAGGAACTCGTTGGAAGAGGGTTTGATTTTCTGGTAAGTCATTTCAACACTATTTAGTATCTTGTACAGTGTTCGTAACGACGACTCATAAGAAACGCTCTATTTCCGACTTGACGAGATGATTTTCCTCTTGGTTGTACTGCCTTTCGAGTATGTTCTTTGTGGATTTTGTATGGAGTTTCCCTAAAGCCCAGCAGGTATATGCCCTAATAATCTCGTTCTCATGAGAAACAAAAGGAATGAGGTAATCAAGGGATTTTTTATACTCAAGAGAGCCGCATGAAGTAATGGCATTTTTAATGAAAGAGCCGTAGCTGCGAATACCGATCTGGTTGTCTGAAAAAATCCCTGGCCATTCACTTTCTTTTAGCATCAGGGCATCAAGTAATCTTAACCCCTGGCCTACACACCCGGTGACATGTTTTTCAGCCCACGGTGTGAGGCGCTGATTGTGGGGACATATATCGAGGCAGGTACTGCAGCCGTAGAGCCTGTTTCCCCATATTTCCCTGTACTCATGGGGCATGAGAGTGAGGTTTTCAGAAATGTATTGAAGGCACCTGCCAATGGCTATCCTGCCTCCTGGAAGGATTGCCTGCGTCGGGCAAGCCTTGATACAGAGGGTACATGAACCACACAGAGAATAGTCAGGTGTTTTTAACTGTGCTTTTCCTTCAAAATCTATTTCAAGGTCGGTAAACACCTCTCCTATTACGAAATAAGAACCCATATTTCTGCTTATCAAAACGCTATTTTTTCCCACATCGGCAATTCCTGAGTATCTGAAAAGAGCCTTCTCGGGAATAGAGGTGTAGTTTGAGAGCGTCTTTGATTTTATCGGTGACTCTATTTTTTCTGCGAGCCTTCGTACGATATCGTCCAGCTTAATCTTCAGAAAGCGGTAGTTATTTCTCCATGTGTACCTTGCAATCTGCCCGAAGGCCTTATCCTCCGGGTACTGTTCATCTGTTAAATAGTATTTAGCAGCAATAATGATACTCCTGGCCCATGTTCTGTAATTTTTGTACGAATAGGCGCGAGCTGTTTTTTCCCTGTTCCAACGGTATGATTCAGGGATCAAACCTCTTTCCAGCCTTTCGAGTGTCTCTTTGAGTGCGGGCTTCAGGTCAACGAGAGGAATAGTTTCAATTACATCGATTCCTGGAGCTATGTCTGTTAAAAGGGCTTTGATAGTTTTATACTTTAATGCACGAGTTTTCATCGCTGAGCTTCCTGAGTGAGTTCCTTTAAAAACTCCGGGAAAGTGCGATCATAATAGGAATAATGGGAATCGCAAATAAGTTCGTCAAGATCCAGGCCGAATTTGACAGGTCTTCGTTAAGCTCGAATATTTTCACAAGAATAACAGACATAATTGCTGTAGGCATAAAGGATTCGATGAAAATGACTTTTGATGGAATCAGATCGTCAATTCCCAAAAATCCGAATAGATAGATTAACGCGAATCCCACGAGGGGATTGAACACAAACTTGATGGCCGAGATGTAGATTGAATGTTTAATATATTTGATAGATTTCTGAAAGTTTAGCCCAAGGCCTATTGCAAAGGAGTGGCCTGCTGCAGAGATATATATCAACCAGCGTGTCGCAACATAGTTGAGGATTGCTGGCCGGCCTATACCTGTGAGGTTTAAAATCAAGCCCACACCCATTAGTGAAAGTGGAACTACACTCGAAGGGTTTCTGATCAGTTCAGAAAGGGGATTTGTATACCTTGTGTTTTTTTTACCTGAAATAGTCCGCATCAGGGTAAAACCGATTAAATAATAGTAAGGAATGAAAAAAGCCGCATATAATCCTGCAAGATAAAGCCCTTTTTCACCATAGAGAAGGAAGCAGAGAAACCCTCCGAGAGTAAGACCTATGTTTGAGAACATGGTGCAAGCAATGAAGCTTCCCTTTTCATTATTGTTTAATCGTAAGATTTTTACAATCAAGAATGCTGGGATAAGTGAGATTGAAACGATGAGCACATGAATAACAGGGAGTTGGGAAATAAGAATGTTGTTGAAGTTGATTGACCAGAAGGCGTTAAGGATAATAACCGGGGTTATAAAGATCAATATATAAATTGAAAGAGGGCGGCTTATGTGAGAGGTGGCTGGTAGGGCCCTTTTTACACCGTATCCGAGAAAGAGAAAACCGTATACAATGATTAAGAAGATAAGGAAATCTCCATTCATTTTTTTACCGCTGATTTTTCTCCTGATTAGTCGTTGGTGAACAAAGTTCACCAACTCAAAAAATTAGTTCTTTAACTCATTGATTATTGTACATTTATATATTTTTGCACTTCCTATTTTTGCCGAATATAGGAATTAGCCACCAGTTTCGCTGGTGGAGGTGTCACCAAGAACTAATTATAAACAGAGCGTTTTTATATGGAGCGCCTTTGAAATATTCATTCGGGCTCAACCTGTGGGCATTATTTTCTGTATGTTTTTCTTAATCGGAGGAAGTATGATTCCCTTTTCTGTGATGATTCCCCTTATATATCGAGCCGGTGTTACATCAAAGGCAGGGTTATACACCTGCATATCAGTTGGAGCAGTCTGTTTTCCAAAGCCTTTTATTATTTCGTGAGACCCTCTCTCTTCAATTGGAATATGATCCCCCGAGGGGGTTTTCATATCAATGGTTGACAGGGGTGCTGCAACATAAAAGGGAATACCGAACTCTTGAGCTAAAACAGCCACACCGAGAGTTCCAATCTTATTTGCTGTGTCTCCGTTTGCCGCAATTCTGTCTGCGCCAACAATCACCAGATCGACTTTTTTCTGATACATTACAAAGGCTGCCATGTTGTCAGTGATGAGGGTTGCAGGGATGCATGCTTCCAAGAGCTCCCACGCGGTGATTCGTGATCCCTGGAGCAGAGGTCTTGTCTCATCCACCCACACGTGGATCTTAAAACCGAGCTCCTGTGCCCTGAAAATAGGAGCGAGGGCTGTACCATAAATGGCGGTTGCAAGCCCCCCGGCATTGCAGTGAGTAAGAATGGAATACCCGTCTTTGATTAAAACGACACCATTTTCACCAATAGCCCTGCACACACTGTTATCCTCTTCAATCATGTGGGTTGCTTCACGAAGTATAAGCTGTTTTAAGTCCGATGGTGAGAGGTCGCTCCCTTCGGACACGAGCTTTCTAATTCTTTCTGTGGCCCAGAAAAGGTTTATGGCAGTGGGTCTGGAGCTTTCAATATAACGGGAGATCTCTTCGAGTTTTTGCCTGAACTGTGCTGTATTGCTCCCCTTAAAATCTCGTATTCCGAGGTATACACCAAAGGCAGCCGCAATTCCAATTGCAGGTGCACCACGGATCTTCAGTGTCTTTATTGCATCCCACATTTTTTCCTTTGTATGAATAGAGATAAACTTTTTTTCAAGGGGAAGTTTCGTCTGGTCGATGAGGTGAACAGCGTTTTTTTCCCAACTAATTGTAGGAACCGGCATGCTCCCTCCTGGATGAATTGTCCTTTTATGTCTTTATAATATAATATGATAAGCGTCCCATTACACATAAAATTGCCCTAAGGCATCGATTCACGCGTGCCTCCATGATAATCATGAATAAAAAGATTTTTGAATTTTTAATAAAACATCTGTTTTGTGTTGATAAAAATTGTCCGGCATTGTATATTTTTCACACAGAAAATTAAAATTTTAACAAAAAAGAGAGTTTCGAGGAGGAACAATATGGCAGCGAAGAAAAGCCCTATGGAGAGGATGGCAGCTACAAATCCCAACTCAGAGATGTGGTGGGATTCATCTCCACTGGTATTTGAGACCTGGAAGAAGCAGACACAGGCAGCGACACCTCCTGAGAGGAGGGAGGAGGTTGTTGAGTGGCATGAACGATACTATATATCTGATAAGCCAATGGAACAGCTGTTTCGTGGTGTAACCACGAATCCACCGCTCTCACTGGCTGCAATTAGGGATGATCCCGGTTTCTGGCGTGAGTGGGCAATCGAGCAGAAGCGGAAGAACCCCAAAGCGAGCGTTCGCGACATCTGGTGGAGGATGTATCGTGAAATCGTGAAGAGGGGAGCCGAGAGGTATCTCGGAGTTTTTCACCACTCGGGATTTCGGTACGGGTATTTATCAGGGCAGGTTGACCCACGGGATTATGAGAAAGAAGATTCGATGAAGGAGCAGGCGCTTGCAATCCATGATATGGCATCGAACATTATGATCAAGATTCCGGGGACCGAGCAGGGAGTGCGGGTAATAAAGTTTTTAACATCGAAGGGGATTCCCACCAATGCAACGCTGTGCTTCATACTCCCACAGTTTGTGGCAGTGGCACATGCGGTAAGGGAAGGGTTGGAGATTGCAAAGAAAAACAAAGTGGATCTTTCGATGTGGAGATCGGTGATTACCTCGATGAGCGCACGTTACGAAGAGCTCGGGCATTTTGAGCAGGAGCAGGAAAAGATTGGGATCAAGCTCTCTGAAGCAGAGACCAGATGGTCGTCGATTGCAATATTAAAGAAAGCAATTAACTTTTTGATTGATGGTAACTATCCGAGTAAGATGCTCCTCGCATCGATGAGACCAGGACCTGATGTTGATGGGAAAAAGAGGCTGTGGCATTTCGAGAAGGTGGCCGGAGCTGACATGGTGTACACCTGTCCAGGCAAGTACATAAAGGTGGTGGATGAGCTAGGCTATAACGTTGAGTTTGACCCGGAGGCATGGAAGGAGCTTGTTCCTGATGAAGTGATTGAGAAGCTGAGTAAGTTTCAGTACTTCAGGGAGGCTTATGATCCATACGGGCTTGAGCCGCCACAATTCAATACCCACCCATCGACCGTTAACACTGCAACTCAGTTCAGCAATGCAACAAATGAGATGGAAAGCTTTGTTGCAGAGGCATTGAAGAATGCTGATATAAAATCTAAAGTACAGGTGCTCGTGTAAAAACAGATCGCCCTCCCCGAGAGGGCGATTTTAAATTCATTCATATTTTCAAATCTCAAGTAAATATTAAATCATATATCAAAATGCGTATAAACGATTTAGTGCTACTGCCAATTTAAAGATGTCAAATTTTTGTTAGATATATCTTAACGCACCAAAAAACGGTTTTCTTATAGAATGACACATGTACTTCTCAGTAATATTGCCCCATGAAAAGAAGACCTGCCCATTATATAGGGCGATTACTGCTGCTGATCCAATCAGGTCAGCACCAAGTAGATTCTATTAATTTTTTTCAATGACTTTGCGAATAGCAGCAGGTGCGGGGATGGTGAGAGTGTCAAAAAGCGGCACACATAGATCAGTTCTGAAAAACAAGTGCCACTTTCCTCATCTCTCATGAGAGCTATCTTTTGTGTCCGGTCCTGGTACTGCTTTACTTTTAAATTATCCCTCCCTGTAACCTCATACTATTTGCGGTTTTTGGGATAGCTATTTTTATCACATTGAAGACTTTTTTTACATCCTCGAATTCTATGTGCTGGTACTAAGGAATGCTGATTATAAGTAATAATTCTCCCTTGAAAAAGGGGAAGAGGTTTCTATATTTTATATAAGAATCTTATCCAGAAAATCTTTTGTTCTGGGGCTTTTTGGATGTTGGAAGAAACTAATATCAGTTCCCCGCTCAATGATACTTCCTCCATCGATGAAGATGATCTCGTCAGCCACTTCACGGGCAAATCCCATTTCATGTGTGACTACGATCATGGTCATCCCGCCCTTAGAAAGGTCAATCATAACATCGAGCACTTCCTTGATCATCTCCGGGTCCAATGCTGAAGTAGGTTCGTCGAACATCATGATTTTTGGTTCCATGGCCAGAGACCTTGCTATGGCAACCCGTTGTTGCTGGCCACCGGAAAGATTTGCTGGGTATTCATGGGCTTTCTCTGGTATCCCCACCCTTTCCAGTAGTTCCATGGCCTTGGCTTCTGACTCTTTTTTCGACTTATTTCGTACCTTCATGGGAGCCAAGGTAATGTTTCGTAGAGCAGTCATATGTGGATAAAGCTCAAACCTCTGGAACACCATGCCTATCTCAGTCCGAAGCTCGTATATATTTGTCTTTGGATCATTTAGAGACCGGCCATCGACGATGATCTCTCCCTTTTGATATGGCTCAAGACCATTGATACATCTGAGAAGCGTACTCTTGCCTGAACCGCTTGGACCACACACAACCACAGTTTGTCCTTCTTTCACTTCTTCGTTTATGTCTTTGAGGACATGAAGGTTATCATACCATTTACTTACGTTCTTGATCTTGATCAATAGTTATCCTCCTTCCTCCTCTTTTACTTCAAATCGTCGGCTAATTGTTGACCCTATATAGCAGGTGATTAAGAATACAATGGCTACAAAGCCAAAGAGCTGGATGGATCTGACTTCTAAGGTGTCAACGATCCTTGCTCTCCGGATAAATACAGGAAGCCCGATCACAAAGGCTAAGCAGGAATCCTGGTAGGTAACAATGCTTTGGGTAATCAAGCTGGGAAGCATCCTTCGGAGGGCAATGGGGATGAGTATATAACGGGCGGTCTGTGCATAGGTCAATCCTGTCGAAAATCCAGCTTCAATTTGTCCTTTGCTTACAGACTGATAGCCTGCACGGACGATCTCGCCAAAGTATGTGGCCTCGAAGATGATAAATGCTATGACCGCTGATGGAAAAGGATCTAAGGGGCTTCCAATAATGATGGGCATTACGAAATAAAACCAGAATATTACAAGGATGAGGGGGATGTTCCGAATCACATTCACATACAAAGTTACCAGGTAATAAATCCACTTTTTATGGGAGATTCGCCCTAGCCCAACTAATATGCCCAGAGGGATTCCTCCGGCTAATGCAAATAACGCCAATTTGACCGTTACCCAGAATCCACCCATGAGAAATGGAAGGTTCCTCACTATTGCATCAAACATCCTTACCTCCCAACCATACCGTGTATTTTAAGTCTCGATTCTAAAATGCTCATCAACTTGACAATCGTTAAACCTAAGGCCAGGTAAATCAAACATGCACCGGTGGTCGATTCCAGGCCATGGAAGGTTTCTGAATCGATCTTGTAGCTCATAAAGGTTGTCTCCATCACACCAATGGTCATGGCAATGGATGAATTCTTAAAGATGGTCAAAAACTCTGTTGTTAATGGAGGAATGATGATCCGTAAGGCATATGGAATGATCACATATCGGTACATTTGGAGATGCGTTAAGCCGGTAGATAGGGCAGCATGATATTGATCGCGAGAAATAGATGAAAAACCTGCACGGGTATGCTCTGCCACTCGGGATGCTGTGTACAAACCGAGAGCAATGATGGCAACATAGTAATTAAGGCCCAAGATGTAATTAATCTTATATTGAAGGGTCGATCCAAAGAGCATAGGCCCTGCATAATACCAGAAGAAGAGCTGTACCATGAAAGGAATGTTTCGGAAAACCTCTACATAAGCACCCCCTACGAACCTGAGCCATTTCCGAGGGGATGTCCGCATCGTGCCAATGATAATCCCTAAAGACAGGGCAATAACCCAACCAAAAAGTCCCAGTTTAATAGTGATCCAGATCCCCTGTAACAGATACATCCCGTATGGATTTCTCCAAAGAACACCCCAATCGAATTCATATGCTAAACCAAGCATATAGTTCCCCACAGGAATATGGAAGAGGGAAGTAGCCCTTCTTCCTTATCAATGTTTATTAATGTTTTACCCACCAATCATCCGCTTGTGGATAGCAGATCAATTGTAGATAATCCTTATATGTGCTGGACATCGGAATCGGGACAGCACCATTAGGGCCCATCCACTTCTCATACATCTCGAAGAATTTACCCGTTTTTATCGACCACACAATGGTATTATTAATGAAGTCCCTAATATCAGAATTGCCTTCCCTGCACATGTAGCCGTAGGGTTCGTACGCAATAGCGAAGTCCACGCATTTCCAGTTTTCAGGGTGCGGGGCCTTCATCCTCACGCCTTCAAGGAGGCTCCGATCCGTTGAGTAGGCATCGACTTTCCTACCCTTCAAGGCAAGGAATCCTTCAGGATGAGTTTCCACGACGACGATATCCCTGGGTTTATATTTTCCTGCTGCAACCTGATCTTCTATAGCTTTCAGGTTAGTAGTTCCACGGGCTGCTCCAAGCCTTTTTCCGTTTAGGTCCTTGATTGTTTTAATATCGCTATCTTTGGGAACAAGAAAAGTTGTCTCCGAGACGAAGAAGATGTAGCTGAAATCAACCACTTCTTCACGCTCTTGAGTATAGGTGGTGGAACCCATCTCCACATCTACAGTCCCATTGACTACCATGGGGATACGGGTCTTAGGAGTAACGGTAAAAGGCTGGATTTCTATTTTCTTGCCAAAGTGTTTTGAGAGCATGTCGACAAGAAGGTACGTCATATCGACGGAAAATCCAACATGTTTCCCAACCTTAGGATCGATGAAAGCGAAGGGTATTGAACCCTCCCTCCACCCCACACGGATCTTTCCAGTTTTCCTAATGCGATCCATTGTCTCATCGGCCAGCGCTATACCGCCAATGAACGTTATGACAAGTATAACGCATAAAGCGAAGATAAAAGATTTTTTCATTGTAAGACCTCCTTTGTTTGTTTTATAGTTACGATCATAGATCATTTTTTTTGAATCTATGCATTCTTTAATCAAATTTCCAACGAGAACATGAATCTTTTCAACTTTTTCCCAATATATTGATAGAATTATTTTTTCTGTTTTTACTTATTTATGTTACCAAATTTATATTACAAAAGATTACTCAACTTTGTAAATATGCATTCTGAAGTAATTAATAATTAATACTTATAATTTAGATGGATTTATAATTTTTTTTAATAATACCATCCTCGCAGGTAGATAAAATACCTTTTTTCGCCCCATAGCGATTATTCTAAGGAAAAAACCTGATTATAATAAATCTATAATATTTGTCTTACAACCAAATGGAAAAAATATCGAAAATTTTCATGTCATGGTAAGGGATTAGAAATTAGTTAAGGCAGCAATTGCCTCAATCTCTATTTGAAATCCAAAATGTAAATCTCTGGTTGGAACTACAGCCCGTGCCGGACGATGCTCACCGAAAAACCTTGAATAGACTGCATTAACCCGATCCCATAATTCAATATCTGAAACATAAACAGTAGTTTTAATAACATTATTTATGTCACTACCTGCAGCTTTAAGTATTCCCGATAAGTTCTTTAGCGCCTGTTCCGTTTGTTCTTCAATCGAACCTACACGTTTCTCTCCAGTCAGTGGATCTATCGGTAGCTGTCCTGAAACGTAGACAATATTATTATGAACTATCGCCTGAGAGTAATGCCCTGAAGGGCTTGGAGCATTCTGTGTTGAAATCTCTATCATTATGCATTTTACCTCCTTTATCTATTTAGAAAACTACACTCAAATTCTCTTTGAATGCCTTAGCCAGTGGAGCACAATTTTAGGTAAAGAGCGTTAGTTATATTCCTGTAAAAAGTACTATGAAAATGGCGCAGCCAGGTTAAAATATATCTGTTTTACCTAAATACTTTAACCCTGGAGACTACGCCATATTAAATAGGTACTACCATCAGAGTAACTACTCAAGGAAATTAATTTGGAAAATATCCATAAGAGTGACAGTTATATTTTCATATTCAATATGATATATGAAAGATTAAGCTAATATTTCTTTCATACTAAGTTTTATTCTTGTCCTATTTGTTTCCAATTCCATATAGTATTGTGAATCTTGATGTTAGATGTGTAGAAACAGACTGGAGTCAATTTCGCCACATAGTATAATTTTGTGAAATTATATTTTTTAGTACCCGTTAACGAACAAAAGTTTATACTATTGTAAAGTGTATGATATAATATTTCAAAATGCCAATGGTAGAGAGAAAAATGAAAATTAAAAATGATGTAAAGCATCAAGGCGCTGATAAAGCAAAAAAGACCACGCACTCACCTAAAAGAAATAACACGGGTAAACTCAAGATTGGGGATAACTGGAATGCAATAACTATCATTGCACTCTCCCAGAATAGTCCTTTAAAGGCGATAGCAGAGTTTGTGGAGAACAGCATTGATGCAAGAGCGAAGAATATCACCATTGTTCGAGGAAAAGAGCGGGGAGAGCTTTATTTAAAAGTAATTGACGATGGTGAAGGAATTCCTTTGAGCGAGGAGGGGCTTCCGAATTTCAAGTACGTTGCAACACATATCTGCGATTCGATCAAGAAAAAATTGAGGCAGAAAGGAGTGCAGGGGATACAAGGAGAATATGGCATTGGGCTACTGAGCTTCTGGACGGTAGGCGAGGGGCTCATACTTTCTTCAGCGGGGGCTGACGGGAGAACCTACCATATGGAGATGAAAAAAGGAGAGCCCGGCTATACCATTGCCCCTAGACGCACACTTTTTTCACATCCAGGAACGGAGCTCGTGGTACACCCGCTTCTTCCGGGCATCAAACAGCTCAACGGAGAACGCATTCAACACTACCTGGCATCCGAATTGAGGGACAGAATCCGAAAGTCCGGGGTCAAGATAAAAATCAAGGACCGTTACTCGAGAAAGGAGTTTGAGGTAAAACCACAGCAATTCAGCGGTCGCCTCCTACATGAATTCGATGTCGTTGAAACAAAAAATGGGGAGATATACCTCGAACTATACCTTAATAATTATGCACCTGAAAATACCATCAGTCTGTTTCGCTCAGGAACCAGGGTGCTACCCTCAATAACGATACTCGACTTCTTCAACAAGGAGCCATGGAACACGGGCTATCTTCAGGGTATGATTGATGCTCCTTTCCTTCAGCTGACACCTGGTACGCGAGACGGGATCGTCCAGGATGAACGCTTTCAATTATTCTGCAATTCTGTTCAGCCGCTTGAAGAAGACCTCAAGAGTATTATCGAACTAGAAAAAAGGGCGGAAGATGAGGAGGCGAGCAGGAACATACTCAAATCAGTACAAAGGGCATTGAAAGAGGCATTCCTGGCGCTTCCAAAGGGTGAATATGACTGGTTCGACATACACATCGGCAGTGGAAAAGCAGGGGAAGGGAAAAAACCCGAATCTCTCTTCTTTGATGAAAAGAAGACCGTTGAAGCACAGAGAATTGGTGAGCAGGAAATAACAGAAGAGACGGGACCCGTGGCTTTTTATGAACATGCAGGACCACTGTATAAGGCCATCATCTCACCAGCCTCATGTTTTGTCAGAGTCAATGCATCGAGAAACTTCCGCTGCATCCCCCGTGATAGAAACCGGAGAATTGTTGAGGCGAACATAGAAATACAATGGAAAATCAAGGAAGGCGGGGGATCGCTCAACTGCACTGAAGGAGAGTACGTAACATTTAGCGCCCCCGAGGAGCCGGGCATAACGATCCTACAGGCAACAGTGACCCAGGGGGAAATTGTGTGCACTGCTGAATCAATCATAACCATCACTGAATCATTCATGGATAGAATAGGACAGAACGGCAGAGGGATAACACGAGGGATTCCTGGCTATACTTTTGTACGTGCTACTGGAGAGCTCTGGCGATCAAAGTATGATGAAAAGAGCAACCTGATCATCATTAATAACGGACATAAAGATTATATCTACGCATCGCAGAAGAAATCCAGAAAGCTCAAATACATCTGTCGACTCTTTGCCAAGGAGCTCGTACTGAATAATTTCATGGGTTTTGATGCTGATTCCCTGCTCGAACGAATGATAGAGCTCACGCTCTACACCGAGGAGCATCTTCGCTAAAGAGCTTAGATATTTATGCTTTTTGAATTAATGATTCATCTTTTTATAAAAAATCTTTCACATAAAAAACTAAGAGTATGAAAGGTAATTAATTTGATTCAAAAAAAAGTAAAAAAACGTAGCTTAAGCGATTCTTCGTCCGATAGAGAAGCTCTACTTTATTGGTTGTCAAGACTTCCCGAAGAACGAATAGCAGCTGTAGAATACCTTCGAAGGCAGCGGCATGGGCGTACAGAAAGACTTCAAAGAACTGCTCGAGTTATTCAACGAAAACCGAGTTGAATACATGATTGTCGGGGGTTATACACTGGCCTTCCACGGAGCGCCACGCT
>Ga0209636_10003989_pt1 | contig 15083 bp, 13 predicted proteins | sample DeeMarSWOR152_54_FD_187464 | JGI IMG/M metagenome (GOLD analysis project Ga0209636, IMG submission 187464) | Marine sediment microbial communities from White Oak River estuary, North Carolina - WOR-1-52-54 (SPAdes) (version 2) | ecosystem: Environmental > Aquatic > Marine > Intertidal zone >...
ATAAGATAGGTTCGACCGTACATCAACCCCCAAGTGCCGAAGGCTAAGGCGCTCATGACCAGCAACCACCCTACCAGGCTAGATTTATCTCCAGAAGCCATACCGGGAATTATGATATCATCGAGAACGATCTGGGTTAGAAGAGGTGTAACTAACCCTACGATGGATCCAAGCACCATGAGTAGAGCTAACATAGCAAGGTGTTTTTTATAGGGCACGATGTATCTAATAAGACGTTTAAACAAATCGATGTCTGAGACCGTTCGTTCCGTCTCCTCTTCTTCATCTCTCCGCCAAGGAGGCCCGCGTCCTCTACCGATCTGTGGCCCGTGAAACCCTATAGCTCATCACCTCCCTTCGTTTTCGAGGCGACTCTTAGCAGCTGCTCATCTTGAGAAGCGAACTGCGTGCGGTAGATCTTCGTATAGATCCCGTTTTTAACAAGCAGTTCCTCGTGTGAACCGCTCTCGACTATCTCCCCGTTTTCCAACACGATAATCTTATCTGCGTTCTTAATCGTTGAGAGGCGTTGGGTAATCACGAAGGTCGTTCGATCTTGGAGAAGGGTCTCGAGGGCTTTTTGAATTTTGTGTTCAGTTTCTGTATCGACAAACGAAGTAGTGTCGTCGAGGATCAGAACTTGGGGGTTCATCAGCAGAGCTCGGGCGATGGTTATTCGCTGTTTTTGACCACCTGAGAGTGTTACCCCTCGCTCACCCACAATGGTCTCATACCCCTGAGGGAAAGACGAGATAAAGTCGTGGGCTTGAGCAGCTTTTGCGACATCTATAATTTCATCTATCGTCGCATTGGGCTTGCCATACGAGATGTTCTCTTTGATGGTTCGTGAGAAGAGGAAGACCTCCTGAAGGGCGATCCCGATCTGCTCTCTTAGAGATTTGACGGTTACGTCTGTCACATTGTACCCGTCGATGAGGAGTCTACCCGAGGTGACATCATAGAACCGAGGAATAAGGTAGATGAGGGTGCTCTTCCCTGAACCGGTTCCCCCCAATATCGCCGCAATCTCCCCAGGTTTTACGGTGAGATTTATGTTCTTCAGAACCGGTTTTCCCTTGATATACTCGAAACCCACGTTCTCAAACTTGACATCTCCCGTAATCGGGGGAAGAGGAATAGCTCCAGCTTTGTCCTTAACATCAACTTCGGCGTCCACGACCGCAAAGATCCGAGCCGATCCAGCCATCGCTTGGGTATACATGCGCGTTGCCATACTCAGGAAGCTGATAGGCATCGCGAGCTGACTCATTGATTGAACGAACAAAACTAGGTCGCCCCATCGAAAGGCGCCGGCGGTGTCGATAACTAAGCCGCCACCGAACCACCAGATCACAGCCGTCGTGACACTCATGATTAATGTGTTCAAGCTTGGATATATCCCCCGAATTTTAGCGGACTCCAACATCTGCTGTAAGTATACCCTACTCTTCTCGGCGAACCTCTGTTTCTCCTGCTCTTCTTGCGTGAAAATGCGGACTACCCTTGTTCCCACGATGTTTTGTTGGAGAAAGGTATTGATCTCTCCAAACGTCTGCCGTTGTTTGTCGAAGATGGGCTGAGATAGTTTCCCGTATCTTTGCGTTACGAATAGGATGATGGGCACTTGAATCAATGAGAGGAGTGTCAGTTGAACGTTGACGGAGAGGAGGACACCCGCGGTTACGATGATGGTGGTGAGGGTACTAACGAGGCGTGGCAACCACATCGACATCATTTCCTGTACTTGCTCAACGTCACTCGTCGTCCGAGAAATGATATCCCCGGTTTGGCTTTGGTCATAGAAACTAAACGACTTCCATAACAAGGCATCAAAGACGGATTTTCGCATATCATACATGGCTTTTTGAGCGACATACCGTATAGCGTATTCCTGACAAAAGGCGAGCACACCGCTTATGATGTTTGCTACTACTATCGTGAGAACGGCCCAGGGTAGCATTCCCAAAACGGCTTGGGCGTCAATGGGAGGCATAAGGGCATTAATCACGTCCCTTGACACGAGTTGAGGAATTAAATTCAAGTAACTCGTGATCGCCACTAGAACAAAACTAACTAGTAAAATGTACCAGTATTTCGCCATATACCCCATAAGCCTACGGAACGTCCCCACGGTACTTCGTCTCCGCTTCAACCAGCACTCATTTCGTTTTATTGATTTGAAAAGAAGTGATGGACGTACCCCAAATAAACGTATCGTCTGGACAATAGATCAACTTCTACGGCGTTGAGGTGGTCGAGGAGCGATTGAGTACATAAAACATAGTCGATTTGCATTCCTTCATTTCTCCAAATTGCCGTACATATGTAGTCCCACAAAGAAAAAAACATAGCCATCTCCACCGATCTTATTGACAGAATGCAAGAATCCGTGAGAGGCGGTGCGTCTTAACCAATGCTTGAAGTGATGAGGATGGTAAGGTCGAAACATCTTCATAATATCAACGTTGATATCGACATTGATATATAAGGATTTCGGATTATAGTTAACAAAAAACACCCTTAAATTCTTAAAAAATGTATAACTCTGTCTACAACACAATGTAATTTTTCTGAGCTAGCTAGTGTTCTGGATTAAATTGTGCGAGCGATGGCAAAACTAGTTATTATCACCGAGATCTGTTAAATTGAAGTTAAGACTTCTCCAAGCTCTCTTAGCATTAATTCTATATCTTCAAATTCTATGTAACCCATATTCCCTATTCTAAAGGTGGTGTCTCTTATGCTTCCATAACCTTTAGCGAGTTCAAATTCTTTTTCACGCATTTTTTGATATATTTCAGGGCCGCTAATGGTGCTTGGTGCGTTTATGCAGGTTACTGTTGGGCTCTCACACCCCTTTTTGGGGAATAAGGTTAACCCTATTTTCTGTATCCCTTCCCGGATTCTTCGGTTCCTTTCTCTATATAAATCAAAGTATTTTTCTTTTCCTCCCCAGCTATCTATTAGTTTTAAGATTCTGTTCAAACCGGCTATCTGGGGGATCACTGAAGTCATAGGTGTACCTGCAGTTTTTTGATATCTTTCCCATAACTTGAAATCAAAATACCAGCCTTTATTCTTAGCTACTTCAGATTTTTTTAAGGCATCTTCACTTACGCTCCCTATACCTAGACCAGGGGGAACCCCAAAGCATTTTTGTGAACTCGAGAAACAAACATCCAGACCCCATTTATCAACTTTTATTTCAGTGCCCCCCATTGAACTTACTGAGTCAACAAAAAGAAGTTTACCATGCTTTTTTACAACATGAGCAAGGTTCTGTAAAGAGTTTATCAAGCCAATACTTGTTTCATTGTGAGTTATGGCAACAGCTTCAACGTCTGGACATTTCGATAACTTGTCATCTATTAAATCTGGTGTAATAGATTCTCCTAGAGGAGGCTCAATTGTCTCAATCGTTTTTCCATTTGAAATTGCTACGTCGGAGAATCTCTTACCAAAGCTACCATTAATACAACACAGAATTTTTTTCTCAACGCAATTCCTTACTGATCCCTCCATAAAGCCTGTACCTGTACTTGAAAACAAGAAAACCTGATTTTCTGTTTCCAAAAATTTCTGTAGCAATTCTACGGTTTCCCTGTGTAATCTTTTATACTCTTCACTTCGATGACTAAACATTTGGAGTTTCATTTCCTCTAGAACCTCAGGATAACAGGCAACTGGACCTACCGAAAACAACTTCATAGGATACCGTTCCCCCGTTTATTTATGCTGTTAATAAAAGAAGAAAGAAAAAATAAAACTTACTCTTTAAGATGAAACGAGACTACGAAGAGCCTCAATAAAAGGATATTAAATTGGATGTTTAAGATCTTTTTCTTCGAGAAGAAGAGCCATAAAGAGCGAACTATTGATAACTAAACTTTGGTAAAGACATGACTTATGGTTTATGCGCTTAGGAATAGCTTGCTGCGTAGAACTCCCTGCGAGTAGTCTTTAAAATGTAGATATTTATCTTTCTTAATCAGGATTAACATGGGGAGTTTCTTGAAGCGAAATGAAATAATACGTTTAGAAAGGCTTCATGAGGAAAGGTATGGCCGAGTCTTATGTTATCCAAGGTACAACTTGAAGGAGTTAAGGGGACGCCTCAGTGAGTTAAGGAGGCTCGGCGTGAAAGCAATAGAATTTGCTGGAGGAACGATGGTCTTTGACACTTGGGTTCTGGGTAAGGGCTACGTAGGCATCGTGGTTTCAGCCCAAACAGAGGATGGAGAGAAGGCTGCCTTGAAGATTCGGAGGGTAGATGCTGATCAGTCTGGGATGCAACATGAAGCGGAGATGCTGAGAAGGGCAAACGATGTCTGTGTTGGACCGCGCCTGTTTGGAGATACCGAAAACTTCATTCTCATGGAATTTATTGAAGGGACAATGCTTCCTAAATGGGTTGAGAAGCTGAGGGGTAAGGGAACTAGATCTAGAATACGCAGAGTCTTGCGGGGAGTTTTAGAACAGTGCTGGAGGTTGGACGAGGCTGGTTTGGATCACGGGGAATTGAGCAGAGCCCCAAAACACCTCATCATAGACGTAAACGACAACTCCCACATACTGGACTTTGAAAGTGCCAGCACCACTAGGAGAGTGTCCAACGTCACCTCCATCTGCCAGTACCTCTTCATAGGAAGCCACGTCGCCAAAGTGATCAAAAGGAAACTTGGAGGTATCCGCAAAGAAGAATTGATCAGTACCCTGAGAAAATACAAACGAGAACGTACCCAAGAAAAGCTTGAAGAAATTCTAAGCGTCTGCCGGCTCCATAAGATTTAGAAGAAAAAACAACAAAATACATAGAAAAGAAAATCTAAAGGAAAAGATAATAGAAAAAAGGGTAATCTAGAGTGTATCTTTTTTAACAAAATTTTAGAAACAGGCAATTAAAGTTACAATCAATATCGCCCCTTAATTAAAGTATATTTTAATAATACCAGTGTGTTTCTTACCTACACCGAATATCTTAAAAGCAAAAGAAGGCGGGATGAGTTAGCCTCGTCTTAGGTGGAGGTATCCCTAGACATCAGAACTCTGAGTTCAGTTATCTTTTATCCCCAAAAGCAATAGAGGCTTCAGGGATAAAGCAATTTCAAGAAAGGTTTTAATTTTTTAGATACAATGGAAGAATCTTCTATCCATGTTGTGTTATTCATCAGTCTTCTCTGTATGGTTGTTACAACGGTCCTTAGCGTTTATATTCCTCAGCTGAGCAGAATCATGATTAACTATATGATAGCTGCAAAACAATATGAAACTGGTTTTTATAGAGATTAGGGCATATAATACCGAAGTAGGGGAGATAGGATCAGATCTCTCGGTTGGCCAGAGGCAGCTGGTTTCTTTGCTCGTGTATTGATACGGAACCCGCCTATAATAATTTTAGATGAGGCAAAATCCAGCATTGACCCCTACACGGGGCTCATAATTAAGAACGCTATGGCTGTCCTTCTAAAAGACAGAACCTCATTGTCATTGCCCAGCGTCTAGCTACGGTGAGAAACGCTGACAGGATAATGGTTATTGACGATGGGAAAATAGTAGAAGAAGGTAACTATAGAGCGTTGATGAAGAAAAGTATGTTATATTGTCGCCTCTACTAGATGCAGTTTAAGGAACCTAAGGGGATAGTTTTAAAGTCGACGATAACTGCGTATGCGAATCCAAAGATAATAAATGAAGAAGGGTCAAAGAAAGGGTAATAAAACCACAGTGAATTCGGTCTTAATGGTGCTTATTATTAAGATTTTATATTATCCCTGTAGGTTTAACTCAAATATTGCCTGTGAAGAGGAATGACTTTACGCGGATCAGATACTCTTAATGACTGCATTTGTATGTTGTTCCACGTTATTGAATACGGACAGCAAGGTTTCACCGTCAAAATCTGGACAAGACAGTGATAACCATGCCTATTATAACTCTGCTCTCCGATTTTGGGTTAAGGGACCCATACGTGGCTGAGATGAAAGCGGTAGTCTTTTCGATCTGTCCTGAAGCGAGCGTTGTGGACATAAGCCATCATATTGAAAAGTTTAACATACGCACAGGCGCTTTTGTGCTTGCCTCCGCAGCTCCTTATTTTCCCCAGGGAACAATTCACGTGGCTGTTGTGGATCCAGGGGTTGGAACCAAGCGACGGCCTCTGGTTGTTGAAACTTCACGTTGCTTATACGTGGGACCTGACAATGGTCTCCTTATGTTGTCGGCACAAAGATATGGGATACTTCATGTTTATACTATTAATAACCCGAGATATATGCTTACTCGGGTCTCTAGAACCTTCCATGGAAGGGACATTTTTGCTCCGGCGGCCGCATATTTGGCGAAGGGGTGCCCTCCCTCCGAGTTTGGGCCAGAAGGCCACGACTATGTGGTTCCAAAATTTGCTAAGCCACGGTTAAGAGGAGACAAATTGCTTGGAGAGGTTCTGCACATAGACGACTTCGGCAACATCATCAGCAACATTTCCATGAAAGACCTCGAAAAGATAAGAATCGGTGAAGGAAGCTTTCTTCACGTTCAACTTAAGGAAAAAGCTTTAAAGTTAAAGCTTTGCTCGGCATACGGCGAGGTTACAACAAAAACTCCTTTGGCGATCATTGGTAGCACCGATTTTCTCGAGGTCTCAATAAACCAAGGAAATGCTTCTGAGGTATTTAAGTCAACAATAGGGGATCTTATCCATATTTCACCATTTCAATCCCACACAGAATGTTGAGCTTACGTTGTACAACCGAAAAGCAAATTTTCCACCGCAAGTAGATGTGGAGATATAATATTCAACTTTTCACTTTCATTAACTCTCTTTCTAATCAATTCAGCTATCTCCTTTCTCTACACCAGATAACTAGAGAAAAGTTCAGTCCCTCTTTGGTGGAATTTTGTCGGTTTTGGCTAAGTCTCGCAGCCTCTCTACGCCCCCGATTTCCTTGATAATCTGAGCAACGCCATTCGGAACAAGTTCCTCCCAGTTTTCTCCATTTAATATTCGTTTCCGTATTTGCGTAGCAGAGTAGATCTCTCGCTCGTGGAAGGGCACGGATCCCACCTTGAAACCTCTCTCAATGAATAGTCGACGAGTGAGGGGCTCATTCGTGTAGACCACATCGAAATTTGGGGTGTAGCCCACGAGCTGAGAAACCCATAACATGTGTACGTGTGTGTCGGGCACAGGAACAACGTAGTATCGTGATGGCTGAATCCCATCTTCCTCCAAGGCTCGTCGAATCAGGGTGATGCGCTCGCCCGAAGTGAAGGGATTGTTCGTTCTATGGCTGTACTGTGAACTGCCCACCACGATCACAAGCTCATCAACCTCTCTCAAAATACACTCCACAGCCTTTAGGTGCCCATTGTGAAAGGGTTGAAACCTCCCCACAAACACTCCACGCTTCACCATGACATTTCCCACCAAAGGACTCTATTTGCATACTACTTACATGAACTTAATTTTTGCTCAACCTAACCTTCAAGAGGCATTTGACACAGAACAAGTGCAAAATCTCGTCGCCCATTTTCACTTCGAAAGAATGGAAACGGATATGATGCCACGGCGCGCCCTACAGACCTCGAACGTCTACCGGGGTTTGGGCTATGGCACTGTACATGCTTAGGGTATCCAACTTGATTCAGAGATACGCATTAGAGCACTGACCGATGTCGCCATATACTGCCTTAGCATGGCAAACACGCTAGAGATTGACTTGGCGAGTGCCATCCTTAGAAAACTATAGGAAAACAAAAAGAAATATCCCACTACAAAAACAAGGAAAAAACTATCTCACTCCTTTAATAAGTGAGTGCATTGAGTAAAGAGGGGTGCCACCAGTATTTTTTCCGTGCATTGTCTTTGAACTGTTGCAATGGTTTGTTATCTGCGAGATAACTCAAAGTACAGTATTAGGGGTCAGTATTTGACCATACGTTTAAGTTTTTTCGCGCTCTGTATCCAGCCTTCAATCATTTTTAAAGGGGGTGTCCGTCTCACCAGATTTTTTTCCCTATTGGTTTCTCTTAGATTCTCGTAGAGTTTTTTGGGGTTTCTCCTTGAGAGATCCATTACTGTATTGACTCCAGCCGATTCCAAAAGATCGGAGTATTGCTTTCCTACTCCCCTTATTCGGAAGAAGTCCGCCCGATTGACCCACTTAAATATCGTAGTAGGAGCTACGCCAATCTTATCAGACAAATCGAGTCGTCCCCTCCTTGTAGAACCCAATATTAATAGGTCCCCCACGACATTAACACCTGAGTTTCTAAGCCTACTGCCATATGTAGGCCCTATGCCCTCGATTGTTTCTATATTTTGTTCCAGAGGAACATACGTTTTTATCTTTCTAACATTGGAGGACTTTATTGCAAGCGGGGTAGTCTGCATTGGTGCGGGAATCGCCACTGGCCTAAATATCACCTCCCTCTTTGAAGCGCGACCCAAACTGTATATTATTGAGATGCCAATTCCCCAAAAGAGTCCATTCAGTATACCATTCATGAGGTCTTTACCAGAAAATCCCAGGATAGAATAAGTTATTTCTGGGATTCCCAAAAAATTATATAATATATCCCCAGGAGGTAGGCTGGGGATCCCTAAAGTAATACCTAAAAACAGCAGAAAAGCTACTACGGAAACAACTGCAACTGACATTTCATCGATATATAGATTACCTTGCGTGGATAAATACAGCTTATGATTTTCAAATCTTTATTGAAAATCTACTGAGGAATCCGTGGTTTATCCAGGAGTTAAAAATTATAACACTCTGAGTTCGGGAAAATAAAATTCTTTGTCTATTAGAGTTTAGGATAAACAATATGTTAGTAACATTAATTGGTTAGCCCCAAACAAAAGCATATGAAGGAGTTTCCTCTGTAAACCGGTGTCTAAGGTAGATTCTTGCCCAATCGTGAGGTGGCATCATCACATGCCATGACAAACACATCTCCAACTCATCCGAAAAGAAGAGATAGAACATTAGTACCATAAAGTGCGGTCTTACAATAGTCCCGATCCATCCCGGTTCACTTGTTATTCCAAACTCAGGATGGTTTTCGGCAAGCCATAGAATAAACTCATCACGCATCTCTGCAGCTAAGGAACCTACCTCATCTCCTCCTTCTGGAATTACACTGCCCTCTTCTGCCACATAAAGAGTACCTGTTTCTCTTCTTTCCAAGGCATCTCGTTTTCCGTGGATAGTAAATGTCAAATTCGCACCTATCGGCGTATCTGGAATTATAGTTACCTCGGCAACTTGTTTAGAAGTTATCGACTCAAAATTGACGGATACTGAACCAGAAAAAGCTGAGGCTGAGATTTCGACAGCCTCTCCTTTGCCCCTCCCCTCTCCTTCATCATCAACAGCTACTAGAAAAACACATCTCTGTCAGGTAATGCTGTCCATGTACTCGGAAATCACCTGCATAGAAAAAGGGGGATGAAGCTAGAACTGATATTATATTATAATAGTAAACTGCGCTGATGGAGACCAAAACGACTAAAATAACGATAGCAAAGGTTTGTATCTTCAAAAGAGATTTCTTGGAACCAAACATTCTTCTATCAATTGAATCAATACTCGGTTACCTTCGTTAATTGGGCTATTTAAATAAGCATTGTCTTAAAAAAATTTTAATGAGGTATTTTTCGCAAGATGCCCCAATTAGTATGATCTTGCGTCCATACCAACTTTTACGCAAGCTGCAACCGATTACGCTATTAGTTTAGGCGGTTAAGATTCTTAGAACCATTGTTTACGTCGATATTTCCTATGTAAATGAAGCTCAATAGGGGGTGTGCGACTGAGTCGCCTGCACCACGCCACCCGTTTGGGAACAGATTTTGGTTCTCTCTTTATTTAGGTAGAGAGCATACATGGGATTTACGCGTGCAAAACAGGAGGACACAAGCACAACCCCGATAACTCGGACCGGATATAGAGATTTAAGATTTCTGAACGCAGGATTCTAATCAGTAGAACCTGAAATCCTATCGTTGCTTAATTGGTTTAATAAAAAAGGGGAGTTGCGGGGAAGATCACCTCGCTATACAGAAAGATTAAACTTAATAGGCTCCCAGTATATAATGCACCAAACAGGAGGAATCAGATTTGATCGACCAACAACAATCCCCCTATCTCTTCGTTCCAGGAGCCACCACACTTGGTGTAGTTTGCTCTGACGGCGTGATTCTGGCCTCTGAGAAAAGGGTTTCTTATGGCTACTTAGTAGTTAGTAGGGTTGGGAAAAAGGTTTTTACGATAACGGACAGAATTGGAGCAGCGTGCGCTGGACTGGTTTCTGACATGCAGATCTTGGTACGACAGGTAGAGGCTTACGCAAAACTGTTTAAACTTGACGCTAAAAGACCCATCCCTGTGAAATCCGCCGCCAAACTCATGTCCAACATGCTTTTCAACCGACGCCTCGTTCCACTCATCACACAAACAATCGTGGGTGGGATAGACGAGGAAGGCCCATCTTTGTATTCATTAGACATACTAGGATCTTTGATACCTGACAAATACTCTGCCGTAGGGTCAGGGGCTCAGATCGCCATAGGTGTCTTGGAAGAAGGATACAATGAGAAAATGACCGTTGAGGAAGCAAAAGGGCTCGTGACTAGAGCAGTAAAATCGGCGGTGAGCCGCGATATCATGAGTGGTGACGGTATTGATTTCCTTATAATCACCAAAGAGGGAATCCGAGAGGATTCCATAAAATTTTAACAGGATTCCATAGGCTACTTTCACTTCCTATTTATTTTCAAGTTTCCCCAGTTAGTCACGTACTCAAACCCTGCCCAATGAGTTCTTTATCGTCCCCTATGGATTCCGCTACCCTAAACGTGAATTCCTCGCTTGTTTCAGAAGTCCAAAAATTATTCTCATTGTTGTTGTCTTTCCAGCATCATTAGGGTAAAGATATCCAAATATCTCCCCTTCCTTCACATGAAAATTAATTCCTCTAAGCACAGTATGTTCATTAAACATATTTGTTGAATTTTGAACCTTAATCATTCACTCATCCTACTCCCTTTTCATCAAATAATCTAAGGTTTTGATCATAAGCAAAAATATTCAATATTAACTCCAAAATACTTCACGATTATGAAAGCGAGTTCTAAAGATGGATTATATTTTCCTTTCTCAATAGCTATAATCTTCTGCCTGGTTACCCCAATCTTCTTTGGAAGGTCTTCCTGCGTCAGATCATGCATAACCCTGTAAACCTTGAGCTTGGTCTTCATCTATCGCTAACCTTCATATTTCCTGGGGTAGTAACCCAAAAAAATCAGATGCAAAATCAACAGGGAGCAAGCAGAGTAAACAAGAGTGAAGCAACTTTATGTTACATTTCCATAAGAAGAGAAACCTTGTCCTCAAGTAGAAAGAAGATAGACGGGGATCTTGATAAGATAGTACTAAGTTCACTTGATAATCTGTGAAGAGAGAAAGGTTTATAAAATCTTACTATATAAGAGATAATACGGTATTTTAGAGCTTTAGGGAGCTCGGATTAATGTGGATGAGTAAAATAATATCAAGAGAGAAGCTTCGTGTTTTTCCCTCTTTGGCCACAGCTTTTCTTCTGATTACTTCTTTTATGTTACCTGTTTTTGCCGTTGATTATTTGAGACCAAACGATTTTGATAAGGAAAGCTGGTCTAAAGTCGTCGATTACTTGGAGTATGTTGATGTCTATGCCGCTTCTCATGGTAAGCCACGGCCACCAGCTGGTGCACGTGCAAACCTCTTCATGACTTATGTAAATTATAGTGGGGTGCAGATGTTATACGCAGGACTTTCAAATATAACAATGGGTCTTGGAGCATTTAGCTTGACTTTACCTATTCAAACATTCATGATGCACTATAAGACAGAGAACCGAGGCAGAGACATCGTAACCGCATCTTCATATATCATGTTGTTGGCTTATAATGAGACCGAAGCCACAATTTTTCCCGACTCACCAGACAAAAAAGATATTCTTTACGCATCCTTCAGCATAGGTTTTGACCTCTCTTCGCTAATCTCAACAGATAAACCCGCCTTGAACACCAGAACGGCGATTATTCCTCTTACACATCCAGAAACGAATAGATGGGAATGGGGAATGACCTACAACAACCTTACCGCGATATGGTGGCGTGTTAATATAGCCCCTGATAATTCATCTTACCAAAGCATTCCGGCTGCTGTTAGCGTTTACGAGGAGTTAACTTTTACCTATGATTTGATTTTTGATTTAGATGATAACACAGCGAAAATAAAGAGTAATTATAAAATTGGTAGAATGACCGACCTCTGGGTTCTAGAAACAGGTAGGTCACTCCCAATAATAGTGCATTATAACAGCTCTGGCTGCTATCGTTTGAACGAGTCTAAGTACTCAGATGAATCAATTCACCAATTTCTAAATGGGAATGACATCAGTATGAGCATGGTGTTATTCCAAGCTTCAGCAATACTTGATCATGTTACAGAAAGCAAGGTAGAAGGACAGAATGTTATGGACAACGAGCTTATTGTCAGCAACGAAAAGATTACAACCTTCGCCGAGGATAGTGAAAAAGTATCTGAAGTAGATTTCGGATCAAATAATTCCTACACATTGCATGACTATACTTCCGGCACAAGTACAACCCATAGAGCTGTAGCCCGAACAGCAGAAAAGAACGGATTTGCGAAGAACCCAATATTTAAAATTCACACCTTCTTAATGAGTTACATTCCTATGGCTATAGCACACATGGATGAGCCCCTCTATGAACAGGCCAAGAATAAATTGCTTGATATGACCTACGCCGATTACTTTTACATAATCTCGTATCCAACTTATAACGGGTTCACAATAGAACATGATCCAATATATACTTTCTACGTTACCCCTACCACTACAGCTGGATCCAACTTTGGAGGTCTTATAGTGATTACAGCGATAACTGGTATAATAATCGCTGCAACGGTTATTATTCTAAGAAGAAAAGGGCCAAAGAAACCTTCCTAACCGTTATCAAAAAATACAGCCTTTAGTTAAATCAAGGTTTGATAATAAATGTTTAAAGACTTGTCGCCAAAGATATACGAAGATCATTTTAGAGAAGGTCTCAATTTATAATTCCATTTTGGGATTCCTTAGTGGTACTAGTTATATTTCAATTGAGGATACTCCAAAATATATAGCAATCAACAAATTAGAGAGCCCCGAGGTCAGAAGGAACGAAACTTGGAATAAAGCCGTTGAGACAGAATAGAAGAAAAAAAACGCCCACATTTTCGAAATATAATTCGCAATGTCTATAAGTAAATTTATCCCTAAGAATAAAAAATATATACTAACTAGCTACCAGATTGTGAGCTGCTCAAGCTTTTCAAGTTTTATCACACAAAACCTCTCCCAAGGTTAAGGTTGTGCTTCGAGATCTACGAAAGGAAGCGTCTATATCGAAATTCTAAGTCTTTGCATAGTCATCAAGCTTTTCGTCAAAATTGGACTTTCGCATCTTCTGGTAGATTTCCATAGCTAGTTAGAAGCATAGTTTCTTAGATAATTTCTCGTATTGTCTGTAGCCAATAGCTCTACACAACTAACCATATAATGTCTTCGCTGATAATTTTTCTTCGGTGCCTTTGATCGATGGCGAATATTTTCCCTAACCTTTCGCTCCACCATGGATTGTCTTTAGGTCGATGACTTTAAAAGGCGTGAGGACCTGACCGCTTAGGCGAGGTACATCTACTAAAAGGGGTAGGCTGAACCTTAACTCGAGACGAAAGGGGGTTAGAAGGGAAGAGGGCGCTTAACTGTTGCGGGTGAATGGAATGATTCTCCTAAGGTATGATAGGGGTAGCCTCCTTATCCGTGGGGAGGTGGGAACGCCCTACGGTCAGTGGGATCCTAGGGTGGGCGGCTTCCGGGCTTTGGCCATGTACTATCCAGAAGTTTTAACCTACCTAGAAAGGAGCCGCATGGTCTACCGAGACGAAGTGGCCAACCCGCCCCCTGTACCCATCCTTTCCTGCGGGGTAGAGCTCCGACCATACCAGCAAGAAGCCCTAAACGCTTGGCTGGACGCGGGGAAACGGGGCATAATCGTGCTGCCAACAGGGGCTGGAAAAACCTATATAGCCCTAAAGGCCATCGAACGGCTGAACGATGCCACACTGGTAGTGGTCCCTACACTGGACCTAATAGAGCAGTGGAGACAGCACCTCACTGACCAGTTTGGAGTAGAGGTAGGGGTCTTCGGAGGCGGCGAGGACTTCCTCAGGCCCCTAACCGTCTCCACTTACGACTCAGCCTACCTGCGTGCAGAACAGCTGGGGGATAAGTTCATACTCATCATCTTCGATGAAGTTCATCATCTGCCCGCGCCCAGCTATAGCCAGATCGCGGAGATGTACATCGCCCCTTACCGCATGGGTCTCACCGCCACCTACAAAAGAGAGGACGGAGGCCACCTAGACCTGCCACGGCTGGTGGGAGGCCCTGTCTATCAGCTTGAGTTGGACGCCCTGACTGGAAGGCACCTCTCCACCTACACCCACGAGAAGGTCCTCGTGGACCTAACCATGGAGGAGCAAAAGCTCTACAGAAGGGAGTACGACACATTTACCCGCTACTTGAAGAAAAGAAGGCTTGTGTTAAAGAGCCCAGAAGACTTCCAGAGGTTCATCATGAGGACGGGGGGCGACCCAGAGGCCAGAGAAGCCCTGCTGGCCAGAAACCGAGCCTTGAAGACAGTCCTCAACTCAGAGGCCAAGATCAAGGTCTTGGGAGAGTTCCTAAAAGGCTACGGCGAGGAGAAGAAACTGATATTCACCCGTTACAATCAGCTGGTCTACCAGATAAGCCGCCGTTTCCTCATCCCAGCCATCACACACCAGACGCCAAGGGATGAGAGAAAGGAAATCTTGGAAAAATTCAAGTCTGGAGAGTACAATGCCATCGCCACCAGCCAGGTCTTGGACGAAGGCGTCGACGTTCCAAACGCCTCTATAGGCTTCATCCTGAGCGGAACAGGAAGTAGCAGAGAGTACATCCAGCGCTTGGGAAGAATCCTGAGGAAG
>Ga0209636_10003991_pt1 | contig 15081 bp, 11 predicted proteins | sample DeeMarSWOR152_54_FD_187464 | JGI IMG/M metagenome (GOLD analysis project Ga0209636, IMG submission 187464) | Marine sediment microbial communities from White Oak River estuary, North Carolina - WOR-1-52-54 (SPAdes) (version 2) | ecosystem: Environmental > Aquatic > Marine > Intertidal zone >...
CTTTTTTAATGCTTGATGTGATTGTTCCCTTGCCATAAAATCTGTTGCAGCATATGAACGAACACGAGTACCAGGCTTCTGTGCAGAAATAGCAGAGGTGATAATGCTTTCACAAGCACTATCTAGAGCAACTGCCATATTCGGATCAATAACCCTAAAAATCGGCTCAAGAATATCATATTTTTTATAACTTAAAGCCTCACTTTTAAGAAATTTTTTATTTTTACTTCCCCATTTGGGGTTTAATTCACTAAACAAGAATATGAATCTACCATTTGTAGTACCACTTTTTTCATATTTTGTACATTGCAAAGAACCAATTTTATCACCAGGAATAATCTTGGGAATTTTAACTTTAAAACCACTTATTTCCTTTTGAACATATTCAACTCCTTCACAGTCAATGTTCATTGCTAAAACAACAGGTCTTTTACCATATTTATCTACTTCTTGGGATTTCATCAAACCAGGATATTCGGGACTAAACCGTGTTAATCCCTCAGATTTTGCAAAACTAGCAGCTTCCAAACCAATTAATTCAACAGAATTAATTATACCATTTTTATCTAAAATTGGTTTACCAAGACAAGCATCGTCTTGTTCAAGTAGCGGGCCGACAGTTAGCGTGGTTTTACCAGTACCACTTAATCCTTTTAAAACACGATCAGAAGTACATCCTGCATGATAAGAAACCAAACCATCGGCTTCTGCTTTGTTCCAAACCATTGTAAGATTAGGTTTTTTATAGGCTCCTCCAAAATAATCAACACCAAGACTAATGACTCTTCTGATATTTTTATCCATCTCAGTAAAATCATACAATGTTAAAGGAACTGCTGGGTCGTAATCTGGCCAAACACTTTTGATATCCTCAATATATTTATCAGGTAGTTTTTCCTGGATAATATAGTTCCAACAATCAATGTGCATAAGTTTTTTAGGTGGAAATATCATTAATTTTCCCATCCAAGCAATATATGCATTATGAGGATTTTTTACACTAATTATTATTCGTAAACCAACCTCGTATCCAAGTTCTCCTTGAATCCCTTCCTGCACAATAAGTTTAGGTTTTTCTTCCTGTAAATATTTCATTACAACTTCATAGATTTTCTTACCAATTATTGTATCAAATTTCTGTTGTTTCTTACCAAGTTTATAACCTTCAGGAACCATATAAAATGCTCTATCAGGTCTACGACCTGGTTGTATTGATCCAAAAAGATATTGACCATCTTTTGTAAAAACATAATAAGGTTTTAAAAATTCAATAAAAAAATTATCATCAGGATTATGAATAATGTTATCCTGTGATACCTTTACTTTAGGTTCAATCGAAAATGTCTTTTGCATAAGTACCTCAACCCTGGAAAGCTGTATCGTTTCAACATATATAAAGAGATATGAAAAATAAAAAAAAATTTAGTTAATTATTTGATAAATGAAACAATCCTATTTTGAAAAAAAAAAAAAAAAAATAGTCTTTTATTTTTTCTTCTTTTTTTCAGCATCCACAATTTCTTTCTTCAGCCATGAAACTAAAGCATTTCCACGTAAAAGATTTTTTAATTCATTATCAAGATTTGAAGGTTTTACAATCATTATCCAACCTTTATTATATGGGTTTTTATTAATTAAAGAAGGATTAAGTTCTAGTTCTATGTTAGTTTTTATAATCTCACCGGATACAGGTGAAACGAACTTGCCTATCCATTTCGCTGATTGAATTCTTGCACATGTTTCACCTTGTTTAACTTCATCTCCTTCAAAAGGTATATCAATATTTGTTATATCACCGGCAGTTTGCTGATAAAAATCATTAACACCTGCTCGAATGTTTCCATTGGGTTCAATTTTTACCCATGCATGATCTTTATGATAATATAATCCATCTGGAAAATTATATCCTTCTACTAACACCATTTTTTATCGCTTCCTTAATCTTTTTTATCAGAGTTTTAAATTTTTAATTTTAATTTCACATTTATCTGATTAATCCAAATATTAGTTAAGTTGTTGCAGCACAAATCATTGATGAGAGTTGGTTTTGTTTAAAACCCTTTTGTTCTATAGCACAAGAAGGACATGCCACTGTGCAAATTCCACAACCTTTACAAGCTCCTTCTATGATTCGAGAAACTTTAATTTTTTTACCCTTTTTTAATTTTGTTATCATTTCAATAGCACCATAAGGACATGTTGTTTCACATATGCTACAACCACAGCATAAATCTTCATTAATTACAGCAATTGGTACATCAGTATAATACTTATTTTTTGAGATAATGGTAAGGGCTCTGGAAGCTGCTGCGTATGCTTGAAAAATGGTTTCATCTATAGATTTTGGCGAATGTGCTATACCTGCAAGGAAAATACCTTCTGTAGCAAAATCAACAGGCCTCAGTTTTACATGTGCTTCAAGGAAAAAATGATCATCATCTAGTGGTACTTTTAATTTTTGAGCAAGATTTATATTTCCCTTTCTTGGAATAATAGCAGTGCTTAAAATCAGGTAATCAGCATATATTTTGAGTTTTTCATTAATTAATAGTTCCTTTATTTCTATTTCAAGGTATTTTTTCCCTTTTTTAACCTTGGGTTTCATTTCTTTATTATATCTAATGAAAATAACTCCTTTCTCGCGTGCCTTTTCATAGTAAGCTTCTTTGAATCCATAGGTTCTCATATCTCTATACAAGATAAAAATTTCTGTATCATGATATTTTTCTTTTATTTTTAAAGCATTTTTAATAGCATCAGTACAACATATTCTACTACAATATGGACGCCTTTCCTCTCTTGATCCCACACATTGTATCATAACTATGGTTTTTTTTCTGAAATCTTGACCCTTTGTAATTTTTTTCTCTAATTCAAGTTGAGTCATAACCCGTTTATCTTTGCCATAGAGGTACTCATTTGGTTTATACTCTTCAGCGCCTGTTGCTACTATTATTACTCCATGGTTAACAGTCAATTTTGTTTTACTATTTTTCAAAGTAGTAATAAAGTTTCCCACAAATCCTTCAACCTTTTCAAGTTTTGCCTTCTTGTACACCTTGATTTTTGGATGTTTTTCAACCTTTTCGATAAGATTTTCCATGTATTTTTGAACATCTTGGTCTTCAAGTGTATAATAGATGTTTTTCAGGTTTCCTCCTAGTTTTTTTTCTTTTTCCACCAAAAAAACCTCGAATCCTTGATCTGCAATTGAAAGAGCTGCAGTCATACCTGCTAATCCTCCTCCTATTATGAGTGCTTTCTGGGTTACAGCTAGCTCAACAGTTTGAATTGGTTCAAGAAGCACTGCCTTTGCAAGAGCCATTCTGATTAAATCTTTTGCTTTATGCGTAGCATCCTTAGGATTGTCCATATGCACCCAGGAGCATTGATCACGAATATTTGCCATTTCTAAAAGATGCGGATTCAAACCTGCTTCTTGAATAGTAACCTGGAATAAAGGTTCATGCGTACGAGGAGTACAGGATGCAACAACAATCCGGTTTAGCTTGTATTTTTTTATTTTTTCAATAATGTTTCTTTGTGTATCTTCAGAACAGGTGTATAAATTCTCCTCAGCATATACCACATGAGGTAATGTTTTTGTATATTTTACCAAAGAAGGTACATCCACATAAGCTCCAATATTGATACCACAATGACATATGAACAAACCAATGCGTGGTTTTTCTTGCGAAACATCTATTTCCTTCGGGTAAATCTTTTTCTCTGTTTGAGTATATCTTTCAGATGTAATTATACTACTTGCCTTAGCTGCAGCAGCAGAACCTGTCATCACGGTCTCAGGTATATCTTTAGGACCTGAAAAAGAACCACATGCAAATATCCCTCGCTGGGTGGTATCTAACGGATTGAATTCATTGGTTTTACAAAAACCAAAATCATTAAGTTTTACATCAATCTTCCCAGCTAGTTCTTTCATCCGTTCTTTAGCAGTAAATCCTACAGAAAGAATAACCAAATCAAATTCTTCCTCCTTTAGTTTACCTTGCTCTGTTTCATATCGTATGTGAAGATTTCTGGTCTGTGTTTCTTCTTGAATACCAGAAATCCTACAACGTATAAATCTGACACCATATTCTTTTTCTGCCCGGTTATAATATCTTTCGAATCCTTTACTAAAAGTTCTCATATCTATCATAAAAATTGTTGGCTCTATGTTTGGATCATGTTCTTTTGCCATCACAGCTTCTTTTATAGCATACACGCAGCAAACTGATGAACAGTAATTATTTCCAAAGAGATTATCACGTGAACCAACACATTGAATCCAAGCGATTTTTTTTGGTTCTTTTTTATCAGAAGGTCGCACCACATGACCTTGATAAGGACCAGATGCTGAAAGAATACATTCAAACTCAAGAGCATTTAAAACATTAGGATATCGACCATAACCATATTCACTTCTAAGTCTGGCATCAAACAGGTCGTAACCAGGTGCAAGTATAATAGAACCAACATTTAATTCAAGTGCTTTTTCTTTCATTTCATGATTAATAGCGTCTGCTTCACATACATTTACACACTGCATACATTCTGAACAAATAGAACATGAAAGACATCGGCTTGCCTCCCTAACTGCTTCGTTTTCTGTAAATCCAAGTTCTATTTCCCTAAAATCCCGGATACGTTTATAAATAGGAGACTTTTTCATTTTTACTCGAGGATACTCCTCTTTTCTTTTTAATGGATTTTCTATTATTTTTTCTTTCTTTTCACGACCTCTGCGTAAGTCCTGTTTTTTTAAATATCTGTCAATTGATTCAGCAGCTTCATTTCCGTGTCCAATTGCCTCCACAACTGACGAAGGACCAAGAACAACATCTCCACCTGCAAATACACCTGGTACATTTGTCTCAAGAGTGATTTCATCGACTTTGATGTTTTTCTTGGAAGTCAAAGCAAGTTCTTCAAAACCTGTTAAATCAGCCATTTGACCAATAGCAATAATTACTGTGTCACAACCAATCATTTGGGAAGAACCATAAGAGTACTTTGGTTTACATACCTCATCATTATCATATACAGGTGTACAAACCATTGTTTCAAGACCGGCAACTTTACCGTTTTTACTAATAATCTTATTTGGACTCAAAGTATCGTTAATAACAATTCCTTCTGCAATAGCATCATCAACCTTGTGTTTATCGGCAGGCATTTTTTCCCGTATTCCTCGATAAAGAATTGTAATATTTTTTGCACCTAATCTAAGAGCAGTTTTTGCACAATCAATAGCAACATTACCACCACCAATTACTAAAATTTTTTTACCGAGATTTTTAGGTTTTTTCCCTTTTTTTACATCTCTTAAAAATGGTATACCATACAAAACTCCATCTGCATTAGATCCATCTATGTTAAGTACTGCTGGATTTTGTAAACCAACAGCAACATAAATTGCTTGGTATTGTTGTCTAAGTTTTTTTAATGTTGTATCTTTGCCAATTTTTACATTTGTTTTAAGTTTAATTCCGTAATTTAAAACTCGATCAATATCATACATGGCTGTTTTTTCAGGCATACGATATTCTGGCATACAGCTTGTCATTATTCCACCTGGCTTATTTGACGACTCAAAAATAGTAACTTGATAACCCATTTTTGTAAGTCTTAGAGCACATGCCAGACCAGAAGGACCTGCCCCTATAACAGCTATTTTTTCCTTTCTATTAGGTTTAAAAGGTAATACTTTATCTTCTCCATGCTTCATAATATAATCAGCGGCAAAACGTTTTAAATTCCTAATAGCAATAGACTCATCTATTTCAGAGCGTAAACATTCTTGTTCACAGGGATGATGACATACACGGCCGCATATGGCCGGAAAAGGATTATTTTCACGGATTAAATCCAAAGCCTCTTTGAATTTTCTTCTACTTATTAATTGTACATAGCCAATTGCATTTACTTTTGCAGGACAAGCAGCAGTACAAGGAGATTTGCCATCTAGTTTATCTATAGTAAAAACGTTAGGTATAGCCTGTGGATACATCTTATAGATTGCATGACGTTCTGCTGAACATGATTCAAAACCTGAAGATTGTATAACCGGACATACGTCTACGCATTCACCGCAGCCAGTACATTTATCCTCATCAACATATCTTGGTTTTATTTTGATCTTAACCTTGAAATTACCGGCTTGTCCTGAGATGTTTTTTAATTCAGCATAAGTGATAAGTTCAATATTAGGGTGCCTCCCAACATCAACAAGTTTGGGAGACATAATACACATAGAGCATTCATTAGTAGGGAATGTTTTGTCAAGTTGAACCATCACTCCACCAATAGCTGGTTTTTCTTCTAAAAGGAAAACTTTAAATCCACAATTTGCAAGATCAAGAGCTGCTTGCATTCCCCCAATACCACCACCGACAATTAAAACAGAACCGATTTTATCCTGAATGGGATGCTTTCTATTCATTTTATTTTCTTCACCTTTTCAAGTAGCGCATCAGCTTTAGTCTTATTCAAATGAAAACCGAGATTTTTTTGATCAATACCAAATGCTAAACCTAGAACCTGTGGGAGATAAAGCACTGGTAAATTATATTTGAAATTAAATTCTGCTTCCATCTTTTTTTGAGTATCCTCATAAATAATTGAACAAAGAGGACAGATGGTGATAAGTGCATCTACATTTACTGCGGTAACATTTTCAAGCTTTTGTTTAGCTATGGAACGTGCAATGTCTTTCTCAATACCAAATACAGGACCACCACAACAATCAAGCTTGTTTTTATAATCAACAACTTTTGCTCCAGTTGCTGCGACCAATTTTTCTATTGAGGATGGATATTCTGGATCTTCAAAGTAGTCATACAAAGCACTTGGTCTAAGATAATGACAACCATAATGAACAGAAAATTTCAACTTACTTAGATTGTTTATACTTTTCTTTTTAATAATATCTAATCCAACATCTTCATAGAGAATACGAGAGAAATGTTTGATATCCACTCCTGGTGCGAATTTTTTACCAATCTTTGCTAGTTCTTTATTTATTTTTTTACGCAATTCTATATTATTTGTAAGCTCTTTATTAGCTTCAGTAAGAGCAGCTGTACAAGCATTACAAAGTGAACATATTTTCTTTTCTTTACTTGCAGCAATAGCTAAATTTCGTGCTGCTATCATTAACGATACTTCATTATTTGTAGATTTAATTGGAAATCCACAGCAGGAAAAATCCTCAAGATTTTCGAATTCTATGCCTAATTCTTTTGCAACTTCTCTTACTGCCATTTCATAGTTTTGTTCACGAACAGAAATTGTACATCCAAGGAATAATGCATATTTCAATGATTCTCCTCCTTAAATAAGCGTTTTTTAGTAATTTTTGTAACTTCTTCAAACTTCTTTTTAACTGATGGTAAATGTAATCTCTTTCTTTTTTTATTATCAAAATCTTCTACATCATATAAGCGTCCAAAAGTGCTCACCAATTTTGATTGCCCTCTAAAAAAAGGATGTACATAACCTTCTCTTGTCGCAATGTTTTTTAATGCTGTCATAATCTTTGTTATTTGAACATTTTGAGGACAACGATCGTCACAGGTATGACATGATGCACATAACCAAACAAAATCACTTTTAAGAACATGTTCTCTCATCCCAAGAAGCACCATTCGTATTATCTTCCTTGGATTATATTTTTCATCAACCTCACGTATAGGACAACAGGCGGTACATGTTCCACAAGCAAAACAATTCATTATATTTGAACCATCTATTTCACTTGCTACTTCATATTTGAAATTTGGATCTAATGTCTTATTCTTAGATTTAATCATGATTATCTGCCTTAATAATTGCATTCGTAATGTCCTCTGGCTCTACACCTGGGCTTTCAACCTTATGTTTTTCATAAAAATCTTCAATTTTTGATATCAATATTTTTTCTTTACGTTTTATTTTTCTTAAATTTTTTTCTATTCCAAAAAGTTTTGATTTTGGGAAAAATTGAAAATCACCAGATATACCAATATTTTCAATGACATTCTTTTTAATTTCTTGATCAGTTCTTATCAATCCACCTGTTGATTTATAAGTACTATACAATACTTCTACACCTTCTCTTATTTTAACTCCATTTGAAATTTTTGGTGTTTTTTTATAAAGAAATCTGCTTGATGCAAACCATCTTTCAAGATCCACCATTCTATCAATTATGTCCTTAGTAAGAATTACTGATTTTAATTTTCCAGTTATTTTTTCATAATTGTTTATTAGTGATTGTACAATTTCTTCTCTATCTGGTACAATACCTAATTCCCGTTTCATTGTGGTCAGATTTTCTCCCATGGATTTATAGATTTTATCTCTAAATTTTTCTTCAGGGACTTTAAGAATATTACTCATATTTTGATAATTGAAATCCATAAGAATCCCACCGACAAAAACCATACTTTTACCTATGTCACCACCACCTTCACCAGCAATTTTTCGTTCCTCTTTTGTAACAATGTCATTTTCAGGTCGAAAATGAGCATTTATACCAAAATCCCTATAGGTATCACAGATGGGTTGTGAAAGATATGAAAAAATCTCCTTTATTTTTCTTGGAAAACAAGAATTACCTTTCTGCCAAATAAGCTGATAGAAAATCTGATTTTTATCTAGATATGTTGCACCACCACCTACCTCTCGTCTCATTACAGATATACCCATTTTTTTGCAGTAGTTCAAATCTATTTCTTTTTCTGCATCTTGAAAGTACCCAATAGAGGCTAAGGGAGTTTCAGGAGATACTACTATCAATCCTTCAAAACCCATTCTTGCTAGTGCATGAAATATTAACATTGACTGTTGTCCTGGCAAGTAGTCAAGTTTAAGAAGTTTCATCATTTTTTAATTACCACCTTATTAATAGTTACTTGCATTTAAACAGAATACGTTTAGAGAATCTTAATGCAAGGCTAGAATTACATTATCGTTATATTACAAAATAACTCTTTTCCTTTATAAAATTATCCAGTTAAAAATATTAAATTTTCTTGGTTAAACTCATAGTATTATAAATAGAATTAAGAAAATGTAGATTAAATATCTCCTCTTTCCAATCTACGTTCTTTTATAATATCTATCGGTTTTGCCCTATGACTAGTTTCATATCTTAAAACTTGATCTACTGCAACAACAGCACAAACTGATACCTCGCTTTTTCCTAATCCGCCGACTATATCATCAGTTAGAGCTAGAAGCTCTTCTTTTGTTATTCCTGCATTTAATGAGTTTACCACACATTTTCTAAGTTGTCTTCTTACTAAGCCACATTTTTTAAAACACTGTTTGAGTTTATTTTTTAGTTCTTCTTTTTTATTTTTTGTTAATTTTATAGGAGAGGATTTTTTTTGCGTCTCTTCATATTGTAAGGCTTGACCTATAGCTGTAATAGAACACAATGGTGCCTCATCCTGCCAACTTCCATCAGCTAGTTCATCAGATATATCCAATACATCCTGCTTAGTTAATCCTGCATTCATAGAATCTACTACACATTTTCTAAGTTGCCTTCTACCCTCAGCACACTTCAAAAAGCAATCTTTAAGTTTATTTTTTATTTCCTTTCTTTTCATGTAGCTAAACCCCTATACTTTAGTACGTGTATCTATAACATATGAATATATTTTTCTATCATTTTTAATTCTGAATTTCAATCAAGTATTTTTTTAAAAAAAAAAAATATTTAAAATCTCTTTAATCTTTATAAGATGCAAAATAAAATTACTTATCTTTGATAATTTTATTACATTTTGGACACCAATATCCCGGTGGTTTTATTAATCGCCTCATTATAGCTCCGCATTGCGAGCATACAGGATTCATACATCCACCTTTTATAATTGATTATAAGTTAAAAATATTTTATAGCACAAAAAAATATTTTTATACAATTTTATTTGGGAAATTCCATGTACGGTGCATAAATTTTAACCATCTTCTTCAGTTTATCAATTTCTTCATATTTTAAAACCTCGTCCACTGCAACAATAGCACATACTGAAACCTGATCCTTACCAAAGCCACCAACTAAATCATCTGTCATAGCCAATACTTCTTCTTTTTTCAAACCTGACTTTAAAGCATTAACAATACATTTTCTAAGTTGTTTTCTAGCAAGACCACATTTTTTAAAACATTGTTTCAGTTTATTATTAATATCCTCTTTTTCCTGAGCTGTTAAAGAAGTAGTTTTTAGTTTTTTATGTTCCACCTCATATTTTAATGCTTGACCTATAGCAGTAATAGAACACAATGAAGCTTCTTCTTTTAAATCACTATTAGCCATATCATTAGCAATAATCAACACTTCTTCTTTAGTAAAACCTTCATCCATTGCATTATACACACATTTTCTAAGCTGATTTCTACTTCGTGCACATTTTTTTAAACAAAATTCAAGTTTATTTTTTATCTCTTCTTTTTTCATATATGCTTTTCCTTATATTCAAATATCTGAATCTACAATAGGCGAATATATTTTTCCCTAACTTTTAATTTAAAATATATTAATAAGTATCGTAAAAATTTTTTAATAATGTCTTTTGTCAGAAGATTAAAAAACCCAAAGTTGATTCAAGGGTCGCTAGTTTAAGTAAAGAAGTAGAGTATTATGAAGGTTTTTACTATACTAAAAAAAGACATTAATATACTTTTAGAACATTTCTTGAAAAACTTTCGAGTTTTTGGACCAATAAAACCTGGTCTTGATTCGACATTTAATGAAATAACGTCTATAAAGCAACTTCATCTTGACTATACTTCAACGGTTTTGCCGCCAAAAAAATTTTTTCATCCTCCAAAAGAAGCGTTATTTTCATTTGAGATTAAAAACGGAAAATATGCAAATCAAGAAATTAAATCTAATGAAAAAATTCTCATATTAGGGATTCATCCATGTGATGTACATGCGTTACTTAGATTAGACAAATTCTTTTCAGATGAATATCAAGATATTTATTACCAAAATAGGAGAAAAAATGCTGTAATAGTAGCTCTAAACTGTGTAGAGCCAAGTGAATATTCTTTTTGTATGTCCATGGGAACAGGGCCTTTTCTAAATGAAGGGTATGATATTCTTCTGACCGATATAGGAACAGAATATCTTTTAGAAACAGGAACAAATCTGGGAAACCAGATTATTGAAGGATTAAAACTTAAAAAAGCGACTGATACTTCATTTCAAGAGAAAAAAAGACGGCTGAAACTAACTGAAAAAAAATTTAAAAAATTTATGGATACAACATGGCTTCCCAAAATTGCCCAGGAAAATCTGGATCATGAGGTTTGGATTAAACTTGGGGAGCGCGGTGGAGTAGGTGACTCATTTCCTTGTCTTTCATGTGGATCATGTACTTTTGTTTGTCCAACATGTTACTGTTATGATATATATGACAAGCTTGATTTATCTTTAGAAAAAGGTGTTCGTGTTAGAGAACTTGATTCTTGTCAATTACTTGAATATGGTGAAGTAGCCCTTGGTGAAAATTTTAGAAGAGAAAGAAAGGATAGAATTAGACATTGGATGCTATGTAAGTTTGCTGCCGCAGCTGGAGGTAAAAACTCTAGTTGTGTAGGTTGTGGACGATGCATAAGAGTTTGTCCTAGTAAAATTGATATAACAAAAGTTGCAAAAGAATTAAGAGGTTGGTTGTAAAAAAATGATTAATGAATACTTTCCCAATCTTGCTAATATCAAGGAGATTATAAAAGAAACTAACAATACAAACACATATATTTTAGAATTTTTTGATAAAAAGCTAAGTAATGATTTTTCGTGGACACCTGGACAATTTATGATGCTAGGTATACCAGGAATTGGTGAATCAGCAATTTCTATTTCTAACACTCAAAATGGTAATCTAATTTATTTAACAATTAGAAATGTTGGAAATGTGACAAATTACATGTCTAATATGAAAAAAGGTGAATCAATTAATATACGTGGACCATATGGTATGGGTTGGCCTTTAGAAATAGCAAAAGGAAAAGATATAATAATTGTTGCTGGCGGAATGGGAATTGCACCCTTAAGAGGTTTAATAAATCATATCATTAATAATAGGAAAAATTACGGTTACTTAGAAATTATTTATGGAGCTAGAACACCTGATGATATGATTTTCAAATATGAATTTAATAATTGGAATAAAATCAAGAATAGTACTTTACATCTAACAGCTGACCAAGTTTTAAGCGAAACACCATTTGAATGTAAAATAGGACTTGTTACTTCCTGTTTTCCAATGATGAAGACACATCATAGAAATGCTATTACTCTTATTTGTGGACCTGAGATAATGATGAGATATGCTGCAAAATGTCTTGAAACAATTGGTTTTGCAGACGAACAAATTTATCTTTCACTTGAGCGTCGTATGAAATGCGGTATTGGAAAATGCGGTCATTGCCAAATTGGTTCTAAATTTGTTTGTAAAGATGGACCTGTGTTTAATTATGCTGATATTAAACCTTTTATTCGTCCACTTTGAGGTGAAATTATTGTTATGACTGAAAAATTAAAAATTGGTATTTTCAAATTCACAGGTTGCGCTGGTTGCCAGATGGAGTTCTTACGTATGGAAAATGAATTTCTTGATTTACTTAAATTGTTTGATATAAATTATTGGATGATGGTAAAAAGAGATAATAATATTGAAAAAATCGATATTGCTTTTATAGAAGGGGGAATTTCAACACCCAGGGAAATAGAGGAAATAAAAAAAATTCGTAAAAAGGCAAAGATAATTATTGCATTTGGAGATTGTGCAATAAAAGGTTGCATTCCTTCTATACGTAATTGGATTCCTCAGATGGAATCTGAAGATTTGGTTTATCCTGATCCATCTACTATCTGTTCAACAAAAATGTTAGGCATCGGAGAATACGTAAAAGTAGATGAAGAATTAAAAGGGTGCCCACCTCATCGAGAAAATATAATTGAGCTTATTAAATCCGCTGTTTTAAAAATAAAACCAAGACTAAGAAAACATCCAGTTTGCGTTGAATGTAAATTTTTGGATAATGAATGTCTTATTACTAGTAAAAATATGGCTTGTATGGGTCCTGTAATTTCTGCAGGATGCGGTGCTATTTGTCCAACACTTGGTCGTGTATGTGAAGGCTGTTTTGGTCCGATGAGTAATCCAAACGCTTCTGCTCTTGCAGATATTTTTAAAAGTATTGGTTTAAGCGATGCAGATATAAAACGTAAATTCAGAAAATATTCAGGGATGAGCCCTGAGTTCAGATTGGAGGCAGGGCATTGACGGCTGAGAAATTAATAAAAGTTGACTACATCGCAAGAGTAGAGGGACAAGGAGCAATTAATATAAATATTGATAAGAATGGAAAAATTGAACAATTACAATTTAAAATTTTTGAGCCTCCTAGATTCTTTGAGTCATTCTTAATTGGTAGAAAATACGATGAAGTGATGGAACTTGTTAGTAGAATTTGCGGTATTTGTCCAGTTGCTCATCAAATAACTGCTCTCAGAGCCGTAGAAAATGCACTAGGAATCGAGCCTACTGACCAGACAAAATATCTTAGAAAACTCATGGCAATAAGTGCACATATTCAAAGTAATGTTCTGAGTATGTATTTTTTAAGTTTACCAGATCTTATGGGTTATGAAAGTGCAATAGCAATGACTAAAGATCATTTGGATATAGTTAAAAGAGGTTTAGAATTGAAAAAACTAGGCAATGACATAACTGAGATTATTGGTGGACGATCAGTGCATCCTGTTACAATGCTTGTTGATGGATTTAGTTCACTTCCGTCTAAAAATAAACTACAAACTATTAAAAAAAGATTAGTTAATGCAAAAAAAGATGCAGATTTAACTGTTGATTTATTTGCAAATGTTGAAATTCCTGATTTTGTTCGTAAATGCGAGCATGCTACAATTTCCGATCCTGAAAATTATGCAATTAATGAAGGTCGGTTTAAATCCTCTGAAGGGCTTGATATCGATGAAATGAACTACCGTGAGCATGTTTATGAAAAACAAAAACCATATTCTACAGCACTTCATTCATATTTAAAGGATCGGGATTCTTTTATGGTAGGTCCGCTACCGCGAGTAAATATTAACTTTGGTCAGCTCTCTACAGATGCAAAAAATGCGGCAAAACGTAGTGGAGTGAAATTCCCAAACTATAATCCTTTTGTTTCTCATTTAGCACGAGCCATAGAATTAGTTCATGATATCGACGAATCTATAAAGATTATTGATCGTCTTAAATTCAAAGATGAACAAAGAACTATTAAATGTAAATCAGGATTTGGAGCCGCAATCACAGAAGCACCTCGTGGAAGTTTATATCATTCTTATACTCTTGATAACAATGGAATTGTTAAAAAGGCAGATATTGTCCCGCCGACAGCACATAATGCATATAATATTGAAAAAGATATGAACAATTTTGTACAAACAATAATAGATGAACCCTTAGACAGTATTGCTTTAAAATGTGAAATGCTGGTAAGAGCATATGATCCTTGTATTTCTTGTTCAGCACATTAAAAGTATTATTTTGCAAGAGCCTTAATTGCGGCAAGAAGTTGTTCATCTGTAAAACCAAGATGACCAATAGCACCATTAAGACACGCTGCAGAACAAGAACCACAACCTTTACAAAGGGCTTCATTTACCCTTGCTACTTTTACCATATGACCAAATTGATCGACTTCTACAAGTTCAATAGCTTTATAGGGACAAGCATCCACACAAAAACCACAGCCACGACATAGAGCTTCATCAACATTGGCAATTGTTGCTTCTATTAATAGTTGTTTTTTAGAAAGGATATCACATGCTCTAGAAGCAGCACCGCTTGCTTGCGAAACTGTATCTGGAACGTCTTTGGGGCTCTGACAACAACCAGCAAGAAAAATACCATCAGTAAAAGTATCAACAGGACGAAGCTTAGGATGAGCCTCAAGCAAAAAACCATCAGAACTCTGATTAATATTCAAAACCCTAGCAAGCTCCTTTGAATCACCACGAGGCACAAGACCAATTGCCAAAACCACAAGATCCGCTGCAATATC
>Ga0209636_10003993_pt1 | contig 15077 bp, 11 predicted proteins | sample DeeMarSWOR152_54_FD_187464 | JGI IMG/M metagenome (GOLD analysis project Ga0209636, IMG submission 187464) | Marine sediment microbial communities from White Oak River estuary, North Carolina - WOR-1-52-54 (SPAdes) (version 2) | ecosystem: Environmental > Aquatic > Marine > Intertidal zone >...
AATAGTAACTTTGGTACCTGAGCCCACTGAAATTGCTCTGTCGAGGTCTTCGGCAATCCGCTGCACAACCTCATCGGGCAGCCTCGAGCTGTCGAGCTTGCGTATAACTGCAGCAGCCGAGCGCTCAGCCCGGCCATAAATACCAAGGATCGCGACCAAAACCATCGCTCCTATCGTCAGGGCCGCAAGCACCTCAGCCAGCGAAAAACCCAGCGGCACTCCGGATGTGCCAAAACCTTTTTTCATATTGCATTTAGTACCGATTGACTTCATCGGAATCAAAACTCCTACGGCTGTCGATTCTTTAATAATTTCCACACTTCCTGGACATCCATTCCCTCAAGCTCGCCGTATGTCAAGCCTGTCTTTGGGTCTATCTCGTCGCGCCAATCCTGCTTATCAGAACCATCTTGCTTGCTCGGCTCACCTTGCTCGGTTGTCGGCTCTGTCAAATCTGCTTCAGATTGCACCTGTAGCTGTTTTTCCTCTTCGCTCGGAGTGCCGTTACTTTGTTTGTAGATATCAAGATTCTTCTTGATGAAAGAGCCATCCTCAGCCGTGAGCATACCATTCTCGACCCACTGCTCGATGGTTTCGATCTCGACACCAGCGTACAGGGCGGCTTCTTCGATCGTTCCAATGAGCTGGCCGGCTAACTGCTCCATTTCTCTGTCCTCCTCCCTCATAATTTGAAGCAGTTGCTCTTTTGTTAAATCCGTCAGCCAATGCGTTAGTTCAACCGTTTGCACTTCGTCTGCTGTATTTTTATACTCTGCCGAGCAAACACCTCTGACCCACATGCGCCCTGTTATCGGCTCGTAAAACGTCTCAACGACAGTTTGCCATTTAATTTCGGGATACATCTCGCTTTCGCCATACTCGACAGTCTCTTGCACTGAACTCTTAGACAGAAGAGTTTCCATATTCTCACGGGCAACTTCAAAGGCCTGCATACGCAGCACCGAATCTGCCGCCGAGGCCATACAGCGGTTTATAACAACCAATACGCTCGAGCTGACAAGCGCCAGTATAATCAAAGCAGTTACAGTCTCTACCAGGCCAAACGCTTTCTGTCTCGTCTTGCGTATTGCGTATTGCGTATTGCGTGCTTCGCGACACGCATCACGATTTTCAGAACGGCACCTCATCTTTAGCTTTTGGCTCCAAAAGTGCGACATCGCCCTTTTCCAATGTGATAATTCTATTGAGCCGGTTGGCCACAACCGAATATGGCTGCCCATCTTCGTCAAGCAGGACGATTTTTCCGCCATATTGCCACCCCCCGTGTCCCGCCCTGAACTTTGCTCTGCCTTCGTTGGTGTATTCTCCGTCATCAAACTGGACGTAGACTACCCGGCAATTATCTCTAAAATCACTTTCGACAATAATCTCTTCTTCCAGAACCACTGACAGGTCGGGGGTGGTAATCTGGCGAAGTAAAAAATTTTGTTCTGTCAAATCAATGATAACTTCGTATCTTCTATCGCTCTCGGCCGCAGCACTCGTGGCCATTTGCATCGTCGAGACAATTTCCTGGACTTGTGCTCTGAAAGTGTTCTTTCTCAACAATCCGAAAAGATTCATCTGAACCAAAAGCAAAAACAGCGAAATCATCACAATAACCACTATCAGCTCAGTCAGTGTAAAAGCGTATCTGGCATTGAGCATCTGGCATCGGTTGTTGCGTATCATGCACGAGACATCAAGTACTGGGTAACGCAATCCTTCATCACTATTGGTCGGTACTGAGCAGGTCCTCATCGTAAGTGCCCTCTTCACCGCCTTCTTCACCGTCTGCACCAAGGCTTTTGATAACAAATGGCTTGCCGCTCTCGGGATAACGCTCATAAATAAAATCATTTCCCCAGCCGTCCTTGGGTATTTCCGTAGTTTCCAGATAACCACCCGGTTCCCAATTGTCAACGTCGCCCGGCTGCACAATAAGAACCGATAGCTGTTCCTCTTCGGTCGGAAATCGGCCCGTGTCCATCTTGAACTGCTGGACGGCGCTCTCAAGGGTCTCCAGATTGGCTATTGTGGTTATTTTCCGGGCCTTATCCGTCTGGCCCATAAAATTCCGAACAACAACCGCTGCGAGCAGACCAAGGATGATAAGTACTGCCATAAGCTCGACCATCGTAAAACCATATCTTACGTTTCTTATTCTTCTTTTTTTCATCTGTCTTCAAACTCCTTGACTAATTACTTAAGCTCAAAACAATTTGCCATTCTTTCGCAGGAATGACATTTTGAATCGCTCAAAATTGTACCGCCGAAATCTTCAAAATCGGCAATATTGTTGCATAAGCAATCACACCAATTATTGTAGCCATAACAATTATAATAATCGGCTCGACCGCGGCACTCAATCTTTCAATGACTATATCAGTCGAGGCCTCGAGATTTTCGCTGATGTTTTTAAGCATTGTCTCTAATTCGCCGCTCTTCTCACCAACGGCGACCATATGGGCAATGGCAGGGTCGATAACACCGCTGTCCCTCAAAGGCGTTGCAATATCGGCGCCGGCAAGAATCCTCTCACGCGACTGCTGAATAGCTCTTTTCATAAGGCTGTTGCCGGTAACCTCTGCCACAACACGAAGGGATTCAGCCATACTCAGTCCCGAACCAAGAAGGGTCGAAAGAGTAGAAGCAAAACGCGCGACAACACGCTGTTTTATAAGAGGGCCAAACAACGGCAAGGACAGCAAAAATTTGTCTCGCAAATAAGCACCACGGCTGGTTCGCAGAAACCGCTTAAGGCCCCAGACAATCCCAAAAACTACCGCAATAACCACCAGCAGCCACCAGCTTCTCAGAACGAAACTAACGTTCATCAACTGTCTGGTAATCCATGGCAATTCCTGCCCCGCCCTTTCAATCTGCTCTCCTATAGTCGGGATAACCTTGGTTGTCAAAATCAGAATTGCTGCGATGCAAAAGAAAATCAGGACAATCGGGTATATCATCGCTGTCATTACCTTCGATTCGACTCGCTGGCGCTTCTCCATAAAGTTGGCAATCGTCGAAAGGCTTATACCTAAAGTGCCGGTGACTTCGCCTACACGGACCATACTCACATATACCACATCAAAGTAGTCACTGTAATCTTTCAAGGCATCAGTAAACGACTCACCTGTGACAACGCGGTCACGAATGTCGATAATGGCGTTTCGAAATCGCACATCGGACGTCTGTAGTGTAAGGACCGAAAGTGCCTCGGTCAGTTTAATGCCTGAATTGAGCAGTGTGGCCATTTGTTTGGTAAAATCGATTATCTGGCTCTTGCGGCCTTTGGAGAGGAATGAAAATAACGCAACTTTACCTTCGGCCCTGGAGCCGACCTCTATTATCGATGTAGGGTGGATATTCCGCACTCTAAGTTGCTTTCGCGCGGCATAGGAGCTTTCAGCCGCAATTGCACCTTTGACTCTTTTACCGGTCGCCGCTATCGCTGTATAATGATATCGTGGCATAAGTTAAACTAAAAATCAAAAACTAAAAGCTCAAAACTATAATTAAAAAATTCAAAACTTTGATTGTTACACTATGATTTTACGCTTTACATCACGTCTGCCTGTGTTACTCTCAACACTTCAGAGATAGTTGTTATTCCTGCAAGCACTTTCCGGGCCCCATCCATCCGCAGAGTCTGCATCCCTGCGTCAAGGGCGACCTTCTTTATTGCGCCTGCAGTTTCCCTTTTGTATATCATGTCCTGAATTTCTTCGTTAATCAGCAGCATTTCATAAATACCCGTTCGGCCGCGATAGCCGGTCTGAAAACACCTCTCACAGCCTTCTCCCACAAAGAACTTCCCACCGTCTTTAGCCGAAGCGGACGTTTCCACGTCCCCCAGGCCAAGCTCCCTTAACTCGTGAGGCGTAGGTTCAGTGGCCTTTCTGCAATCCGGGCACACCTTTCGCACTAATCGTTGAGCTATTATGGCGATCAATGACGAGCTTGCCAGGTACGGCTCAACACCTAAATCCAAAAGCCGGGTCACAGCCCCTGCCGAGTCGTTCGTGTGCAGCGTGCTGAAAACTAAATGCCCTGTCAGCGAAGATTGTATCGCCATACGAGCCGTCTCAATATCTCGAACTTCGCCGACCATTATAACATCCGGGTCCTGGCGAAGTACATGGCGAAGAGCGTTTGCAAATGTCACACCTTTTTTGGAAGCGACCTGCATCTGGCTTATTCCCTCAAGCTGATACTCGATCGGGTCCTCTATGGTCATGACGTTTTTTTCTGAGGAATTAATCCTGTTAAGGCAGGCGTAAAGCGTGGTGCTTTTTCCGCTGCCAGTTGGGCCTGTTACAAAAATGACCCCGTGAGAACGGTAGAGCAAAGAATCAAATTTCTTCAAATCGTCCTCCCATAGCCCGAGCTCGTTTAATGCAAACAAGCCGGTGCTTTTGTCAAGCAACCGCATGACACTGCGTTCGCCGTAGCTGGTCGGCACAGTGCTGATACGCAAATCAACTTCACGCTGGCCCAGCCGCACACTGCAGCGGCCGTCCTGCGGAAGCCGACGCTCGGCAATGTCCATACCCGCCATAACCTTGATACGAGAGATAATCAACGGCAGGACATTTCTGTTCAAACTCAGGGTGTCATACAAAATGCCGTCGATACGATAGCGAATCTGAATCTTTGCCTCGTAAGGGTGAACATGAATATCACTGGCCCTCAATTGCAAAGCACGAAAAAGTATGTCATTGACCAGTCTAATAACGGGCGGCCGATTAACCACATCAAGCAGGTCATCTGAAGCGGTAACCTCATCAATGAGCTGGTCGAGGTTCTGCGAATCAAGCTCTTCGGCCACCTCCTCGATGACCGTCGTCCTCTGCTCGTAGGCAATATCTATTACTGCGGTAATGGCGGTACGGGTGGATATTGCCGCCTTAACTGGCAAACCCGTCATCTTCGAGACATTGTCCAGAGCATTCGCATCTAACGGCTTGGACAAAACTACGGTAAGCTCTCCGTCATCGGTTTTCGGCTTTATCCCGATAAGATAATGGTGCTGAGCGTAGGTCGCAGGAACAGCTTCTACGAATTCCCCGGGCACCGATTTTGCCGGTATCTCCGGCAGAAATTCCCAGCCGAGAGCCTCTGCAAACAGCCTTAAAACCACATCTTCCGTAAAGTAAGGGCAGCTAAGCAGAATTTCATCAAGTCGCCCCTGGCCGCTGTTTTCTTCGAGAACTTTGGCCAATTGCTCAGCATCAACCAGACCGGTCCGCTTAGCGGTTTGTATCAATAAATCCTTCATATTTCGTGTTGCGTATCCTCCGGAAAGAAGCGGACTTATCAGTATCGTATCGTGTATTGCGTAACCCACAGCCCATCAGTCAGCTTCGAGAACTTTCAACGGGTCCAAAGGCGCTGGTTTTATGCCCGGCCAGTCCTCGTAGTTCTGCATTTCTTCTTCGAGCTTTTCAAATGTCTGTCGATTCTTTACCGATACTTCTTTCAAATCAGCAAGAGCAAGATCTCCACCCGGCCTGAGAATATGAGCCTTGACGAATATATAGAGTTTATCATGTACACCTACTCTTGAGACACTTCTGAACATCCCTCCAATTATAGGAAGGTCACCCAGGATCGGAACTTTGTCGCCACCTTTACTATGTTCAATCTTTTCCATACCACCAAGAATTATTGTGCTTCCGTTAGGTACAGTGACTGTGCTTGTGACATCAGCAACAGCTTTATCCGGGGGCTTCTCACCTCCCGGTGGTGTTGTGAAGCCTGAACGCCCGATTGTTATTTCCAGACGCAGCATATCACCGGTACTGATGTGGGGTTTAATTGTAAGTTCAATACCTGCCTCGTACTCCTGGAAAGAAACTTTCTCACTTAGCTGTGGATTTTCCACCCCGATCCAGCTGGGTTCTATTACCTCGACATAAGTAATATCCGTCGTCTTAATCATTCCTTCTACGCCGTCGTTGACAAGTAGTTTCGGCCTTGCCATAACTCTGCCGTACTTCTTTCTCTGCACGGTTGTTAGCAGAGCATTTATCTTCTCATCGCCGTAAAAACCACTGAAGACACCGCCCGCTGACTTCATATCGATAAACTTAGTCCTGTCAGGGGCAGCCAGTAATCTCTCAAAGATAGTACTGTCAACACCCGCAATTTGTCCTGAAGTGAATGCCATATCAGGAATACTGGAGAGCAGGGTCAGGTCGAGGTTAAACGCATCGTCCTTGGTAATTTGTACCAGTGTTACGTCGAGCAGAACCTGGGGACGATATTCATCGAGTTCCTTAATGAGCGAGCTAATCCACTGCTGGTTCTTTTTGCTGGCATAAACGATAAGCGAGTATGTTGTTGGATCAGCAATGATTTCGATGTCTTCTTCCAGTTTCTTTGTTGTTGTCTTTACGATCTTACCTGTCTTGTCCTCCTGACTTTCAACGGTTTCAAGAACAAGCTTGTTCAGGCGCTCGGCGAGCTCCTCGGGGTCCTGGTTTTCGAGGGGGTATACGATGTAGGGATTCGCCCTTTCCTCTGTCTCGCTGTCCACATAGTCTTTAACCATAAGTATCTTGGCGTGCTGCTCGGCCGTGGCATTAACCAAAAGCGAATTCGTCGCTTCAACTACTACCACCTGAGGCTCTTCCAAAGGAGCCTCTTCTTCCGTTGTCATACCGGTTCTACCGGTTCGGGTCACTCCAGGTCTAGTCGGACTTAGCTGCGTCGTTGGGGTCTTGGTAGTGTCGGTAATCCTCAAATCGGTCACACTCGTCACAGGTGCGCTAATTATACGAAGCTCTTCCAGCTTTTTCTTTACGTCCTCGGCATCAACATACTTGATTTTGTACAATTCCAGAGTCCGCAGGTCCTGCTGTTCCACATCAAGAGTATCTATCAACTCATCAACATCGGCCAGTTGCTCTTCAAGGCCTATCATCAGAATGCGGTTTGTTCTTTCATCGGCACAGAGATAAACAGTGGGTTTGACCGGCTCGGCCGGTTCGGCCGCTCTTGCCGCCCGCTGGGCCTGCAACGCCCTTCTTCTGGCAGCCGCCAGAGCTGCCTCCCGGGCAAGTCGCGCTCTATAGGCGGTCTCCGATTCTCCCGCCCTCTTGGGGCTGGGGGTCGTCACCGACGGCTCTTCCGGCTCGGCAGCAACAGTAATTGATATAGTACCAAGCTCGTCGGCAAGCGTCTTGATCTTTGGTGCGAGAGTCTCCGCCATTGTGTACTTCAATTGCCTGAATCTGAACTTTTTAAGCTTACCCGGCTGGTCGACCATCTGCAGAAGCTGTTCTATGCGTGCCATACGATAGGCGAATGCGGTAACGATGAGCGTGTCCGTCTCGACAATTGGCGTAACGCTCGTCGTGAGTTTCATACGGGTTAAAAAGTTCTCCGCACTGGCTGTATCTATATGCTTCAGTGTGAACACACGGGTTATGATTAAATCCCCATGTTCAATCTCGCCTTTGTCCGGCAGCAACACAGGGTCAATATCTAAGGCTTCTTCCACGGGTACTATAGTTGCAAGATTACCCTTGTGACGGGTCATCACAAAGCCTTTGAACTTCAGCACTGTTTCAAGCAGAGGATATAACTCCTTTACCTTCATAGGCCCTCGAGGTTTGCCTTGCAGCAGGAGTGAAACTTCGCCCTTGACCTTGAGCGGGTCGTACACAAAGGTTAGATCCAAATACGGACCCACCAAACCCAACAAATGTACGATATCTATCTTCTCGGGCAAATCCAGCTTAAGAATTTCATCTCCATTGGGAATAGGCGCCGGCTCATATGGCTGAACAGTAATAGCCGGCCCCACCACCTTTGATTCCGGCACTTTTTGCTCCGGCACTTTCTGCTCCAGTATGGTTGAAACAGCGCTTGACTGGTCTCCTGTAAGGTGAAGTTCCGAATCTTTCGGCACCACCGGCTTCAGTGCCTGTATAGCCTTCTTTTCCGGCTGCTTTTCGACCTTCTTTGCCTGCTCCTCTTCCTCTTTCAACTGCTCGATAGCTGAAATAATCTCTCCCAGCCGGCTCGCTGGCGCAACAACAACCAAAGAGCCGTTGTGGATATCTATAATTGCCTTGGCAGTAGCACTTTCGTCCGGCGGCTTGGAAAAGTCCCCGATCGATAGACTGCCTCCTCCCTGCAGGTGGGCTGCTATCTGCTCGTTCGTAGGCAGATTCTTGGCTGCTGAGACCGGAAGAGTCCCTGTTACAACAAAAGGTACCTCTGAATCAACAATATCCAAAATAGCCTTTGCTTTGGTTAGCTCAGTAGCTTCGGCTGTAACCAAGAGTGCAGTAGAACCGGGAAAAACTGAAACTGTGCCGATTTTAACCTCACCAAGATACTTCTTGCCTTGTTCAGCAGATATGTGTTTTAGGGTAACAATCAAGAATGGCAACTCAGAAGTACCTTGCCCCGCCGCAAAAGGATAATTGCCCATTAACAAAAAAGTTACCGCTAAAACAAAAAACCTGCCATAAATCCCCCAAAAGCTACTCCGCCTTGCGGGAACCCAAAATCCCTGTTTTGCCATTGTAAATCTCCCCTTCAATCCGATAAACCGGCTATTTATAACACACCTTCCACACTTACCGGACGTGCCGGTTTAAAAACCAACAACATAAGCCCTTTCTTTATAAGCTGTTACGCAAATATTCACTGGCTCCCGCAAAGCGGGGACCCTCAATTTTCACGATGCCGGCCTTCAAGTATCAGCCATTTAATCAGACACAGAAAATGCCCAAAAGTTCCCCACTTTCAGGCAAAAAACTGCCCATCTGCCGGCCAAAAACCAAAGGGTACTTTATCTTCATTTTTCGATCGGCAATTCACCAGCCTTCCTCGGCCCCATTGTGATTCCTGTCGGGGTCCCCAAAGGCCCACCCGCTCTGGCGAGTGTAAAATTGCCCCCGCAAAAGCGGCCAGCAGGGATTGCATTTGGGGACCCTCGACCCTTATAAATGGAGGGGTTGGCAATTTCGATTTTCGTTATCCCGCTACTATTGAGCTTAGACTCACTCCTAATAGGTGCGGGACTTTCTTCTCACCGGCCTGTTCATTTGCGAGGGCTTGCTTCTACCTTCGCCCCCGCTTCTTGTGCCGGCAGAGATAGATTCGGATCGCCACTATCATCTTTCAACTTTCTACCTAAATCACCAAGCTTTTTTGCCTCTTCGGCACTTAAACGAGAAGATTTAAAGCCGGAAATAAGCTGCTCCATAAGCGCGGCCTTCTGTTCTGCGTTAGGTCCCGAATCAGTTTTGTCAGACTTAAAACTTCTCTGTATAGCTCTTAGCTGATCGACAAGTTCCTCATACCTCGCATCTTGTTCAGGGCTTATACGCCGCTGAGGAGCCCTACTCCTTGTTCTTGTTATACGCGCGCCAGAGGACACAGAATCCGACCTCTCAATTCCAACTTCTGACTTGCCGCCGACTGCCTCTCTGGAAACAGATCCCCCCCCTTCCAGCAGACTTATTTGGGGCCTCTCCTCGACCGCAATCTCGAAAGTCCCTTTGGTGCCTCTAACAATAACAAGGTTGTCTTTTATCTGCTCAATAACTAAATGGCCCACATTACTGGATTGCCTGACCCAGTGTGGGTCTTTGCCCGGCTCATTAATCAGCGCCATCGACAGCTCCGGACGCCCCTCATAATAACTGATGCCGACAACCTTAAATTTCGGTGTAACGGGTAGGGCGGTAGCCGCAACACTGGTCGTTTCGCGAATTGTCGGAGTCTCTTTCGGCTCAGGAGGGTTCAAATACAACGCGAAGGCCACCGCCTGCTCTACAAGTGGCGAGATTTGGCTTTCGCTTTTTTTGTCTTGATTACCGCTGGCTTTCCTGGAGTTTTCTATCGCGCCGGGCGAAGCCAAAAATTCCTCAATGCCTTCATCGCTGCGAACACCAAAAACCACAGAAAAAACAAAGAAAATGACCGCCAAAATCGCCGCCGCAACACTTGTTATTCGCAATGTCTTTATCATATTGAGTATTTCGCTTCACACTGCCCAGTCCACTATCGCCCTGCCGCGAAGTTCGCCTACGGCGGACTCACGAATCACAACGGACCTTCTACTATCTTATTTGACATCGCTGGAGGCATTTGGTTCCTACCAGTGAATGATTTTTTCCAGAAAAGAACGCTCGTTTCCAGGGTAGTCGCCGCTTGTCTCGGGCGTATGGCAATCAAAACAAGCCGACTTCGGCTCAGTAGTCTTGGCTTTCCCCAAGGTTCGGATATGTTCCGAGCCCGGACCATGACAGTTTTCGCAGCCCACATTTTTCAAATGACCGCTTTTCTCCTCCGAAACAAAGCCCTCTTCGTATTTCATACCAACAACGTGACACACAACACACTCCGGGTCGAACTGCGAGCCGACTCGCTCAAGCGTGGCATAAGCCTTTGAGTGCGCCTCGCCACCAGATTCACGCAGGGCAGGGGCCTGCCATTTCTCATATTCGTATGCGTGACAAACCTTACAGGACTCCGAACCGGTATATTCCAAGCCTTCCGGCAAAGGAACACGCGGATATTTCTCTAATAAATTACTGGCTTTTACAAGCTGCTGGTAATCTTTGTACAACTCGATAAGTGAGTTTTCCTGCTCTAAAGCCTCTTCAACCGGTATAGAGAAAAAACTCAATTGCAAATTATCCTTATCTTTGGCGGTTGTTATATGCAGGCTGCTTACATACCTGCCGAACCGACCTACCGAGAAAACGAAAGGTCTTTTGTTCGGGTCACCAATTACCATCGGCTCATCAGATTCGGCTGGGCAAACCAGACAATCTACAAGCGGCACCCTCCTTGCAATGGAATCAATAACGCTGGCATCGCAGCGGTTAAGGATAAGGATATTCACAGTTTGCACACCGTGCTGAGCTTGGAAAAGCTCCCGAATTTGCTCTATCTGACCGGCCTTCGCATCAAAAGCCGCAATCGTTACAACCACAGTCTTTCCTTTTAGGGACAACCTTTTTGTAAATTTCGCCGGTAAATTGACTTCAGCAGTCCTCTGCGAACTGATAATATCAAAATTCGAGCCAATATCCTCCAAAATCGCCAGATTCTTGCCTATTTCAATATCTTTCTCAGTAAGGTTGACCAAATCATAACCAATACGGTTAAAAGCTTCGATTATTATCTTGAACTTGATAAGGTCTTGTTCGCTGTCACCTTCGACAAGCATACCTGTATCGACGACCAACTTTTTTTGTTCTGGCACACTGTTGAAGACCGCTGAGCGTCTGTCAAGGCCCCCAAGTTGTCCGCCGCTGCATCCGCAGGGCTTCAACGCCCCAAGCTCGTTTCCGGTTAGAAAAACCACAAGGGTATCAGTTTCTTCGACCGGCTTTGCCGGTGGTTTGGTTGACGAAGTCAATTCACAAGAGGCCACGACCATCAATTCCGTTAGAAATAACACACCAATTACCTTTTTCTTGGCTCTGGCAAAGATTTGGGTTCCTGCAAAGCGGGCTCTTTGGGCCCGAGGTCCCTCTAACGTGGTCAACACACAAATGCAGTTCACTAATCGCTTCATATCTTAGATTTGGTTATATCCCATACCAAAAAACTTTATTGTGCTGCGTTTTGGGCGAGGAAAGGCTAACGGTTAATTGGTGATTGACGAACCTATTGTTTTTCTTAGCCCCCCTACGTCCTTTATTGTTTTTTGGAGGTCCTTCCTGAATAAAACCCATGACAGGTAATTTCCACCTTCTCACCGCCTTTCATATTCAGAACAAACACATCAGTGAAGCTCGTTTTACCCTCGGCGGCCGGCGGCGTTATTTCAACCACAAACTGATAACCGTTGCGAATCTTCTCCTGACCAAGAATTTTAATAATATTCTTTTTCGATGACCCTGACTCCACTTCAAAATCTTCATTATAGTTGTTTAGCAACGAGACTTGCTTCAATACAGGCTTTTGCGGCTCGGCATCCAAAATGATAAGACGCTGCGGCGTAACTGCAAATTTTGGCAGCACATCAAACAGAATATCCACCACATCGCATTGTGGATGAGTCAAACTAACATTAATTCGCCCCTTCAAGCTTCTTTGCAGTGTTTCCATATTGACCTTGGGGTCAAGAACAAATTTTGTCGCTTTCACAGAACTGTCTATATCAGCGGTTATGCATCCGGCAGTTGATTTGAACGACGTTATTGAAAATGGCTGATTATCAAGACTGGTGAGCGTAATCTTCGGACAGCCGGCATTCTCCTCGTCAAGAAAAAGCTTCAATTTCTCCGGCTCAGAGCTGATTTTACGTACAATCTCTGCCTTTATAGTTAGTGTAACCCTGGGCGTTGCCTTGTCGTTGCTGTTGACATATAGTTGTTTCCTCAACAAGCCCGGCTGATACGGCGCACGGTAGTCTACTTTCAACACCCCGCTTTCTCCCGGCACATATTCCTCTTTGCTTAAAGTGGTGACGATGCCGCAGCATCTCTCTACTTGTAAAATCTCCAACGTGCTGTCTCCGGTGTTTGTAAATTTAAACTCACCGGTATTCCTTGTGCCCGGACCGACGTCACCGAAATCGTGAATCACTTTCTCAAACGTAATTTTCGGTGCCGGTTTGGCAATCTGGGGCACAGTCTCAGCTTTCTCCGGTTGAGCGACCACCGATTCCGGCGCCGTCGGGACAGTCTGCGGCTTTTCCGCAACGCCAGCCTGCTCTTGACAGCCAACCTGCAAAAGCAAAACACAACATAGGCAAATCAGGATATTAAAAAAGGCGATGGCGCGGGCCCGTATCGCTGCGAACAAGGAAAAAATGGTTAAGATTAAGCAATTGCGATTCATTTCCTATCTCCAGTTTAACAGGTCACCAGTTTACCAGGTCATCAGGTAAGCTTTGTTTCTTCCTGATATTCTGATTTCCTTATTTCGTTGTGATGTAAACAAGTAAACTTCGGCCAATTGAGAACCCATAGTTTAACTAAAAAAACATTCTTAAACAAGGATTTTTCACACGGATGGCGCAGCACCAAAAGAGCAAAGCTAATTCGTTTTTGGTGCTGCGCCCGACCATTCCCCATCCAAAATGCGTAAGCCTTGTATTTACAAGTTCTTATAAATGTTAACGACCCTGCACCAAAACGAAGCCGAGCAAAGTTGGTTTTCACATCGAAACGAATATGACAACCGGCAAAGTGCGTTTTGGTGTGGGGCTGCAAAAATTGCTCGGTCTTGCAATAGCAAGTTTTCACTTCTATTTATTTGGCACTATCTTCAATGTTCCCAGGCGGTATCGGCGTTTCCCATCGCCTTGAGGCAAGGGCAGCGCAATCCGAGGCGTTCCTGTCCGCGTTCCAACCGATATGTAAACATCGTAGCTGTCCGGTTTGCGAATGCCCGGCCTGAAATTCGAGTATAAAAGCTGTGACAGCGGAAATGTCATTTCCTGATTGACAACCTCAGCCTCTCCGGGCCCTGCCACAGGCAAAGACCGAACATCGAACTCTTTATCAACGAAGACCCCGACAATACCGCCTTTGATGTCCTTCAAGGTAACGGCAGGATAGCCGCCGGACAGACAGGGTGCAACGCCGGCATTGCGCCACCTGGAGGAAAACCGCAAAACTGAATCCAAACCAATTTCGCTCGGCCAGGATGCTTGCACTAATTGAAGGCGGTAGCCAAGCCGAAGATTTATTCGCCTTATCAAATCCCGATTTTCCTCAAGAAACTCTTGTGGCCACCAGTGGATTGACGCATAGCTGGCGTGGTAATCCTCGACCGCCTGCAGATATAGCCTGCCGTCCTCCCAGGCACCTCTTCTTTTCGATGAGCCGTAATGCTCGCACTCCAAAACAACCGGCACCTTCGGCCAGAACATCTGCGCCAGTCCGGCGTGAAAATACGCCTTTTCCTTGGCCTGGACAAGTATACTGTCGTCCCGCAGGGTAAGACCTCTCTCGCATGCATACTCTATGCAAGCCTCGCCTCTACCATGACTGACAAAATCATCATTCGCTGCCAGCAGCGTCTTTTTGAAGTGCTTGAGGTGCAGGTCGATATGTCTGCGGATCGTCTCGGCTGAATACGGCAGTTTCGTACTGTAGAAAGTATGTCCCTCTCCCCAGACTCCGAAAGAGCCTATGTCAATAAACGCCACCTCGGGACTGCCGTCATACCGCCCTGCAAACGCCGCCAGAAAATTATCCAGTTTCTCGAGAAAAACTGAGTCTTCGTAATCAGGTTCCCAGTAAGGCCCATCCGCCACAATCTTGCCGGGCCGGAAGTTATGACCTCTCGCTCCCGCTTTCTCGACCCATTCAGGGGTGGCGTATCGCATCCACGACTCGCAGCAGGTAATACGAATCGCAATCTGTTTTCCCTTCTCGACCCAGCGCTGGGCCGGGATATCCAGAACCGACCAGTTGAACCTGCCCTCCTCCGGCTCAACATATGACCACGGTATGCGAAGATAGATATGGGTCAGGCCCGGAAAGTCATCAAGGGTGTCTGATGGCTGGAGCCTGGAACCGTAATTGGTCGGTATGTTGGAGTAGTAATGAAAGCCCCATCCCATCCCCGGATTCTCAAGTGCGGCTCCGGTGTCTTTCGGGTATACAACCGTTCGTTCTTCCTGCGCCAACAAGCCAGAGCAGCTCACCAGCATTATCGTCGACAAAACCCAAAACCATCGCCATTCATTAATATTTCTCATGATTACCTGCCTATAAAAATAGCCGATTTCCCAAACTGAAGAACATCAAAAAGAATATACCTGCCAGCTCTGGACTACGCCTATAGAAATCCCGCAATAAGGCCTCATGTCTTCTTCTTTCTCCTTGTTGTTCTCCGACCTCAGCGTTGTATCGTCCAGACCGGCTCTATCATTTGCGAGTTCCACTGCTCAAACGCCTTTTCCATTTTTCTTAGAACGTCCGGCCTTTCCTCCTTCAGGTCCCGGCTCTCGCCGATATCCGAAGCCAGGTCGAACAGTCCCGTCTCGCTGCCCATCTTTACCAGCTTCCAGCTTACCTTTCTTACCGCATGGTTCTGTCCACTCCGCCAGAACAGAATTTCGTGAGGCGCCTGTTTCTTCTTAC
>Ga0209636_10003994_pt1 | contig 15076 bp, 19 predicted proteins | sample DeeMarSWOR152_54_FD_187464 | JGI IMG/M metagenome (GOLD analysis project Ga0209636, IMG submission 187464) | Marine sediment microbial communities from White Oak River estuary, North Carolina - WOR-1-52-54 (SPAdes) (version 2) | ecosystem: Environmental > Aquatic > Marine > Intertidal zone >...
ATTCCCGTCAAGCAGAACCTTCACATTGATGCTCCCGGAACCCGACTCGACGTGGTTTACCAGCTTGAATTCCAGCGCATTCTCACTCACCCTTCTGAAAGACCCCTTCACATAGCCCAAAGACGAAGCCATCATATCAACCCCAGACTTCATCTAGCCCGTCAAGATAAAAGGTTTTGGCTACGGGTCTCAGCCTAAACGCTCTATTCCTTCAGAGCGTCGAGAATCATCTTCAACTCATCTACGGGACGGTTTATCTTCAGCTTCATATAGACCAAAGTCTCAGGAGCTTCCCCTGAGACCGCCCTTTCAGCTTTCGCAAGCTCCATAGACTCCTCCTTCCTAGGCAGCTTGGAAAGGTATTCAGATATCTCCTCCAACCTCGCAATGAGCCCATCCAGATTCTTCTCGTGCTCCGTCAGCGTGTTAGCTAGCAGATCCAGATAGGCGTATCTGGCTCTATCCTCACCGGCACTGTTCAGCCGCAGTCCCTCCCGTATTACCCTATCTCAGAGTGATGCCAATGAAACAATCAAATATCCTAATAAACTGTGCTAAGGAGCGATTAGTAAAGGACCTCTAGACCTCGGACTAGTAGATACGTTCCAGCTATGACGGAAAGATCGGCTCAAGCCCCTCACTCCTCTCAGCCACCATATCAGCTTCTTCATCAGACAGAGGACTGAATTCCTCAGCTGCATCACACGCCCACCAAAGAAGCTCAGCGTGGCTGGGACTGACCGCCGCCGTTGTCGGCAACGAAAGCGTAAACCGCAAAGCCATCAAGGCTTCTTCAGGGCTGTCCACAGGCGCATACCAGCACTTCGGCCACTTCCGCTCCTCGCCTTCCTTCCACTTTCTCTTAGCCAGCGCCTTCAGAGCAAGTATGGCAACACGTTTCTCCTGCGCCTTCCGTACAACATCGGGGCCGAAGCCGCTCTGATGCCAGCAGACCCAGTTGAGAGGAAAAAGCACGCTGTCAAACTCAAAGCGATCCAAGAGTGCGACCGCGGCCTCGTCGGAATGGGCCGAAAAGCCAAGATACCTAACCAGACCTTGCTCTCGAGCTTCCACAAACGCTTCTATCGCGCCTCCTTCACTCATGATCCCGTCAACCTCCTCCAACGAGCTCACAGCATGAAGCTGGTAAAGATCAAAATGATCCGTCCTTAGGAGCTCCAACGATCGGTGTAGCTCCTTTGCGGCTTCCTCCTTCGTCCGCATCGTCGTCTTGCATGCAAGGAACACGGAGTCCCTATAGGGTTCCAGCGCAGGACCGAGACGCTCCTCCGCGTTCCCATAGGTCGGGGCGACATCAAAATAGTTGATGCCTCTCTTCACAGCCTCCGCAACGATGCGCCTCGCCGAAGACGGAGTCTCATTCATGACTATGATGCCGCCGAAACCAACAATAGAAAACTCCACATCCGTCCTTCCATACCTACGCCTTTCCAACATCTCCACCCAACACCATCATATTGGGCCCCCACAATATTTCTGCCTTTCCATGCGAAGGACACGAGAAGCCGTGCTTAAGCCCAGCCGCGCAAGAGGCGCAGCAAAACTAACCACTCTATTCCTTTGCATGCCTACCAAAAGGGTACCGATCAAGCATAAGACTCGTTGACCGGCCGATTCCAAGTGTAAGTATATTCCCACTGTTCACAATCTTTATTATACGGGTGCGAAATAACGATCTCCCAAAATGGTCTGGGGAAGAAGAGAAACCCTCGTGCATGTGCTCGCGATTGCTACGCTAGCCTTTCTTCTGCTCATTTCTCTCTCTGCTTCGCCCGCGCATGAACTTGAATATCAGGTCGTCTCAGTAGAACTCAAAGTGTATCGAGACGGCTTGGTTCATGTCACTCAAGCCTTGGCTGTCAACGAAACCTCTGTATCGGTAGCATTCCCGCTTCTAGCGCCATCTGTGGAGAATGTGCTTCTTCTGGATGAAAACCAGACTTTCCTAGATTACGACATAGATGGGGCGCAAATCACCGTGTTCACTCTGGGATCCAAGAGCGTCTTTCTGGAATACGACACAGTTTCAATAACAGAGAAAGAAGCCGAGGTCTGGACTCTTATCCTCCCCAACCCCTACAACCTTACTGTCTGCCTTCCGGAAGGATCGACAATCATCTACCTTAACGAACTTCCCACCTCCATAGACACGGAAAATGGAAACATAGTTCTATCTTTGTCTCCGGGCGACTGGGAGATTAGCTATGTGCTACCCATACTAATTCCCGCGTCGTTCACAATCACCGATCTCACAGTAACACCTGCAGAAGTCGAAATCGGCAACGAGGTAGCCATCTCCGCCACAGTGACCAACATAGGAGAAGCAGAAGGCTCCTACACTGTTGCCCTTCAGATAGACGGAGCAGTAGAGGAAACCGAAACCTTGATGTTGGCTGGCGGAACCTCCAGAAAAGTGGAATTCAGAGTAGCAAGAGAGTATCCAGGAAACTACTCTGTGAAACTCGGCCAGTTGACAAGTGAGTTCACAGTAAAAGAACCCACTGCGACGTTCATAGTCAGCGATCTCACAGTCACCCCAGAAGAAGCTGAAGCCGGAGACGAGGTGACGGTATCAGTGACTGTGACTAACGTAGGGAAAGCAGAGGGCTCCTACACCGTTGTCCTTGAGATCAATGGGGTAGCAGAGGACACGAAAACAGTAGTGCTTGCAGGAGAAGCCTCCACGGCAGTAGAGTTCATAGTGACTAGGATGGGTAAAGGAACCTACAGTGCAGAAGTTGGCGAATTGGAAAGGGAGTTCACGATAAAGGAGCCACCCGCAGTTCCATTCCCCACAGAGTACCTCGCCCTGATCGCTGCGATCGCAATAGTGGGAGGCGCCGCTGGATTCATCTTCCTAAAGCGAAGGCCGGTTGGAGCTGAAAAGATAGCCAAAGAACGACCTGAACTGAGAGAGGAAGACAGAGAGGTGATACAATTCATAGCTGAAAGAGGGGGAAAAGCCCTTGAAGCCGAAATCAGAGAGGCCTTCCCTGATCTGCCCAGAACAACACTCTGGAGACTAGTGAGAAGACTCGAGAAAATGGACATAGTATCGGTAAGAAAGATCGGCCTGCAAAATCAGATAGAACTAAAGAAATAGGCAAAACAAAGGCGAAATGGTGGATCGCTTCAGCCAGCAGAGAGTAGTACCGAAGCGATCCCTCTACTTCTCAGTCCCGTTAGCTCGCTTGATAGAGCCCTCGATCTCAGCAACGATCTCCGCTGCTAGTTCGAACAGCTGTCCAGACCCATTGAGTCTATCCATTAGGGGCAGGATGCTTTCATATCTCGACATTTTTCGTTGTGCGATAGGTTCCATGAGAGATACCTTCCTTATGCCATCGTCATCCAGAGTATTGCTAGCACGCCAACGAATATAATCACAAAGAAGTTCGCCAGTACATCCTTGAAGAAGCTGCCCACTATGTCTTTAGCTTCCATTTGTTCTTTCTTCTTCATCACTCAACATCCCTGAGGTACGTTAGCCTTTCCCTTTCTCTGCTTGCCTCTGCGCCTTCAAGCCTTGCTCGACGTCATCCAGCAAAGCTCCGGCATCTTGCAGTTTCTCTAGCGCCTGCGAATATTCCCCGCCATCGAGCAGCCCATTTGCTTGACTGATGAGGTCTCCCGCGATGCCCAAGTCTGTTAGCAAGTCCTGTTTCGCTTGTCCTTCCTCTAGCTTGTCCACCTGGCTGCCGAGCCGCTCACGGAAGTTAGTCATGACCCTAAGGTGGGCCCGTATTCTATTCGTGTTCATCTCCGCCGCTGCGTTCTTGAGGGTCTTGTGCGCATCTGCGATCAGCTTGTTGGCATCCGTCAGGTTGTGAGCAGTCTGGTTCACCAAGCCTAGTTGCAGCCATTCTGTCGCCGCAGTGATGTTCAGATAGAGTCTAGCTTCTTCCAGCAATAGCAGGGCATCGTCTGGCAGATCTCCAATCTCTTCGAGCTTGTCTATTCTTTCCAGAGCCCGCTTCATTGCTTGAATGAGACCTTGAGCATCAATCAGTTCTCCCTTGGAAAGGTCTGAGTTGCAGAGTATGAAGTGTATCGCTTTGAAGACGTCTCGGAAGACTTCTAGGGCGTAAGTGACGTTCGCTATTGCACCTTCGAGGTCTCCTACGTCAAGCCTTTCCTGGGCATTTGTCACATTCTGAGCAGCCTTGTCAAAGAGCGTTACATTGTCCATAAACTGATCGTAGAAACCTGCGTCCGTTATGATGTCCATAGCGGTCGTATTTGCGTATGTTATATTGATCAGAGTCTCGGTCTTGTCCATTGCTCTTTCCGCTAGTTCAATGAACTTCTGGATTTTCGTCTCCTTTCCTTCTAGGTTCTGTGCGTAGCTCAACGAGGTCGGTACTAGGACAAACAGGGCGAGCAGCACCGTCGCGATGCGCTTACCTGTCAATCCGGTTGCCAATATTCATCGCCTCCTGATCACTACTGGAGAGGGATTCCATGCCTCAACTTTCTTCTCTGACGGCAGCGCGGCCTCAGCTATGTTGCAGGCAATGTCGCACGCGGCACAGTAGCGAGAACATAGCTTCAGACCGCTAAGTATTCTGCAGGTTTCGTCTAGGGCCTCCAGGTGTCCTCTCTCTGCTATCTCTTGCTCTCTGTCAATCCTTTCTAGGGTTGCGTACGTCTGCATTTTCATCACCTAACCCTGATGGCAAAGCATAATTTAAGGAACACTGCGGAAAAACCGTTTCAGAAGGTGAAACGCTCGTTTCAACACCGAAGGAGACTCGAAACCCCAAAATAGCGGCAAAAATGGGAGGGTTTCTTAGAACCCAATTTCTGCCAGCAGATCGCCCTGAACTACGAGACCGGCGACGGCTGAGCTGTCCTGTCTTCCCACAGGCCTGGAAAACGACCCTATCTTGTTTCAATAAGCTTCATAGCATTGTCGAAATATTCCAGAACGTTCCTGCCTTTCTCAGCGATATCATAGGTTGTATGCTTTCCGTCGTCAACTTTGCGTATAAGACCTTGATCCAGCATGGAGTCCAGTATCTTCATCAAAGGCTTCCAAGACAAATTAGTCCTGTACATGATCCTTGTAGGCTTATGAGTACCTTGCCGGACTACCTTCAGAATGTCTAGGTATATCTCCAGCCTGGAACGTTTATGAGCCATTCCACAACCTCTCTGTGTGAATAGCCGAGATGGATAAAAAGCCTAGTGAACGAGAGATTCATACTGAGGGTACAGATAGTTGGAGAACCTTAGAGGCTTGCCTTCCACTCTTCCATAGCTGCGCGCCGAGTGTTAGCGATCAGAATAACCGGCTAGTCTGGAAAGAAGAACGCGTCAACCTTGATGGTCCGAGCTTCTAAGAAAGGTTATTCGTTTCAGGTTCAAGACGAAGCGGAGACAGGATTCGCAACCGCATGCCGATCCAACGTGCGGACAGAACTCGCCGAAGAGACAGAAAGCCCCGGCCACCATTCTCAGGTCCTCAATCCGGACACTTTTGGTGTCTCTGTCTCCAGTATCTCTAACCTCAGAATCCCCATTCGACAATATCATCGGTTGCGGTCTCTGACACCAACGGTCTTAAGGTTGATGAAAGTCTGTTACAGAACTATCTCGGAGATGTTAGCTGCGTCATCCACTCCAGTCTGCTGTCTCCGACGAACCTCGAGGACCGTGAAGCAGGCCATATTACCACTTAATAACCGTGTTCAGTGTTTCTAGAATCTATTTCTCAATCTAAACTAAGGATCAGTATTTCGCAACCCTTTAAAAAACGCATGTCTTAGAGGGAAGAAAAGGAGAAGCAAGAGAAGATGGCAATAGAAGAAGCTTATTCTGAAAATATCCATGACGGAATTGTTCATCCGTCCCAAGGATTCTGGTTCCTCCTTGCGAACCAGAAGATCCCGGAGGAGTTGCTAAAGAAGCGCCGCGTAACTCTCAAACTGAGGAAACTAACTGGAAAACTAGGTTTGGCTATCGCAACCTCTTCCTTAGTCACATTTGCGTTTCTCTCGTTCATTTTCGGGCGCGTACTCGGGATCATATGAAACCAGCCACCCGGCGCATGATGTATCTGAAGAGGTGGGAAATGTGGCTGAACTATAAGAGATTGCCCAACTTGGCAGTAGCAGCGTTGTACATGGCAACTCTTGTGATCGTAACGTGCATGATCGGGTACATGATAGGATTGGACGTCCTAGGCCAAGTGAGCCAGATCCTGGATTCTGCACTAGCGAAGATCCTCGGGATCTTTTTCCGCTGATGGGAGACCGATCAACAGCATAGGGGGTAAGACGCTACCTGTGAACGTCTGTCTCGCAACATAGAGCAGTACGCCTTCTCCCGAATACGTATCCGAATATTCTGAATTCTTTTACTAATTCGCCCTTAACACGTCTTATAAAGCTTGAAGTCATTTGGGGAACTATAGGGATGAAACCATGGGTCCAAAACCGGGCGACGGACCGGCTGTCCCGAGACTACTGGAGCGTCCAGCTGAATCCAAGTTAGACACCCGTCCGAGATCAACGGAACTAGACCGTCGACGCGATGCTACGAAGGCAGTGGTTTGGCATGGCTAGACTGAGAGCGGAAGCCGTGAGAAGAGACCTCAGGGTTCAGGCCAAGAGTTTTTGCGCGTTCGCCGATGCTTGTCCCCACATAAGCCGCATAGAGTGTGCCAAGTGCTTCCGTTACTTCATCAACATCGAAGAGTGCAAAGTGGAATAGCCTGACCGGTTCAGCTCGGATTCCTCTTTACGGATAGGAGCAAAGCAGCAATCTCGACAAACGAAAAATGGCCTTCTGGGAAGGGCTGCATTCTGGATTACTGCAATCGTCGGACAACAGCTGCTCAAATCACGGCTTTACCCAAGGAATCACTGATCTGTAGAGCTCAACTTCTGCCTGTTCCTTGAGCTTCTCTTCCACAAGCCTTAGCAGGTTCTCAGGGTCAGAAGGTCCGATCGCGTATCCCTCTAATCCGAGATCAGGCGAACTACCTGCGTCCTTTGAAGACGAATCGCCAGCAATTACTATGGTGTTCGTTCGAGGAATTAACTTCCGCATCCGGGTCACGAATTCCGGACCCTCCTTGTCTACAAGACTGGAAGCCAGTAATGCTAAGTTGTAGGACTCATCCTGAGACCTCTCTAATGCCTCTTTTCCAGTCCCAGCGGCATGGACTATGTGGCCCTTCGACTGAAGAAGGGCTTTAACGCTTTCGAGTCTGTTCTTGTCGTCATCCGCGACGAGTAATGCTTTCTTCCCCAACTTGGCTCACCCGGGTTTGGATTTGTCTTTTGGCTTCTTGGGGGTCTTGGATACTGCGGTGCCTCCAAGATCCAAGCTGGCAAGTGAGAACCAGAAATTCTGTTCGGGGCTTTGAGGTTTCTGCTCTAGGCTTGGGGGTATCTGTGCTGCGTTCTGGGGTTCCTGCACTGTGCTTTGAGGATTCTGTACTGGAGTCGTATTGTTCTTGGTCGCGAGCTCCCCTACACGCGACCTATTTGGGGGCCCATTTCCGCCTTCTTCGTCTCGCAGTAGTGAAAGCGCTGTCTCGATCATCTCGTCTAGTGGTTTGTTTTCTTTTTCGGGGGCTGCAGGAGGTTCCTCATTTGATCGCGATCGGTCGATCGATCGATCGCTTTTCTCGGGCTGTTTCATCCTTTCACGTCCTCTATTCCGGGATCTTCCTCGTTGCCCTAGTGTGGCTTTCACGACCTTTAGCAGCCCTCGAGGGTTGACAGGCTTCATTAGGTATGCGTCAGCTCCACTGTTTAGAGACTCGACTGCATTTGTCAGTGTGGGATAACCAGTTACCATTATCTTCACAGTGTCCGGGAAGCGGGCATGCAGTGCCTCAAGTAGCTTTGTGCCTTCTATGTCAGGAAGCTTGATGTCTAGCAAGACCAGATCATAGAACTCAGACTCAAATCTCGCTAAGGCTTGCCGACCCTTTTCCGCCGTGTCGACACTGTAACCTTCCGATTCAAGGATTCCTTTCAGGCTTTCCAAGACTGTCTCGTCGTCATCCACAACCAAGATTCTCTCGCTGCTCACCTTAGCTCATTCCTTTCCTGAACGGCGATTTCTCCTCGGGCCTTCCCGAAGAGTGATTTGATCAATCCAGCCCACAGGAAGGTGATGAGTTCACATATCTATCATTTGTGAACCGGAAATACATCCCAAGGTGTCTTCGGGGCTTTCAGCGGTACCGGAGACCTCGAACGATCGGATCTCCCCTATCTCTTTGCGATCGGACTGCTCGACCTTCTCAGGGTTCCCAGATCGGAGTTTACTACAAGGAAACACCAACTCCGTTCCGGACTCATATCATTCTCGGTCTCAACTTCTCTTCCGCGGTGCAACTCCATTGCCCTTGTTCGTTTGCCTTCTTCAGTTCGAGAAGTCCACTTTATTCTTCCACTAGAAGAGAACTGTTTCTCTCTTGTAAGACGTGTTAAGGGGGCATTTGGTGAGATGATTTCCAATAGAAGAACAGAAGGCAGGTCAGAAACTGCGGTACTATCGTCAAACATGGAGACAAGAACACACTCTCCAGAGCGGCATCTGTTGCTTACTGTTATCTTCGGATGATTTGACTGTATATATCTCTGTGTTAGAAAGCTTCTTAACATTCCCAGAAGATGGGAAGAGGGGGTGACAAAGCTGTCAAAGAAATTCAAGAGAAAATGGGAAGAAACGCCAAGGGGGCTAAGAGGAGCAGTTCGACGTACCGAGCCATTAAGACCCAAGATCAACTACGCCCTCAACCGTGTAGAAACGCAGATCCAAAGAGTAAACAGTCATGTTGATCGCTACACGGAAAGAGACAAGGAACTCTTTGAGAAGATATCGCAAGCGTATGAGCGTCACGACAACACGAGGGTCAAAATGCTTGCCAACGAACTCGCCGAGATAAGGAAACAGAAAGGAATACTTTTGCACTCAAAGCTCTCCTTGGATAACGTGGCACTAAGGCTTCGAACAGTATTCGAGTTCGGGAATTTCGTCTCTGCAGTGACCCCCGTGGTCGACATCCTGCACAACATCAGAACAGGAATTTCTGGGATGGTGCCCGAAGTGAGCGAAGAACTGCATCAAGTGGAGACAACGCTGGGGGACATCATGGTCGACGTGGGGCAAACTGCGGGTGTGCCTTTCGATTTCGAGCCGAAGAGTGAAGACGCAGAAAAGATAATCAGAGAAGCCGCAACGATAGCTGAAAGTAGGATGAAGACGAAGCTTCCGGAATCTCCTAGTAATGCCCTCCAAGGAGGCCAACTAGTCAACAAGAGCCATCGAGATGCCGATGAACAGTACTGAAGACCGGGTGAGCCGGCAGGGCTTCACGCAAAAACTGCTATTCAATTGTGCTGCGCGATCCGATCAAGAGACGACGGTGTTTCGGGCTTCCGAGTGGTTACTGGTTGTATGCTACTGGCTATAGCTTCTTTCCCTTCATTTTCTGTTTCTTTGCTTGATCTCTCTTCCTATTGCGATGACAAAGGCTCCTCCAGCGAAAGTGAATAGCCCAATGAAGAATACGTCGATTGCGTCGATGGCACGAATTGACTGGTAACCCATCAGAAGGGCCCACAACTCGTAGAGGTCTACGGGAACCATAGTCGAGAACATATACGTTAACAGCAGCAGCAAGCCTACGAAAAACAGTACTAGAAACACGACGAAGAAGAACATCATCAGTAAGGCTCTCTTTTTCTTGCTCATTGCAGCTTCCACGAAGGTCCCTTTGAGACCTCTCCTATCTTCTTGGTTTCGCCTCATAAGTTTTATGAAGCGCAGAATCTGGAGCCCGGACAGAGTCAGGCATAATCAGCCCAAGTGGCACACGCCGCAACCTTCCAGAACTCAAACCCTCTTCAGCAGTGTCCAGAGAACCCCCAAGCCCGTTACGATTAGTGCGACGCCGTTTATTGACGGATGGAACCTTGACAGAAGAGGAGAATAGATCAGATAGACAATCGCCAATGTTCCTGCCTCTATGGTAATCTTCATCTTTCTCCGCATTTCCTTCGAATTCCTCACCCCTCTCGCTTGTGTGTACTTGTCTGTGAAGATGCTTGCTGCTACATCCAAAGCTTGTCCTAACCCTCTAGCGCTCTTGATCAGGAAAAGAGAGCAAGCTGAGAAGATGAAAAGGGCGACGAGCATGGAGAGTTCTCCTCGATCGATCTCTTCGGCTAAAGGTAGGAAAACAAGAACCCCAAAGAGCCAGATAAGCGCCGAAGCGGACAGGTAGACCATGGTCTGCGGGAGCTCTTCGTCTGTCAAATCCTGATCCCTTACTTCGGTGTCTTCTGGAAGTGCTTGATCAAAACGTATACTATTGCACTCGAACTCAGGACTGCTACGATATATCCTGAAATCACAATAACCGCTTCCTCCAAGTTGTCGTCCCACGGCAGCCTCTCCAAGACAGCCTCGAATACGCCAGGATAGTCTGCTCTGAAAAACATGAAGAACAAGAGATCAGCTATCAGTACTGCCGCTATTAGTGAGACTTTTGTTTGTAGACTCACCTAGACTTCCTCTTCAGGTGCCGCGAGCTCGGACTTCTCCAGAGCCTTCTGTGACCATTGCCTAGTGTACCGGCTGATTTCAGAAGATACTGCTTGCACTACTCTCCATATCTTGAATATTGCCCAGATAACAATGACTAGTAGAACGAATCCTGATAGCCCTGGGTGTATTCTTGTTAGGAAGTCAACGAAAAGCAGGTAGACCAGAGATACCACTATTATGTCGAAGATCCCGACAAGCGCTGTTCTGTAGTGCCCAACTTCTTCTGTGGAGACTTCGTATGGGGCGCCTATCTCGCAAGCAGCGTAAGTGGCTACGCCATTGATTAGTCTGCGGATATCGACCAAGATCTTCAGGACTAGGATGATCAAAGCCACAACTATGATGAAGTTGAGTATTTGGGGCAGGGGGTATCCCAGAAAGTATATGCCTTCAGCGATCGGTATGAAGACAAGCCGTGCGAAAAGCCACACCAAGATTGCTGCTGAGACGTCTAAGACTATCTTCGGAAGTGCTGACGCAATTGTTTCTCTTGATTCCCTGCGGATTCCTTCATATTCTTCTGACATTAGAACCCTGTTCCCTTATGGATTCCCAGCTTGAAGCCTATATGCAGTCAGCTGAATATAAGTGTGTGCGTCCGGGCTGGTTCCCAAGAACATCGAAGCCATGCAAGGCAGTGTCATCGTGGGTATCGTCGTTTCGGCTCTGAACGTGTAGGCTCCAGTACTCAAAATGCTGTCGATATTCGGTGTATGTGCCTGTTCGAGGCCATCAGGCCTAAGACCGTCTACAATGAAAACGACTACTGAACGGGACCGTTCCATTACTACCCTTCTCCTCTCCAGTTGAGTTAGCCCATTCACCGAACTTGCTTATGTCTGCATTTGTACCCCTGAGCCAAGATTTCAGAATCTTCATATCTGTGTTTCAGTGTCTCTATAGAAATATCCAATTCAGATGGAGAACGAGGTGGACGGGTTCAGTTCTGAACAGATTCGTGTCTTTATACTGATGTACGTAGCTTATGCCTCATATTACTTGGCCAGACTCAACTTCTCGATAGCTCTTCCAGAAATGGGCGAAGAACTCCTGCACCCAAAACTCAGTCTGGGACTGATTGGCGGGGCGTTCTCGATATGCTACGCGGCGGGTCAGCTCGTGCATGGCCAACTAGCAGACAGGTTAGGAGCTAAGAGGATAATTCTCTTAGGCCTAGTTCTATCGGCGATTGCGAATGCGTTATTCGGACAAATTGACTTTTTCACGCTAATGATAGTAATATGGGGGATGAATGGTTATGCCCAGTCGACAGGATGGCCAGCTGTAGTCAAGATCTTGAGCAGTTGGTTCAGAACAGACCTCGGAAAGGTTGGAGGGTTTTTCGGGTCATGCTTCCTCGTTGGCAACTTGGTTGCTTGGCCCGTACTGGGTTATATTGTGGCCAATTTCGGATGGCGCGCGTCTTTCTTGGCCCCACCGTTAGTACTGATCTCGATGGCATGCCTCCTATATTGGGGTGTATCTGATAGGCCGGAGGAGGCCCAGCGGAAAGCTGCCGCTCCCGGGGTCAAGAGCGGGCTAAGACAGATATTACGCTCAAAGAGGCTTGTCACAATAGCCTTGGCATATGTGCTACTCCAATTCGTGAGAAGTGGCCTAAGCTTATGGGCTCCGTCATACCTTTTTGAGAGGTATGATCTTTCTTTGGATTCAGCTAGCTATGGAGCAGCCGTGATACCTTTGGGGGGGATAGTGGGCTCAATGATCTCGGGGTGGCTCTCAGATCGAATGAGAAGATATGGTAGAGCTCTAACCATGTCTATATTGATCCTCTCTCTAAGCCTCACACTTCTGGCTTTCTACTATGCTGCTTCCTACAGTCTGCAAGTGGGCCTGATCCTAATGTTTCTGTTGGGCTTGACGTTCTACGGGCCGCATGTCCTCATGGTTACAGTGATACCAATGGAGCACGAGGAAAGTCATGGCGGAGCTGGTGTAGCGGGATTCATTGACGGGATGGGATACATCGGCTCAACTTTCTCTGATCCATTTACTGGATGGATCGTTGACACACAGGGATGGAATGGAGCGATGGGCTTCTGGCTTGTCAGCTCACTGGCTGCAGCCTTCTTGACTTTTGCTTTATGGATTGGTGAAAGATCAGTCGAGCGCTCAAAATGAAGATTCATCAAGTTCGCATGGACTGGACGACGATGATCCCGTCAGCTATCCGCCTTTTCCCAAGTCCTTCACGACATCCTCTTGCGTTGAGAAGCCGAGCATAGCCTCCACAGCGGCTTCTAGGAATGTCTGAACCGGCACCATTTTCACTTCTCTTTCCAACAGCATCTTCTCAGTATCAAATTCGCCGAGTCTCTCGTAGTTGTATCTTGGAATAATGAGCTTACGAGCGTATCTATCAGATAGTGCTGCCTCTATCTTCCCCATCCCTCGATAATCAAGCCCCCCAACAGGCCAAACCTCGCCTCTTGCGGTTATTGCTCCCGTCATTATCACGGTTGGGTCCACCTCGGCGTCTAGGAATGCCGAGAGCATAGCCACGGCGATCGAGAGACCCGCCGAGGGGCCGGACACCGGGGGCTGAGTTACTCCAAATCCGACTATTTGCTTCTCCATTCCTTTCGCCGGCGTCACCAACTCAACGTAGACATCGTAGTCTTTGAATCTCCACCCGGATATGGAGTTTATGTATATAAAGGCGTCCTGTGCGCTGGCATGAATGCTCTCTCCAGCCTCGCTCCCGATCACCTGCACTTTTCCCGATCCCCTTGGGTTGACTACTACTTCAGTGACGCCTACGAGCCCTCCCCGTTCTCCTCGATCACCAAGCGCTATCAATCCGTAGCTCTTTCCGACCTCGGGTTTCTGGATTCTGACGGTTTGCTGGATCATCTTCTGTACTTCTTCAACCTGCTCGTCGATTGTGCCCTCCAGAGCCTTCTCGAAGTGGTATGATCTCAGCGGATAATTGGACGGATCGACCTTCTCCAGTTTCTCGACAAGTTTGGGGTCATTCATGTGAATCCTCAGATTCTCAAAGAGTCTCTTCAAGTCTGCCTTAAACAATTCCTTCGTCTCTTCGGTCTTCTTCTCCCCGTACTTCATCGCCTCTACGAGCTTACGAGATGCCTCCAGCTCTTTAGTTCTCAGCCGGTTCGCATCGTCCACCGCATCTGCGATCTTCCTTGGGCTCAGAATCTTCTTCTCAAAGATCTTCAGTACATCGTTTGTGGTTATTCCTTTCTCCAATGCTTCTCGGTAGCGTCGAAGGTGAACTTCTAGAATCTCCATCTTCTCAGCTTTGTTCTTTGGATAAGTGAAATCGAACTGGCGTGTGAAACGTTCTAGTAGGGCGGTATCAAGTATCTCAGCCCTATTCGTCGCGCCAATCACGACCACGTTTGTGAGCGGTGTGAAGCCGTCTATCTCGGTCAACAGCTGCGAGACTACCCTGTCGACTATAGGGTCATGGGTTCCCCTCTTCGGGGCAATAGAGTCCATCTCATCGAAGAAGATAATCGCAGGTGCATTCCTACGTGCATCATCGAAGATGTCCCGAATAGTCTTCTCAGGGTCCCCATATCGACCCTGGAGTATAGATGGACCGTTAATGTTGTAGAACCAAACATCGTTCTCGCCAGCTATCGCCTTTGCTAGTAGAGTCTTTCCAGTCCCCGGGGGTCCGTAGAAAACGAAGCCTTTGGGAGGCATATACCCTGCCCTTACTGCCAGATCGGCGTCCAAAGCCAGAGAAATCTCCTTGACTATCTCGTCCTTAACGCCGTGCAGGCCTCCAACGTCGCCGTATCTTTCCCTTGGGGCAATCCGGTTTACGGACCTTTTCGCTGCTTCGGTCTTCTCCAGAGAGGTGTACGTCTTTAGCCTTCGAGCTGCCTCTCTGAAATCGCTGAGTTCAACAAGCTTGCCAAGGTTCGTCTTTTGGGTTTTGCTGATCGTAACCCTATTGATTAGTCGCTGTTGAATCGGTCGAGACTTCTCGGTCATAACGATGTCGAAGGCATTGACGACATCCGCTGGCGTGAGACGGGTGTTTCCGACTGCTCGAAGCGCGTCTTCAAGGACCTCTACGACCTCAGTCGGATCCAACTTTATATCATACTTGCGGTTCTGCCTACGCGTTATCTCCAGAAGCATCAAGCGATCGGTCCCGACGTCCAAGTCGATTGTGCCTACAAGACCCCTTCGCCGGAGCGTTTCTGTTATAGTCTCATATTCGCTTGTGGCTATCAGCAAGATGGATCTGTATCCCTTCTTCTGTAGCTGATCGATCTTTTCCAGGAAGACGGTTTGAACCCTCTTCTCCTCCATACCGACCTCGCTTGTAGAAGAGAATCTGCTCCCAAAAGCGTGGAACTCATCGATCAGAACAATACTTGGTTTCTGGAAAACCTCTTGGAAGAAGGCCCCTAGCTGCTGCGCGCTTCTCCCATACCACATAGTATAAACGTTTTCGGGCTTCAGAGAAGCGTAGTGCACCAAC